>Ga0181465_100756_pt1 | contig 13660 bp, 20 predicted proteins | sample InSIn3gowninarea_FD_119076 | JGI IMG/M metagenome (GOLD analysis project Ga0181465, IMG submission 119076) | Clean room microbial communities from NASA Spacecraft Assembly Facility at Jet Propulsion Laboratory, Pasadena, California, USA -... ... | reverse complement strand
AAGTATTGTTGGTTATGTATGTTGTTAGATTACAAACTATGATATGCCTTATTATGCTTATGACTAATGATTAATCCTTTGTCATCTATGTAAGAATGCCTAATCCACTATCTAATTATGGTTGAACAACTAACTTGTATATCTATGATGATTAGGAATTGCTTGATTTGTGTGGATGAAACCTTCTTAGTCATTTGCAGGTTGTCTAACATGTCCTTTCATGGGGATCTAAAATCAGTCAAGACTAACAATCATTTCATAAGTTTCAGTTATCCTTATATATTTATATGTATTCGCAACCCACTGTTGTGACCATATTTGTGGGTGATCTCATTAGTAGTTTAATCCATGTGCTATGTGTCTAGATTGGTTTTTCCTATGGAAGGTTGTTGATATCTCAGTGTGATCATATTGAGTTCTTTGCTCTATATGCCTTCATGGTCATTATAAAATTATGGATCTATGTGCTGCTATTATCCTAATGGTCTACAGAGTTATTTGCATGAATATGCATGGTCACTTGATAAGTTTCAACTAAGCTGTTATGATATGTGATTTATTTAATCTAACACATTACTAATATCATGGTTCATTTCCTTGTTGAAGGCTGCAAACTCCTTCCTCTGAGGAGGAAGTAGTTAAATAAGTGTATGTTTGCATATATGTTACACGATGAATGATGGATGATGTTGGTTATGTGTTATGACATTGCATGTAACAAAACCGCTAATGGAGGAATGTGGTATTCTTGTTTGTCTATGATGAAATGTTGTATGTGAGTTTCTTCATGGTTATGAGGTGCTTGGAGGCCTTTGTGTTTGCTAACATGATCATGAAACGCAGGGCTATGTTCATAGTCATGTATGACTACTTGATGTGCTTAGCTAGACTATTACAATGTGTGAATTCCATTGTTTGATTTGATGTGAATATCATGGATCTCTTACTTTTTAAGGATGTTGGTTGTATTTCCTACTAAAGGATTGAGAATGATGCAATGTAGGATATATCAGTCGAACCTCATCAATAAAGATCTAGTTGACAAGGAATCCAGGTTGACGTTCAACTAAAAGGCTTTGGTCAACGAGCATGTTTGGTTCAAATAAAATCATACCATATTGTTCATGTTGGTCATTAAATTGTGATACATATTTGATCATTATATTTTTTTTTGATCCATCTTGATGCATTCAGAGTGGAAAAAGTGGAGGAATCAACTAATGGGATTGTTTTTACTGGCAGGACCTAGTTTAGCGAAACGGGGTCTGAAAGCTTCTCAGAGAATTTTGAGGAATCAAATGATGTTTTTTGGGGGGGAAATTTACCTCTTTAACATGAATCTATTCCATGCTATTCTACACAAAAATATATTTCCAACGACGCAAGAGGCATACCAATTGGAGTCCGTATGAAAAAAGTTATGCCACTAAGAAGTTGACCTTCATGTTTTCACACCTATAGTTCGAGAGGATGCCGCGTCAACCATCATTATTCATGAAAAAGGGGTTATCCACATGTTTTTGATGTAAAATACTCTAGAGAGTCTATATTTTAACTCTAGTTAAGGGTTGATGTAGTCGAACTTAACCACTAGTAGGCTATCAGGCTGTGTTATAACTAGGCCACTAGGAGGAAGAGGCATTCCATTCTTTTGAGAGATTTTGTTCCATAGCTGAGAAAATATAGCCAGGAGATATAGGAATTAGAGAAAATAGAGAGGATATGTGCATTATAGCATCCCATGGCCCACATGCATTGCTTATTTGTACCTGCAGCCTTATTTTCTAGATAGAGAAAGAGAGCGAAGCAACATCACCTTTCAACTGGGTTTTCTTCTAAAATGGTTTCCCATAGCATATTTTGTGTCTTATGTGTGTGTGTGTGAGAGATTATTTTGTCATTCCCTACTTTTCTACATAATTTCCATTTTCACGCATGCATTAATTATAGTTAAATTTACGGATCTAGAAGTTTAATAAAGCTATAACAGTGTAAAAATTCAAAAGTTTAATATATTATTATTAGATATGTTTTGACGAATTGTCTAGTGGAATATCCATGACAATTTATTGATAATTTGTTGTCAGAGTAGGTTTATTTGGGTATTTGGGGAGATTGCAGGGATCTAGATTATCTAGGTTGAAAATCATAAAACCCTAATCATAGTCGGGGAATCTATAAATGAACCTCGTGATCTTGCAAAGTTGAGATTTACGCAACTGGAACAACAATTCACATATATCAATTTTAATGTCAGCCTCCTCATGGCGGCCTTGAATAGAAAGTTGAGGATATTTGGAGAAGATGGACGTTCAAATGCAAAGAAAAAATCTCAATAGGAATTATAATATCATGGATAAACAAAGAACTAGTCGAAGAAACAATCCATAAAATATCAACCCGATTTGAGTGCCATGAATCAGTCCCCGTTTAAAATGGAATCAAAAGTCAATATCAATCCATACCACAATGATATGGACACTTTGAAGCTGAACAGTTAGCTGCAACAACTAAAAGTTTATTTCAACGTCCATCAAATTAAGGAAGGACAAAAAATCTCATTTGTGCGGATGAAATTGTAGGGCCATGCACTGACTTGGTGGGAGAGCCACACAGAAACCCTGAGGTTGAAAGGAGAACCTCTAGTGACTAAGTGGGAATATTTCAAAACCCTCACTAAATCACATTTTTATCCCATTGGTTATGTGGAGGACTAGTGGATCTGATGGCATTGCTTCAGACAAAATCCAAGCCAAAGCATGTAGGAGTACACAACAAAGTTATGGAATATGGCTATGATGTTGGGTATCTCTCCAAAGAACCCAAATGTCCTCCTCAAGTATTTTGCGGGTCTTCACCACCATCTCCGTGATAAAGTGATGTTGATCAAGCCCAAATTGGTGGACGAGGCTTGTGTAAAGGAAAAATACCTAGAGAACATAGGCCTTAAAAGAGCGCAATAAAGTGGATTGAATTAGAAGGAGCAAGAAGAATCTTATAAGCAGGGGAAGAATAAGAAAAGGGGGGAAATATAAAAAGATGACAACGACAACATAACAATGCAAATATCCTAGCAACCACTACAACCACTGCTACATTGATGGCCATACATAGGAAAAATATTGGATGTTGCATCTAGAGCTAAACCCGAAGAATAAGAAGAAAGATGAAAAGAAGACGAATCTCATGGCCATGGATTTGAGAAACCAAGTTGAAAGAAACTCGGACATGGATGAGAAGATCGTCTTTACGTCAATGCATAATGAGGTGAATTTGAGTATCCTTTAGTACCAAGAAGAGAAAGAAATGAACAAACTCTTCCATATAAAGATAAAGGTCAAGAAGACAAAGATTGATGCTATGTTTGACTCAGGATCGCAAGAGAATCTCATTGCACCAGAGCTATCCAATAATTTGGGTTTGGAAGTTTATGATCATCCAAACCCATATCCATTGGGATGGGTAAATAAGGATGCATAACTGAAGGTAACAAAGTAGTGTAAAATTAGATTTGCTGTCAGTTCCAATTTTGTTGATGAAGCAGATATAGATGTTGTTCTCTTTGATGTATGTGGAGTTGTGTTTGGGAGTCCATACATGTACATGCGAGATGAAATATTTATGAGGAGATCCAATCCGTACTGGCTCATCAAGGATGAAACATATTTCATCATCAACGTGCATAAAAGTAAGTCGAAAATTTCACTGGTAAGTGTCAACCAAGCCAAGAAATTGATCAGTTCCAAAAAGAAGTATGTTTTATTGTTCTTAAGAGAAAGTTAGTCTGAAGAGGAGTCAATAAGAGGCAAGGTATCCCTAGAGGGGTGTACTAAGAAACATAAACAAAAATTGGAGGAGTTTTTACGGACATACATGAATGTGTTTCGAGACCAAAGGTTTACCACCTAAGAGAGAAGTGGAACACAAGATCCAACTATTGCCAGACTCCCCATTTCTAAATATTTGGATGTATAGACAATCTATTATAGAAGCAAGTGAGGTGAAGAAACAACTGCAGCATCAGCTGGAACAGGGTGTCATTCGACTGAGTACATCACCATGTGGGTCACCCATCATTATTGTGCTAAAGAAGGATGGGAATTGGGAGATATGTATAGATTACAGGGTGTTGAATAAAATCACGCTCAAGAATAGATACCCCCTTCCCAGGATAAATGATTTTCTAGATCAATTGAAGCAAGCAAAGTACTTCAGCAAGATGGAATTGAAGTCTAGATATCACCAGGTTTGAGTCAAAGAAGAAGATACATGGAAAACCACCTTCAAAACTAGGCAAGGTTTGTATGAGTGGATAGTTATGCCATTGGCCTATGAAATGCATGAACTATAGTTATGAGATTAATGAATGATGTACTGCACCCTTTTATAGATTCAGTTGTTATTATCTTCTTGGATGATATACTGGCATATAGTGCTACTTTGGAGGAGCATATTTCACACTTGATGTAGGTGTTGGAAACATTGAAGAAGCACCAACTACTAGAAAATATCAAGAAGTGCAAGTTTGTGAAGCAATATTTGGTGTATTTGGGGTATGTGATTGGTGGAGGAGAACTAAAGATCTATCCTTCCAAGATGGAGGCCATCATGAAATGGCCAGTGCCTACTAATGTTTATGAGATTAGGTTTTTCATTGGGGAAACACAACACCTAAGGAAATTCAAACCCTCATTTTTCAGCGGTAACATGACCTCTCCACGCCATAACAATAAGTGGAAAGAGTTTCTAGTGGGGGAAAGGTCAACAGAAGGCTCTCAAGGAGCTAAAGAAGAAGATCAATCAAGCACCAATTCTGGAATTACCAGACTTGCAGCGACCCTTTGAAGTGGAGACATATGCAAATGGTTATGCTATGGGAGTTATTTTGATGTAGGGAGGAAGGTCTATATACTACCATTCTAAAGTATCTCATGGGGTAGTTCTTAACTACCCTACTTACGACAAGGAGCTCTATGCCATGGTGCAAATTGTGAAGAAGTGGAACCACTATATGATGGGAAAGGAGACAATAATCCACAAAGACGACCAACCACTAGAGTATTTGTAGGCCTAGAGTAAGCTACAACAAACTAGACATTACAACTGGATGGGGTTTTTACAACAGTTTCATTTGGTGATCAAGTATAAGAAGGAAAACACAAACAAGTTGGCTGACATGTTGTCAAGGCCAACCACATCAAATATCAAAGCTTTGAATAAGATTATGCACATGGACCCATTCACCCATGATGCATACAAAGAGGCATATTCATAGGATGAGGAATTCAAGGAGGTGTACCAACAGTTGCAGAGTCAGAGTCATGTTCACGATGGTGACAACACCGTTGACTACCATCTCTAGGATGGGTCACTCTATAGGCTAGATAAGCTATGTGTTCCTAAAGGTGAGCGACTGCAGTTTATGAGAGAGGCTCACACCTCCAACTTTACATGGCACTTTGGTGTAGGGAAGACCATGGATAACTTGCAGAGTTATGTGTATTGGCCCAAGATGCAAGACTAGGTACCTAGGTTCATAAGAGGATGAATGATTTGTTGTCCCAACAAACCTAGCAACAAGAAACAGGGTCTATATCATCCCTTACCTGTACCTACTCGTCCTTGGGAAATCCTTTCCATGGACTTTGTGGGAAGTTTACCAACAAACAGGAAGGGACATGACTACCTGTTCATGGTAGGTGATAGATTCAACAAGATGTGTGTTTTGATGCCCTGTAAAAAGACCACCAGCGGACAAGAAACAACAAATTTGTTCTTTGGACAGGTTTGGGTGCACTTTCAGATACCAAGGAGCATTGTTTCAGAAAAAGATACAAGATTTCTCAATGCATTCTATACTATATTGTGGGAGAATATGGACATAAAATTGAAGAGATCTACAACATTCCATTCACAGATAGATGGGAAAACAAAAGTAGTCAACAATACTTTGGTGCAACTTCTAAGGGGATATTAATAGAAGCATCTGAAGACCTGTGATGAAATATGGTATATGTACAACATTATTACAACAAAGCAGTCCACCCATCTATAGGAAAGTCCCCATTTGAGACTTGTTTTGGATATTTTCCACCTTCACCTTGGATATTTCATATGGGAAACAAGGAGGAGTGAGGGAAGATCTTACATGATATGCTTTGAGGGCTGAAAAATTTATAGAGAAGATTAGGCATATCCATTTACAGGCACAAGACACACTGTAGAAGTCAGGCCAGGCATGATCAACATAGGATAGTGAAATCTTTCAAGGTGGGAGACAAAGTATGGCTACAGTTGAACAAGGAGAGGCTGCAGGGGTCTGGTAAGAAAATCAAGGCTCTGAGGTATGGTCCCTTTGAGATAATGGAAAAGGTGGGTGATAATGCCTATCAACTTAGTTTATCATCGTATATGCACATTTACTCAGTTGTGAATGTAGAGAATTTGAAACTTTGCGAGCCTTCCATGCTAGATGAGGAAAAGGAACAAGTCCTACCTTCTGCGGAGGATTTGCCACCAGATGCTTTGGCAAAGTTTAAAAAAGACACAATTTTGCAAAAGAGGTCCAGAACTATAAGACAAAGGAAACATGACCTTTGGCAGATTGGGTTGAAGGGACAACTTCCAGGCAAAGCTAGATGGTACACCAGAGAGATGGTGGAGGAAAAATTTCCTCATCTCATTCAGTAAAATCTTTTGGGGACCAAATGCCTCCAAAAATGGGGAGGTGTGATCTAGATTGGATCATTATATTGTTTTTCATTCATATCAATGCATTTAGAGTGGAAAAAGTGGAGGAATCAACTCATGGGACGATTTTGTTGAAAATAACAACAAGAAATGTTAAAAATAGAATCAAGAAATTCTAGTTTAATTTTTCCTTGAATTAAATTGAGAATTAAAATCGAATTCTATTCTCATAGAAACTTGTAAATAGTTAATTAAGTTTATTTAACTTAATTAGCTTAGGGATTTCGAGTTGGAAGTCTTTCTAAAGTCATGTATATCTTCTTCCTATATTATAGGGGTCTAGGATGAGTTAAGTATGAGTTTTAATTAGATAACTCAGTTTACTGAGTTAAGTTCAGTTAAATTAGTTCCAAATTGTTTGAGGAACTAATAGTGAGTTAACATTCAGTTGGTGCAATAATGCTTTAACTAGTGCTACTCCAATTAATTAAAGATTCCCTCATCAGAAACTCATTCATGTCGATTCTGAGAAAGACCCAGTTGAGACTAGAGTGTAGGGACATTGTACTATCAGTTGTATAATTTTCTGAGTTGTACAGATGTTGCATGCAATCAGGAACTAAACCTTGAAGGGATTATGCAATTTTGGATGCATTGGTTTTCCTTTAAGATGGGTAATCACCCATAGGAATTGCGTAAGGAAATAGGGGCTTGGAGAGCTGGAGAATTGGATAAGTGTTGGCCAAGAGTGTGCTTATGAGCTGGAGATTGATTTTACTGAGTGCTGGGATTGTTCTTGTGAGAATAAGAATTGCATTATCATCTTGGATTTTTGATTTAATGCAATACAAATAGTGGGGGTTTTGAGCTTTGGCTTTCCCCATATACTTATTGTGTTATGTGCCATTGATTTATCTTCCTCTTGTACATTATTTTTTTCATCGATCTATGATCCAGGTGGATGTTGGTGGCCACCCACCTATCCCATTTGGACCCCCACAACTGTCTCTTTCAGTTTTTCAGTTTCCTTAATTATAGCGCAGTTTACTATTTTTAGCAGTTTTTCGGTCCTAGACTTCTGGAGCCGTTTTGAGGCCCTAAACGACATTTTTTGGGAAATCTACCACCAACAATTTTTATGATAAAAATCATCTTTTCCGTCGTAGTCCTCAGAGAGATCTTTCCAATGGGCTATCATGCGCGTCAAACGGAGATAATACGACCAATTCGCGACCCCGGAAAGTTGGTTGTCCAACTCACCCCAAAACGGGGCCCACAATTTGGCGTTTCATTTTCTAGGGTTAGGTTTTGGGATGTGAAGGGTTTTCCATTGTTTCTCAATAATAAATAGGCCTTCGAGCCTCATTGTAACACATTTTGGAACATTTCAGAGGCATGTAGCCGACACATCTCTTCTCAGAGATAAGCTACCATCGCCCTAGCTGGGTTATTTCTATTTGTAAGCATATTTCAGTATTCTCCATTAATGAAATGAAGTATTATTTCCGCTGCATCTCTGTTTTTATGGTTATCACATCTATGTATTTATGGTTATCTCTGTAATCTATTGCGTTCCTGTATAAATCCGGATCAGTGGTATCAGAGTGGTCTGCTTTTTCTCTGTTTTTCTTTGCATGTCCCCAACGAGGTCGCGATATAAGGAGTTAGGGCTTGAATTGGTCGAACCTTTGCAAGACCAACCTCGTAAATCTCGACGACCTCCCATGGCAGATGAGAAGAAAGATGAGGGGGCAGGAGATCCTATCAGAATCTTGCTTGAAGAAGCCCTCGAGCGGCAAAGGAACGCGATGATGGATAGCTTTGCGTAGATCCTTTAGCGGCTACCCAGAGGCGACGCATCGGCTTCCAACAGCTACTCTGGAAATGCCACACCGTTTAAGGTACAAGTTAATTTTGAAATCCCCATCTTCGAGGGTCAAATAGACACAGATGCCGTAGATAAATGGTTAAATCTGCTAGATGGGTATTTTTCTGTTCATGAATTTTCAAGTCGGGAAAAGATTGTTTTCGCTCTTCTCAAAGCAGCCCCCCACGTCAAGGACTGGTGGGAAACCTACTGCGAGCAGAAGGATGAAAGTACAGGCTCACTGTTTTCAGCTGCACCCACTTGGAATGACTTTCGGGATGCCATCAAGGAGCAGTACTACCCTGTCAAAAGCTATGAGGACAAATACATCAAATGGACCACACTGCGACAGGGACGAGACCAAGATGTGCCAGAGTTCACAAACATTTTTCATACCCTTCGCACACAGTTGGGTATAAAAGATTCTGAGCTGCATCTAGTACTCAAATACCTTGGCTGCCTACACAAATACATCCAGGAAGAGATGGAGTTCTTGGACATCTCCTCACTCGGCACAGCATACCGATACACTGTCAAAATCGAGCAAAAGTTCAAACAGAAGAAGCGAGACTTTGGATCTACAAATCCGAAGCCCAAAGGACAAAGCCAAGGCGGGGTGACCCAAGACAACCCCTCGAAGCTGCAAGACAAGAACAACACCACGAAGCCGAAGAAGGACACAGGAAAGTGGTGTGAGTTCCACAAGAGTCCCACTCATAACACAAGTGAGTGTCGGACCAAGCAGTCGCTGGTGGCCGAGTTGAAGGCTTCCGAATCAGATGCATGTTCCGACCCTGAGCCAGAACCTAACAAGGGGAATGGCAAAGGGAAGCAGATCATTGATGCGGAGCCCAGTGCCACTGTTGCCACCGCCAAGATCCAGAAAAATGAGCCTGAAGATCCAGAGGAGGGGGAACGTCTTTTCCACTCACAGATGTGGGTGAAGGGTTCGCCGCTGCAATTCATTGTCGACAGTGGCAGCCAAAAGAACCTCGTTTCAGTAGAGGTCGTGAAGCGCCTGGGCCTACCAACTATGCCACACCCACAACCGTACAGTATCGGTTGGCTTCATGAAGGACGAGATCTCAAAGTTCGCCAGAAGTGACGCCTTCCCTACAGCATCAAGCCCTTCACAGACGAGGTATTATGTGATGTTACACCTCTGGATGTTTTTGATGTACTATTAGGCCAGCCATACTTGTGGAAGCGACATGCTGTGTATGAGTCAAGGTCTCGCGCTGTCATTATTTCTTTGGATAATTCATTATATAGGATACCGGAGGTAGCCCCACCTACTGCCACCTCTTTGATCACTGCTAAGAAAGGCAACAAGCTCATCTCACAGACTAGGAAATTTATTTTCTGTCTGGTTCGCTCCCAAAGTAAGGGGAAGATCGTTGCTACATCCATGACCCCCACGAAGGGTTCCTCCACGCAGCAGCAGCAACAAAGGGATACAGTCATGACAGAACACACGAACAACTTCTCCTTACCCAGAGGGGTACCACACAAGTTTCAGGTGGGCGACAAAGTTTGGTTACATTTGCAGAGGGAGCGCCTTACCAGAACCCATCAGAAACTCAGACCACTTCGACATGGTCCTTACACCAGTAACAAGGCTGTGGGCAACAATGCTTTGAAGCACAACATTCCTCCATTCCTTAGCTTGCACCGATTGTTCAATGTGGACCATCGCCGACCATGCTTCCCACCATTTCTGGACACATCAGAGATTGCAGAACAGTGCACCAGAGACCCAGCTCAGCAGAAGCTTCCTCATCTCAAGGAGGAACTCAATGCAATGGGGACCATTATTTCCTAAGGGGGGAGGAATGATCCAGGTGGATGTTGGTGGCCACCCACCTATCCCATTTGGACCCCCACAACTGTCTCTTTCAGTTTTTCAGTTTCCTTAATTATAGCGCAGTTTACTATTTTTAGCAGTTTTTCGGTCCTAAACTTCTGGAGCCGTTTTGAGGCCCTAAACGACGTTTTTTGGGAAATCTACCGCCAATGATTTTTTAATAAAAATCATCTTTTTCGTTGTAGTCCTCGGAGAGATCTTTCCAACGGGCTATCATGCGCGTCAAACGGAGATAATACGACCAATTCGCGACCCCGGGAAGTTGGTTGTCCAACTCACCCCAAAACGGGCCCCACAATTTGGCGTTTCATCTTTTAGGGTTAGGTTTTGGGATGTGAAGGGTTTTCCATTGTTTCTCAATAATAAATAGGCCTTCGAGCCTCATTGTAACATAGTTCGGAACAGTTCAGAGGCATGTAGCCGACACATCTCTTCTCAGAGACAAGCTACCATCGCCCTAGCTGGGTTATTTCTATTTGTAAGCATATTTCAGTATTCTCCATTAATGAAATGAAGTATTATTTCCGCTGCATCTCTGTTTTTATGGTTATCGCATCTATGTATTTATGGTTATCTATGTAATCTATTGCGTTCCTGTATAAATCCGGATCAATCTATTGGCTTCTGCTTGTTGAAAGTAGAAGTAGATTCTTGTATTTTATTTTAGTACATTGCATGAGCTTGTGAATCTACAATATTTTCTGCATGGTATCAGAGCTAAGAAAAGTATACTAGAGGATATTTTGAAGTTTTGATTTTAGGGTTATAGGTGAAATTCAAATTTGCATTTGATACTTCAAGTTCAGTAGATGGCGTTCTATGGTTTGCGGCTCAAGTATGCCTTGGATGGAAGCTCAAATTATATAGCCTTGGAAGGATAGGATGGAGGACATGTTGGAGGATAATGGCTTGAAGGAATTCATTCATCAGGAGATTCCTAAGCTGTCAGCATTGGATGCTCAAAATCTATTCGAATGGAAGAAGTGTGTGGCAAGGGTGAGGCAGATAATCCTTGAGGGAGTTTGAGACCACATTGTCTCGAGCATCCATGGCAAGGAAACTCCGCATGCTATGTGGAAAGCATTGAAGGACCTTTTCCAAAATAGCAATGACCAAAGGAAGTTGGCATGAAAAGATAAAATTCAAAAAATCAAGATGGAGGAGGGCGATTCAATTCCAAATTACTTGACCAAGTTCACTCAATGTCGTGATGAACTTGGAAGTGTTGGAATCACTGTTGCCAAGGATGATATCGTGAGTCTTTCTCTTCTAGGACTCCCAAAGAGTTGGCATAGTTATCAAGAATCTGTCAATGGTTGGGAGAAGCTACCAGATTGGGAATGACTGTGGTTGGATTTGATGTAGGAGGAGATCAAGAGGAACACTAGAGATGGGGCCTCTTCCAAGGAAGTGGAAGAGGATTTTGCCTTAACAAGTAAGGAAAATAAGGCCAAGGGAAAGAAGTCCCAAGGCGAGGAGGGTGGAAAGAAGATGGACTTGAAGAAGTCAAGTGTTTTCATTGTCATGAGCATGGGCACTATGCCAAGAATTGCCCATAGAAGAAAGCAAGTAAGAAGGAGCTGATAGTAGTGGCAACAGGTGAATCTCTAGGTTCACAATTTGAACTTGATGTCACTCTCACTGCATGCATGGCCAACACTATCATGAGAGGCGTGTTGTATCTTGAAAATGGTGCCTCATTCCATATGACGGGGAATAAAGATATCTTTAGTGATTGTGAGGAGAAATACCTCAAGCAGAGCATAGAGTTTGGAGATGATGAGAGGTATAGAACTACCGGGATTGGTGCGCTACCTTTTAAAGGGAGTTTGGATCCCCTGTCAGGATCAAATATGTGATGTATGTTCCAAGACTAAAGAAGAATCTTGTTTCAATCATAGTATTGGAAGACCGTGGCTATGATGTGGTTTTTAGTAAGGGAAAGGTTTTCCTTAGACACATAACCATGGGACAGGTGAAACATATCAGTTCATGGGTCAAGATCATGTATGCTCTTGAGGTTCAAGATGCATGAAAAGCCTTAAGGAGCAAGGAAAAGGTTAGAGACTTGGTTTTTGAGAGGGGGAGTAAATTTCATCTCAACATGCAGCCCCAGAAGAAGCCTCAAAAGCAACTTCAGGAAGTTGTGGAGCAACCATAACTAGAGAAGCTGAGAGGAGACCGAGTGGAGAGATCCACTCAAGTAGAGGAGAAGCAGTCTCAAAATCTATCTCATACAATTGTGGAGCAACCACAATTGGAGAAGCAGAGAGGAGACCAAGTGGAGTCATCCACTCATCTAGAGACCTCAAGTAGGGGGGAATTTTGAGCCAAGTGGGCAGAGGGATCACATAAAGCATACCTTTAGGTGTGAGGTAGGGCGATGTAAAGTGATAGTCCCAAGAGGGTTGAAATTGGGCAGGGTCCATTGAGATGTTTTATCTCATGAATCGTACCTTGCTACAGGAGACCAAAGTACATAGTAGCAGGAGGAATCAACGGGATTAATCTTGTCATAGATCAGAGTGATAGAGGCTAGAGCAGTCAGATATTGAAGAGCATAGAGAAGGGTTGACAACAATGCAGAAAGGCAGAGTCAACATAAGTGCAAAGTTTTCAGTAGATAGAGGCAATAACAATTAGAGACTGTGATGACAGATGCATCATACTGATTTAGGTTGGATGTTTTTTTGTTTCTGAAGTTGCTCGAGAAACAACACTAGAGAGAAGCGTTGCATGCAGAACATTACAAAGATTTAGGATTGAGATCGAGTTGAATTCCTTTCTTGTTGAGAGGGAGTGTTAAAAATAGCAACAAGAAATATTAAAAATAGAATCTAGAAATTCCAGTTTAATTTGTCCTTGAATTAAATTGATAATTAAAATCGAATTCTATTCTCATAGCAACTTGTAAATAGTTAATGAAGTTTAATTGACATAATTAGATTAGGAATTCTTTCTGAAGTCATGTATATGTTCTCCCTATATTATAGGAGTCTAGGATGAGTTAAGTATGAGTTGTAATTAGATAACTCAGTTTACTGAGTTAAGTTTAGTTAAATTAATTTCAAATTGCTTGAGGAACTAATAATGAGTTAACAGCCAGTTGGTGCACTAATGCATTAACTAGTGCTACTCTAGTTAACTGAATATTCCCTCATAAGAAACTCATGCATGCCAATTTTGAGAAAGACCTAGTTGAGACTAGAGTGCAGGGACAATGTACTTTGGTCTCCTGT
>Ga0181465_100755_pt1 | contig 13663 bp, 14 predicted proteins | sample InSIn3gowninarea_FD_119076 | JGI IMG/M metagenome (GOLD analysis project Ga0181465, IMG submission 119076) | Clean room microbial communities from NASA Spacecraft Assembly Facility at Jet Propulsion Laboratory, Pasadena, California, USA -... ... | reverse complement strand
TCTGTTTGTATAGCCCTCTCGTCGTTGTGTATCAGGTCTCACCAATTGAAAGGGCGAAGTCGTACTGTTAGTCACGAAGCCTGTCTCATCAGTGGCTGCATGTCAGAAGCAACATATTTGTTTACCGTAAGCGGACCAAGGTGCAAGCTCTCAAATGCCATTTCACAAGCCCCTTCAAATCAGATAAACCTTTGTAGCTGAATATAAATGGGCTTCCTAAACAGGGCATCTCATGATTGACTTGGGTTGCCTTACTACTGGAGGACCTGATATGTGCCAGTGCGAATACCTTGTAGATATGCGAGCACAGCCTCAATTTTTGGAAGCAGACCTTTCCAACCAAACATAGACTTACGACCGAATGAGACCTCATCAACAGTGGATAGTATCTCTTCTGTCAGTTCGCCGAAAGTGTCATGGTTTGTACATTCTTGTGAACGCGGTAGCTTGGTCCCCTCTGGATACAGCAGCATTATTTCGGCGTGCAAATTCTCGAATTTCTCAATGGCCGTTTCGATGTAAGTGTACTCATTGAACGCAACTGGTTTGGAATAGTTCGTATCACCATCATCGTATGTACCCCAAAGCTGTCGAATTTCCGCGGCTCGACAGATGATTCTGTGGTCCATTGCTTGGACATGGATGTCTTTGGTTGTTTTGTGTGGTGGCGGTGTTGGTGGTTTTTGGGATTCACCTGGAACGGAGATGGGTCCGGGGAGGTGGGGAAAGCCCGGGCTGTTTGCTAGGACTCTGCTGTCCCGATCTTTACAATTCTGTGCCTCGTAGAATTGGATGAGCGGTCTGGAATCGGAAGGAATGTCGACTGGAAGATCATTGAATGCTGATTCAATAGGATCGCTATCGCTGTCGGATTTTTCGGTGAATCGAACTTGTTTTGACATGATAAGATATATCTTCTTGCTTGTATGATATCAGTTGATCAGTAGTGGTAATTTGGTATCTCGAGATGGACACAGGTAAGTGGCATTGCCAAACCTTCATATATGTTCTCATGGCTGCTGCTGTTTGTATCTGAATCAGATATCCGAGGAATGGGTAGTTGTGTTACTCAGAATACATGGTCACCTCGTCAATCAGAGCATACGATGAATATGCAGTCTTGGTCATGTATCTGTTTGGTTTCGGTTTCTGTCATGCAGTCAGCCGATACAGACTTCACTCACTGTTGAAAACAGCCCCGTCCATGGTTATAGTATCATCATGTAATGACTGCACTGCGCAGATATGGAGGATTCCGAAGAATAGCGGTGCCGTTGTAAGCAATCTCCAGCATAACAAGGATGTCTTTCCATTATTCGTGCTGGACACTACCATTGACAATGGTTTCGGCCAGTCATTTTGCTTAATGTGAAAAGAATGAATCCTTTTGTTTTGCGAATAATCACGTGGTGTCCATTTTGCTTACCTTGCCTTACTTGGCACTTACGAGTATCATGATTATGTGTTCAAGCTTGGAATGAGGATAAGTCCAATTTCAGGAGCGGACTTGTGATAACAGTTCTATCTTATTGGATGGTGTATGAACGATCTGACATGTTTTGTGTTCGCTGTCTTCAAGAAGAAATGAACTTTCCAACACATACTTGACACTGATGCAATCAGGTAGCAAAGTTCATGGTGTTCGCTATGGCAGCACGACGAACATTACTGCCAAGTGTAGCTCCATGCAGTACTTCAGTTCAAATCAAACACAAATCCATGTCTATTGCTGGAGAGCCGTCCAGCACTAGATCCTTGCTGCTCACTACCATTTCAACATGTATTTGCACTAGCCTAGACGGGTGATCGTTGCCCCTCCATATATTCGTTCAGGTCTGGTTACGAGCCTGCATCGCCCTTGAGAATACTAATATGCCCCGAACGTAGTCAGCCTGGAATATAATAGTGTCTTTCCGATCCTCCTCCACGACAGATCGGACAGCAAACATCATGTATCTGATCGAAACAGAGAGGGTTCACGTGTGGTGATCATTCTTACCAGTATCCCTATTCCAACCCATGAGTTGCAAGACTCCGAGTAATTTTTCGAACTGTTTGATCAGTTTGTCTATCTTTAGATATGGGTTTAAGTGCCGTACTGGCTCAAGGTTAGAAACACCCTGGAGAGTGGTAATAAAGGCATCATTCTCGATACTGGTCATCGTGTCCCACAGAGCTGTGTAGTCGAACAACGTCCGAGAGTCGGAAACCGTCTCATTTGGCATAGATCTCCACCATTCTTCCAGGTTCTCGCCGGTTTTGTCGTACTCAGAAGTCATATCATTAATATTACCAGTATAAGTGTAATGACAAACTTGAATGTGCAGTTCTGCAATTGAAAGTTGTATTGTCTAAGTTGAGCAACACTATGAACAGCTATTACGGCTTCATATAGGTCTCTGTAAGAACTGATCGTTGGCGGCTTATCAAGAGAGAATCACGATCAGATGACTGACTTGGTTTGAAGAAGCTCAAACCAGTAATTCGAGGTAAACAGTAGCGAAAAACCTCGGTTTGAGTATTGCCAGCTCATCCTCCCATCTTGCGAAGCTTTGGGCGCTTCGTTTGTCACAGGCCAAGCCAATGTTCCTTTATGGCTGCAAGGTGTTTTCAAGGCGTCTTTGACCAGTGAATATAAGTTAGCATGGTACCAACAAGCCTTAGCACTGGGCAGCCATATGTTGTTGTTGCTGCTTCCTCAAAGAGTCTTCTAGTCCTCCTGCCGAGCCGTGGCAGCCCTCATGAAAGCCATTATACCTCGAATGTGCGGGCCCTGCTTTCTGATACCATAGGTCCTGTCCTCCTGCACGACAGCCGCAATGCAGGTCATCAAGTGCCTCGTTGCTATCGCGATATCCCTGTTCCTGCGGATCGAACGGGTGTCTGGGTAATCGTCCCATCCACGATCGTTCATGATCTTCAGCAATGCTTCAAGAATTTCAATCACTTCACTTGGTTTCAGGCCTGGGCGTAAGCTTATCGTTGGATCAGAGTTGCTAACATGCTCGACCTTGGGAGGTAAGACAGCCTCTCCGACCATCTCCATTATCGTCCACAGGTCCGAGTAGGCGATTAATTTGCGAGAGTCAGAGACTGTGTTGTTTGGCAGAGAATCCCACCATTTACTTAGCTGGTTGCTGTCTTTGTCGTGATCTTTAGAAGTCATTCCGATAATATTATCTGTACGGATATTGTAATACTCTGGTTGTATAGTCATGCCAAAAAGAGATTGTATCTTTTAGGTCAAGTGGCCAACCAGATAACTGTTGTGATTTTATACAGAACTTGGGATGAACGGACTCCTGACCGCGGATGTAGTGAAATCATGACTAGATGACTGACCTGGTTTGAGAAACCCGAGCTGATTGACTCAAAATGGACATCAGTCAAAGTCCTCCGCTTACGTATTACCATCTCATCTGACAAACAAGCAAAGCATTGTTGACTGCAAGTATCATGGGCTGGCACGATGACTTTCGTGGTTGAGAGGGTAGCGCTGACGCCCCGTGTGCGTGGTAGGCGTAAGATCAATCTCGGTCTGTTCGCAATCTCGTCAGCAACACGCGAAAGGGTAGAGGATTCATAAGAGTGCCGGTTTTGGTTGGTAGCAGAGCATGTGATGTCGATGAGTTCATGTGCTGGCTGTTTGCGTATACTAACTTTGTGCGCGACAAACATAAGAAGATGACATTGGCTTACGACAACGTGGAGGCCCTCCACCGAGGATATCAAGCGTATATGGCCCCCCTTCCACGTATGTAGAGTAAGAACGCGCTAGGATAAAGATGCTCAGATGTTTGTGTGTTTTTGCGTGCTATGTTCTCATGCGTATACTCTCCGAGTTCACCACAATTTGTGAGATATCCTCATGGTGGTTTGTGGACTAGAGACTGCAGATCAGAAGCCTCACGCATTTGAATTACTGAGACCTTTGTCGAGGAGTATTCAATCTGGTTGTGATGAGTTGCAGCATGATGTGGATGAATGATGGAGGAGGTGTTCAGTGAAAATTGCGAGTAGAGGAGTGGGTCGGAGCTTTGAGCTATTAGGACACTGGTAAGATCTGTCTGATTTTAAGCAGCATGAGGGTCAATTTGTGAACATAAACTTACGTCAAGAAATGCACCACCATGCTTCGGAAATGCAGAAGTACCTTGAGCAGAAGCCACGATGACGTTTTTGTGATCATCTGCTCTGCCTAGAGACACACCCCATACTGCTTGAGTTTGTGTTCCGATGTCTCCGAGGCATTCGGCAGTTTTCGAGTCCCACAACTTCACTTTACCGTCACTCCCTCCACTAAGCATGTACTCTCCATGAACATCCAGCGAGGAAACTGCGCCTTCATGTGCTTTGGGGATCGTGTATAGGACTGTGTAATCTTGGAGAGACCAAATGATGATTTTTCCATCAGCACTACCTGTGAAGAGAACATCACCATCGATTAATGAGTGACTGACCATAGCTGTGTGTCCTTTCAAGACTGCTAGAGATTCTCCAGTAGTGAGGTCCCAAACCCGTACATCTGTGTCCAAACTTCCAGTAACAACCTTCTCGCCATTGGTGGCGACAGACCATACGGTCTTGGTATGACCAGACAATCTCGATGTCTCTCTTCGTTCGGGAAGAGACCACACTCTAGCAGTACCATCTTTACTGCCGGATATTGCGTACTTGCTTGTGATGGCTAAATCGAATATTGTGTCTTGGTGACCTGACAACGTACCTTCACAAGCACCAGTCTCTAGATTCCAGATCCTCAAATCACCATCTCTGGAAGCGGAAACTGCTGTGGTCGCATCAACAAACTTCATACAACGAACTGTGGCTGTGTGTCCAGTCAAACTTCGTGTCCATTGGCTGTTCAGAGAAAGATAATGAGCTATCAATTTCATCGAGGTCTTGCCAGGTGTTTCACACTGACCATTTGTTCACATCCCAACACTGAATATTCCCACCCACTTCGCCGGTTAGGAGGAGATCATCTTGTAAAGCCAAAGACCACACATTGTCTCCCTGATCTCGAAAGACGGTCACAGGCTCTCCTTCCGCGGTGAATACGTGAATAGTCTTATCATCCAGACTCAAAGCGATGTACTTGCTTGAGACAGCAAGCCTTATGACGATTGCAGAATCGGAAAGTTTATGCCGGATGTGCTTGCCACTGTCCTGTTTCCATGTCGGCTTGGGAATGATTTCTTTCTCTTCTGGAGACAAACTCATTATGCCCGATTTTAGGTACTGAGATTGAGACAATCACGCGGACTTGAGTCAATGTTATGTCCGAGGTGTCCGAGTGTATATTTGCAGTGAATTTTGTTCCGCTCGATTTCATTTGGTTTGAACTGCATGAAGCATCATCATTGTCGAGAGTAGGAAACCAATCCGAAGCTTAGTAGACACGTCGGGATCTAAACAAGAAAGATTTCTGGCACTCGTAGATGTACGTAGAGCCTGTGTTTGTGACGATCAGAAAGATGAAACGTTAGCTGCGAGCGCTCGGCCGAGTGTTGACGATCACCGAAGATGTTACGCTGTGCTTGTACAGTACTTGGCAGGATAAATAAGTCTACTGACAGACTGAGCCGATCTCGAGAAATTCAATTCGTCTACGCGCTCCTTCGTGATCCACAAGCATGATGTAAGCAGGACATTGACTTATTTATTCTAAACCGTACCAAGCATGTGAAAGTGATTTTTCCGCCTTCCACAACTGCCAACGTCGTGTACACTACAATCAGCAATGATGTGTGCGATACGCCAGCTCCATCACAACGCCAAGATCGCGTATGTAAGGAGCTCTGAAGTGATGCTTACCAAAGAGCTTGTACGAATATGAACATCCACTTTGTATCAGTGGTCTGACTTGGTAGTGTGACAGCGTACAAAGTCCAATATATATAAAAGCTATGAACTTTCAGGATGTTTGAACCCTACCAAGCACACCTGAGCATTCCTCATCACAAACACTGTTTTGCCGATCGCCTTCGCAGGAATTCTCTCAAGCACTTTGTCATTCTTCCCTTACCCACCTAGAACAATCTCACAACCGCAGACGATAAACATGAATGAAGCACGCAAGCAGCAGTATTTCGCCGAGTTGGCCCCACAGTACAGCCACTTAACAGGCAACACAACACAGGACATCTTCGCCAAGTTCCTTGCTTCAAACGACATCGATCTCACAGCCGACTCAATCGTGCATGACAACGCCGCTGGTCCAGGCACGGCGACACAAGTCCTAGTTGAGCGAGCCACCGCGACCAGCGTAGTGCCTACGATCATCGCAACAGATTACGCTTCCGGCATGATCGAAGCACTGGAAAAAATCCGCGCCGCTGAAATCAAGAGCAGTCCAGCATGGGACAGAGTGACCGCCAAAGTCGTCGATTCATCCGATCTCTCAGCCTTTAAGAATGACTACTTCACGCACAGCATCAGCAATTTCAGCCTCTTCACAATCACCAACGCAGTCCAGAGCTTGAAGGAAACTCGCCGAACACTGAAGACCGGAGGCAAAGCTTACGTTCTTCTATGGAAGCGTTATCCTGTACAGGATCTCCTTGCGGCAGCTCAAGACTTGGTTCAGGGAGAAGGATACGCTAAGAAGAACGCTGTTCCTGTGAATGGCCCGCAGTATTTCGCGGAGGGTGTTGTGGCGAAGCAGTTGGTTGAGGCGGGGTTTGAGGAAAGTAAGGTAGAGACTATCGTTGTTGATTACACGTTGGAGGAAGGACAGAAGTGGGATGGGTTGTTCACGTATCTGACGGGCTCGTCTATTGCAGAGGGTTCCACGAAGGGATGGACAGAAGAGCAGTCGCGACGATGGCCTGAAGCAGTTCGACAGGCTATGGCGCAAGAGAAGGCGAAACATGGTGGCATTTATTGTGAAGCTTGGGTGACAACTGCCACGAAGTGAAGCGGTTCCAGCTACGTACAAAACTGTTGTTTACTGTATAGTTAAGCACGTAGATCATCTTCGAATTGGTTCCAAATTCATGCAGACGAAGTTTATACTTTGGTTATAGTACTGCTCAATATCCAATATGGCTTGGCAGTACAAAGAGAGTAGAACGTACATCACAATCCGAAACTGGCATTGAGTGCCTTGCTCGGCCGAGCGTACAAACCCCTTCAATATAAAATCACCTTCATCCCGCCCACTTGAAGACAACATCTCAACCTGTCAGAATTGCGAAACCCATCGCGCTAGCAAAACAGCTCTTTACGCAAAATCAACAGACAAACCATGAACACTCCCACATCAAGTCCTTCCCCCGCTGAGACGATGTTTATCATGGCGCAAGCCACAGACGAGCTCGACATTCACCTTTTCTCGAGCCTTTTCATCCCAGGTCAAACCGCCACAATCGACGTCAGTAAACATCTAGGCCTGGCTCCACAGGACGTTCTACCAGAGAATCTTGCAGAACAGATGTTAGGGGTTCTTCGGGGCTTCACAGCGACTCACCACCTGATCACTAACCCTGTCATCACCATCGACCCTTCCACGCCAACGAAGGCGAAAGCAACGGCCTATAAGACAGCGTACCACTGCATTCAAGACGACAATAGTGAGATACAGTCCGCCACAGCACGAGGAACGTGGGATATGGAGTTGGAACAGTTTCAGGGTCGTTGGGTGATTCGACGTTTCACTGTGGTGAGAACTGTGCCGCTTCACCCAAGAGAGCTTGCGCTCTGGGGTGCTGCGAAGGATCGAGTGGCAGATGGCAAAGGTAGACCAGTGAAGAGTATCTAGTGTTGCTCGGGTTTCTGAATGGTTCCAGATAGCGCCAGGGAAACAGTGAAGTAAGGTGGAGTTATATCAGTAGGAAGGGGAAATTAGAGGGTAAGGTAGAAATCGGAGAAGCTTGGCATTTATTTATTTCCGTTCTTCGATGTGCGCGTTGCTACTTCTGCGGTTGTTTAATCAAGGTAGTCCGCTCACACTGAGAGGTCATTGCAGTCGAGTAGGACAACGGATCGTCGTGCAGGACTGTTGCTAGCTGCTGTGCTGGAGCATCCAGAGTGCTGCGGCAGAAAGGGAGATATCTCTTGCCTTGTTGCTCCACTGAACTTTGTGCTGGCTGGCACGATATTTCACAATGTGAACGTCGGTGAGTTGTTAGACTGAAGGCTTGTAAGCCAGCCACATAACTGTTCTATTGGCAGACTTGTGAAAATTAGGAGAATTTGAGTTTGAAAACTGTCTAGTCATGGGCTGGGAGTTTGATCCTCACAAATTCATGCTACCAAACGATGAGCTCAGGGCTGGCAAATGCAGCCGCAACATCGTCAAGTCTGCTGATCAAATTCAAGCTAACGAATATCCTTGCTCTGACATTCTTGATGAGTTGTGACTCGGAAGTGCAGGCTGAGACCCTAAACTTCGCCATCGATACCATGTCGTCCTGTGCATCTGCGATGATTTAGACCAAAATTGCCAGCGCTCAAAATTCATGTTGGTCGATTTGTTCGACTACAGGAATCGGGCTAAGCGTATTCGTCCAAGTTCTAATGAGCACCTTGGGTCTCCTGGTGAGGGATCGAAACCACCATTGTACAAGGTATCGCTTTGATTACCTGAAAACAACCTGTCTAGCTCGATCGGCGTCGTGGTTGCCTCGTGCAAAGTATTCTGGAGCAAAGGTCATTGCCAAACGATCGGAAGTGACACTCGATGATTCTTGAGAATTGGCAAGGTACCTTAAACTGCAGGAGTTGATCAGAGGACATTCACTTCGATCTGATAAAACCATTCAAGCACAGGGTGTCGGGTTAGTACAAATCATAGTGTTTATTCAGTTACTCGTCGATCATCTTCTCTTCTTATACATACACAGCCGTTCTCTCTTTGCCACACGTTCTCTCTCTCCATCGCAGACACACGATGGACACACATACGTACTACACACTACATACACCTACAGACCAACTACAAACACCTGCAGACCAAATACATACACCTGCAGACCTACTAGATACACCTACAGACTTACTACACACAATGACACCGTATACAGGATATACACCATACTCCATGGCATCACAAGCTCCAAATCCCTTCGCCTGTCCAGAGTGTTTCGATCTCCGATTTCCAGACAAGCCTTCACACGACAGATACGTCGAAAATCTCAAAAGGTTATGCAAATGTGGTCTCAAACGTACTGGTGGTCGATGCCGTAATTACAAGGACTGTCTAGGCTCTAGCAGCAACAAGCTATCAATCTGTCGGTTCTATGCCCAGGGCTTGGAGTGCCCCATGCTACCAGGCGAAAGTTTCGGCGATGTACATCTATATAGTTTCCACACCAGACGTCAATGTATGGACGGAACGGACGACCAGCCTTGCGAGAGTTGGCATCGCCTCATACTACCAGATAAGCGAACAGAGAAGCTTGCTCCTTGCTACCAAACTCGAGACGTCTTCCACGTGCGAAGGACATGTAAAATCAGGCTGGTTTCAGGTTCCTGTCCGAAGGAGGACGATGGATGCCCTGGCGGTCATGATCATATGTCTGCAAGACAGTAATTCGATTGGCAGTTGCGGGGCTATGAGATGCTGCAATATGCACATGGGCGAGGTGGTATTATTTCTTCAGGCTTGCCTGGCAGTAACACTGACATGCTACAGTGTACATGGAGTGAAGGTTTCTTTGCGAGCAAGAGCAGCAACAGCTACAGATAGCTTGTCATGATTTCGGTGGCCTCATCATTATTCCACGGTCTCAGATTGTACTAGATGATCTGTACAATGCCATAGTTATCCAAACAGACAGAAATTGAGTCGGCTGCTTCTAGGTTGCTCCACAGCATAACATACGTTTTTCCACTACACCCCTGATTTTGCTCAAAATGTGGTGCCTCATTCCATCCCATTCATTCACGTTTCGCCGGCATAGGCGTTCTGAATATTTGACAAGAGGTTCAGCACCTGATACAGTGCAAATAGATCCTCCAAACTTGATACTGACAAGGACTTACAATACAAGACTATACAAAGACGGGTGTTATCGCTGGAATCAAACGTTTGTAAAGACTAAACACGTAGTAAGTTCGTTGAAGGTGTATTCAATTCTTGGATACACTGTACTGTGACTACCACCTCCAACACTGTCTCTCATTATTTACTCAACTTACTAATCTTACTAACATGTTCAGTTCTCAGATTAAATAACATAACGGAACCCGTTATGCCGATCTCCCAGCGCCAGCAGCTGGTCCCGACTCATACCCTGATACCCCCACCTCGTCTTCTCCTCCTCCGTATCCAGTCTCGCCGGATCAACATCCCGTCCGTCAGGATGCGCATAAGAAATCGCATCTCGGCGTTTATTCGCCCGCCAATTAACAAACATAATCAGACTCGTCATGACGAACGTCAGTGCCGCAAATCCCAAATTAATAGCGTGGCCTTTGATAAATCGTGGCCCCTCGGTGGTGGGATAGATATTACTACTGATCAGGCCGGAGGAGTTACCGATGGTGAAGAAGAAGCCCATTACTGTTGCGCGCACGTATACAGGGCCGAAGTTCGCGCCTACGTAACTGATTGCGAGCGCGATGTTGGGTGATACACCGGCGACAGTGAGGAATAGCGCGAAGTACTTGACGCCGACTTTTGCGCTGGAGATCAGGATGCCGTAGCCGATGATGACGAAGCAGCTCCAGAAGAGGATGAAGGGGCCGCGCATGATGTAGCGGTCTGCGATTATGACGGTGATGATGGTTGTGAAGAAGCCTAGCACGTATGGCGGGACGGAGAGGAGGTTGGCTGAAGCGCCTGTGAAGTCTAGGCCTGCGATGATGGTTGGCGTGAAGAGCGCGAGGGAGTAAAGTGGTTCGGCGATGGAGATGTACATGATTGCGTACATGTATGTGCGGTAGTCGGTGAAGGCTCGAGTGACTTGAGACCAGGAGAATGGGACGTCGGCGTTAGTTACGCCTTGGCTTTTGGCGAGATAGTGGTTCCATTTGGCTGTTTCGGCGCGAGTGAGGATTTTGTTGTCGTCGGCTGGGAAGTCGACCAGTAGCCACCAGCCGGGAATAGCGGCGAGCAGAGTGATGAGACCTTCGATGATGAAGATCCAGCGCCAGCCACCGGGTGTGGGTATACCCTTCTGGACCTTATCGCCGAACGAGTGCCATGAGGGGAATGGGATGTATTTCATGGCGTAGGCTAGAATACCGCCAAAGGCACCTGCAAGAGTAGCTCCGGAGAAGAAAATTCCAATGCGAAGACCTTGTTGGCGACGAGCGTACCAGCAAGTAAGCATGAAATTGATTCCAGGAAACAAACCACCTTCAGCGATACCTAAAAAGAAGCGAGCAGCCTGAAGACCACGGCCATTTCGAACAAGGCCCATCAAGGTCATTACGATGGCCCATAGAACCATAATGATTGGAATCCATCGGTGAGGCTTGACGGCTTTGAGGAGCAGGTTTGAAGGTACTTCGACAACGATGTAGCCGATAAAGAAGACGGATAGTGCAATAGCATAAGCATTGCCCTTGGCGATGCCCAGATCGGTTTTGAGACCAGCAACAGCGGCCTGACCAATGTTGACACGATCCAAGAAACTAAGAAGATACAGGAGTGAACAGTATGGTATGATGGCAAAGTCGAGCTTGCGAAGAATACGGCGGTATTCCTCCTTGGTCATCTCAAGGTCAGAACCAGATGCGACTTCTTTGCCGTTCGCATCGATGGCCGTCTTTTCCATCTCTCGGCCAGGTGAATCATTGCTATCAGCAAGGGAGGCGGTGCGATTGCCGTGTGGCTGAAGAGTAGGGTCAACGGCCGACATGATGCACGTTGTAGTACAATGAGGTGATACAGATTGTGAAAGAATGTAACGCGAGACGAGATGAGCAAGAAAATATAAGAAACAGCTCGCTGGCGCAAAAATAGCGTTGGCAGCGAGAAGAAAAAGTCAAAAAGATTTGTAAACCAAGTGGCAATACTGGTACCGAGGCGACCAGAATGTGTGCCAATCAGAAGTGACGGCACAGTTTTCCATCCTCAAAACAGCGGGCCTGACCTCCGGACGGAGATCACCCCGCCTACCAAATACTCCGCACTTCCTCGTACGTGGTAGTGGTAAGCTTACACTAGGAACCTATGGGGACTCGGTTCGTGCCAAGATGTCGCTGTGATAAAGATAGACTCTACCATGCAAGTATCCGACCGATGCGACTCTTACGTAGTCATCGTGATGCAACGGTGCTGTTCAATACAGTTTCTGGTACCGATTTGGTTGCTCAATCAATTGAGCTACTATACAAGAAAAAAACAGCTGATTCAGAGCGAAGACTCAGCAGTGCAGGTTCCAGTCTGGGTTAGTTCATAGGTCACCCTACCACCACATTCCTGTTCCGGTTATATCCCCGAGAGAATATCCTTTATTGTGGCGCATCCGACATGTGAACTTCAAGATTGTCCGCAACCGATTAGGTTAAGTATGGGGCAGCTGCCAAACTTCCGCGTCGGACATTGTTTTGTCATTTGGCCTACTGTACAGTCTTATACTGGCACCGCCTACAAGTTCGGATACACGACTATTGAGTCAAGTGGCATAAGGAAACATAATCCATCGGATATTGTACTATACAGTACTCCGTACCTCTAGATTATCCATCACCTATCAGAAGATCCGATAATCTGTTCCAGCCACGGGATGTTTTGACAGACCTACTCCATCTTGTCATCCCAGCTCAATTTTTCGTCTTCTCTTTCTTGCGATGGCCTGGATGATCACTCTCCCAATCATTGTGATTGCTAGTTGATGTGTAGCTGCCATCCGCATCTCGAAAATTGATGACACCGTCTGACATGCTCAGCGAGAAAGAGCTTGATCTTCGCTCAAGACGTTGTGGTCTGGACTGTGGTTGCGAGTGGTGCCGGTCGTCAGGTTCAAGCTTGTGATGATCTTCATTCTTAAACAGGAGTTGCTTGTTGTCTTGTGCCTCGTGAGCTTTGGTCTCAATCCCGACTTTCTCTTTAACCTTGTCTAGTAGCTGGGTGGCAGTCATTCCAGACGATTTGTCTGTATATTGATCAGAAATTTGCCCTCGCTAAAGGTCGATTGTAGTCTTACTGTGCATCCCGTTCGATTCATCAGCAGTAGCCATCTTCGGTGATTGTTTTGACCCTTAAGACTGGTTTTATCGGTTGCTTAAAGTTTTGGTATTAGGGACACCCATCATAACCCAACTTCATCGCATTTATACCCTGCAGAACTCAACAATGCCATGGGCTTGGAGGTGGACTGCTCCGCCTGCCCCTTGCACAGCTGCATCACATTGGCGGAACGTAGATCCTGACGGACTCGTTCGAGGTCGTATCAGGGTAGAGCGAAACTTCAAGAAGCATCTGTGAGGCATTAATGGCTGACTCATCGCTGTAGCATCAAAGAGAGAGCGAAATGTCGCTTGGGAGACTGGCCACAGGGGTATGAATTTCGAAGCCAATGTGAATCAGTGCTGACTGCGCGTGACATGGTGGTATGAGACGAAAGTACAGAATGGACGAATGCTAACGTCAACTACCCCAATCTCGGACTGACCCCAATTCCGGACGTAATTTCAATATCTAGCAACCACGTAACAAACAGATATCATTTACATACAAACTACTGTGTAAAGCTATCTTTACGTTCCT
>Ga0181465_100753_pt1 | contig 13674 bp, 7 predicted proteins | sample InSIn3gowninarea_FD_119076 | JGI IMG/M metagenome (GOLD analysis project Ga0181465, IMG submission 119076) | Clean room microbial communities from NASA Spacecraft Assembly Facility at Jet Propulsion Laboratory, Pasadena, California, USA -... ... | reverse complement strand
GATGGGGGGCTTGAGTAATAATAGGGGGGAGAGAAGCAACGAACGGGAGAAGCGGGAATCGGATTTTATTCGAACAGAGGAATGGGGAGCTAGGCCGAGGTCAAACTCGGGGATTAATTAGAAACAAAGGGTGATTCCCCGGCACTTTTCTTTAAGCTCAAACATCCCCATTCGCAGCGGATGGTGCCAGCAACACTATGGTGGGTGGGTAGGTAGGTAGCCGCCTCTCGCCACTGCTGCTTATCAAACCCGGGCCCCGGATCAAACCACCTTTCTATCTGCAGCTGCTGCTTATACACCCTTCATATTCGATCCGGGTATGAGCCAGATTCTTGTCTAAAAAGGGGCGGGTCAAGCAGCGATAGGCCGGATGAAACCACCTTTCCCTTATTATAATGGTGGGGCTGCTGCTTATCGAGCAGCAATAGGCGCGGGACCTTGCAGCGGATCAAGAAACAGTAGGCTTTGGCCTATTCATTAAAGAATTGCTTCGTATAGATAGGGTTGACGGGTCTTACCGATTGGAAGAAGAGTCGGAAGTAGAACCGATGAATAATGACGGCAGGAGGGTAAATTCGGGTCGGAGACAGAACACGAACCAGATCGCTCACTGCATCTCCCGAATCAGATGATTGATTCCTTTATATAGAATACTCTTCCTATTCAACAGTTGCTTATTATAGAGTGCCGGGGGAGGCTTCTAATTGCAAGCAAGCCCCGAAACCACCCCCTCCTTGTATAGGAGGGGTGGGCCCTACTATTACTATTTGCCGATTGAGAAGCAAGGGCCATCATCTTATTGAAAGGGGTGAGCTTGGCCCTGTCTCTCTCTAGCCATTGCTATATCTAGGATACCACGAGTCTCCGTTGATGGATAGACGAACTGCTACTACCACTGAAAGAAAGGGGGTCATTCTGGAATGGGAGAAGTTCTTCCTCTATATCCATATAGAGATATCTCTATATCTCCATATCTCCATATCTATATATCTCCATATCTCTATATCTCCATATCTCCATATAACCTACCCATTGGTCCTACCCATACCCAGGGCGAAGAATCCACCAGATATACTGTAGTGTTTACGCGCACCCAATTCCGATCTGTGGCACTCCCGATTCATTAATAGAGAAGGGCAGGGTTCCTTCAACCACAATTATTATTAAGAGCATACCCGTATATCGTAACAAGTTCTTATTAAAAGCATACCCATTGTCGCCCCATTCATTTCTCGGATTCGATAAGTATAGATTGAAGGCCCCCTACTATTCTAATAAGGGTGCTTACTTCCCGCCCCCTTGTTCGGATCGATATGCGGTAGAAGTCGATTCATTTCCGATGCCGTGCTTTATGGTGATAGGGATACACACGCACCCCCTATTTATTACAATTTAGGGAATAGATAGCTTTTTGAGGCAGAAGAGCTGAGAGAGCCCCCTATTTATTAGAATTGCCGGAAGAATTTGAAATAGCACCCCTGAGTGGGGCGGTAAGCCCAATAGTAATATATCGGCTTGAGAGAGATAGCTAGCGCTCAACTTTCAAGGCTTTCCCTTCTCAACCAACTGATAGAGAATCGTTGCTCTACGCCCAAGTTACGAATATGGAAAAAGCGCCTCACTTGGTATTAACCGGGCGGCCCTACTCAAATAATCGAGAGGGGACCTCGCCTACTTATCGAATTCGAGAAATTACCCTATTATTGGAACCCCTGCATGCGCCTACTCATAAATCGAGAAATTAATGGGGCGGGGTTCTAATATACGGGATATTCTTAATTCGCCCTTCAATAATATGATAGGGGGTTGGCCCTATTATTACTCAGGGCACCTCTACCATTATTAAGGGTAAATCCTTCGGTTCATCATGGGGGGTTCATTCGTCGCTTGTAATAAGAACTTGCGACTCAGCAATAATAATCGAGAGGGCACTTCTCTTGTTAGAAATGTCGAGTGATGGTCAAGTGATCGCTGGTGCCAGTTCCCTCCCCAAAGAGTCCAACGGCAAGAGGTAGAGTCTATTTTCCCCCCGGTCCAGTAAACCCGGAATGGATCGCCCTTGAATGATAATGAATGGGAGGGAAGAATGCAGAGGTCAAGTCCAGCCTTCCCCCGATTCTCTCTTCGGCTCAAAACTTCAGAATATTCGTTCTACTATTTCAAAACTCTGGAAAAGAGAGTTGTTAATACTCGAAGGGATGGGCCTTTATATTCTTCAATAAGGGGTGCCCCCCCCGTAATTGTATAAGGGAAACCATCATGGGTGGGGCGCCTCGGACAAGAAGCTCATACTCGATACGAGTTGATGCATATGCAATGGACTAAACCCAACCGCAATTAAGAAGATCCCGTATATTCTAAGGAAATCGCCTCACGAAAGAAGAAGCTTGATGAATTTATTATACGTATATAATAGACTCTTTTGGTTTGGGACCCCTTGAGTAATAATATACGGGAAATTCCCCCAGTGATAATAGTAGGCAATAATGAGGCACTCGACCTATTTCTTACTCGATGGGTCAGGAGCTTCTCCATAGGAAACGGAAGTTAGCGCTTCTGAAAGAATCGGCAGTTCTTATTAAAGGAGAGGGGCCCAGGCTTATAATAAGAACTTGGATTCCCTCCCTTTCAGATAGAATGAGTCGAGGGAATCGCCCCACTTAATAGGAATCGGGGGTCGAGGGAGCCTATTATTAGAAATTGAGAAAGGAATTGGGGCAACTTGGTTGGCTTAAATAATAATGGGGGCGCTCGCTTACTAATAGAGAGAGTCGAGTAGGTTCTGAATTGTTGGGGGAGGGGAAATAGCTCAGTCGGTTAGAGTGCCGGTCTGTCACGCCAGAAGCCGCGGGTTCGACCCCCGTTTTCCCCGTGCAAGTGGAAGAAGCCATCGTAGAGTTCCCAATCCAAACCACTCGCTTTTTCCCGCCCCCCCCCCATAATATACGGGGAAGAGGAAGCGAGGGTGGTTAGGCAGACGACCCATCTTTTTCCGGAGTGTCGCTATGAATCCGGTGCATGAGAAGCGCCCCTATTCATTCCAATTTCAGGAGGTAGATCTTTCAAATAAGAAGAAGAATAGCCTCACCCCTGCATCACTATTGGCTTTAGTAATAATAGGGGGAGTGAAGGCCTTCATTCAAGTTCGACGAAATCGTCGAGGCTTAGATAATCGAGAAATAGGGGCCCCGGATTCCGAACAGTAGTGGGGAGACTCGCGGAATGAGTGTATGCCACGACGATCTATATGGAAGGGCAGTTTTGTCGATGCCTTCCTGTCGAAAATGAGGAGCAATCGAGAGGAGAGTTGTTGCAGGAAAATTTGGTCACGTAGATCCTCCACTTCGCCAGAATTTGTTGATCGCTTCGTACAAATTTATAACGGAAAAAATCCTGTTCGTTGCAAGATCACTGAAGGAAAGGTTGGTCATAAATCCGGAGAGTTTGCCCTTGCGCGGGGGCGGAGGAAAAAAGCAGCACCTTCGGGAACCGGAAATACTAATATACGGGGAAAGGGAAGGCGCCGCTAAGATCAATATGTCACCCTTTCTATATAATAACTACGTCAATCCGAAGATCCTTCTGTTTCTCCTGAATCGCAGGAAACAACAAAGAAATCTGAATGAGATCCTTTTGTTTCCGAATCGTAGTAATTTGGCACAAAAGGTAAATCCGATTTCAGTGAGACTTCATCTGAATCGTAGCTCAGACTCGAGTTGGTTCAGTGATCACTATTACGGGAAATTGGTGTATCAAGATGTCAATCCTAGAGATTATTTCGGTTCGATACGTCCACCTACGAGAAGAAATCCCTTTGGCTTCCGTCTCGGTAGGTGTATTCTCCATCATTCCCCCAAAAGGGCATTCATTCATCTCTTTCTTCCCCGTCGACCGCCCCTGAGTAGTAATAGTAGGGGGGGACAACGCGGCAGATCAGGACCCGGGAAGCGGAGGTGGGCCATAGAGAAGGGTGAGTCGATCGGGATTGGATTATTTGAGGGCGACGGTACAGAGGAACGGGGGGGTTTAGGGGCAGGAGAAACTGTTGTCAGGTCGATGAGGCTCGACGACCGGAGCAGAGTGATCTGGAGGGCGAAACAACGCTATGAATACCATGACCGATCACCCCCCTACTGTTGCAATAAGGGCCGGGGTACTATTTCGAAATCCCTCCGGGTCAGCGGTTTGATGGCTCACAAGCCAATGAGTTTTTCGAATCAGAAAGGGTTTTATGGAAAGTGCTTCAAAAAGGTGCTTTTCCCGCGGCGCATCCGCCGGTTAAGGCTTCTCCTACAGACCATCCCTGCTGTGCGTCCCTACTCCAATTACTTGGTGATGCGATATCCCTTTCGTCTGGAGAACCCCCTTCTGAATAGAAAGCCCGTTGCCCGCAAGGAAAGGAATCTCAATCATTTCGTGGCACCGGATTCTTCTTTGTACGGCTTACAGGAGAGAATACGTTTTGTCGTGGAAGGCTTGACCAAGACTCGCTTCGCGGGAACGACGATAACCCCGGGAAACCTCGACCGATTCGCGTCGGTCGAGCCCTCTCCAAGCCCTCTCCCTTTGGTCGAGCTCACCCTATCGAGTTGTCGGGTCAACCTAATGAAGAAGGTCGAGTACCTGACGGTCCTCGGGTACAGGGCTTCGAGCGAATGTTGTGATCACTATTCATCAGACAGGTCCTCGCTCTTTCCCCTCTTCTTCGGTGCTACCTTTTCCTCCCTAAGGGAGAACCTTAGGGTGCGGGTAGGTGGGAGAGGGTTCCAACGAATTGGGGGTGCCCGGACCTACCTCCTATGGAGATCGAAGAAGAAAATATTGACCTACCTCCTACGGAGATCGAAGGAGATATTGAGGAAGCATTTCCATACATACATACATAAAGGTTCCGGATCGGTCAAAAAAGTCATCTTAGGTAGGATAGGAGGAGTGATGAGGGGAATAGAGATGATGCTAGAGATAAGACTGAGAGGGGCAGGAATTCCGTACGGGTACAACTATTATTTGAACGAAGTGCAAAAAATGCGATCTTTGTTGTCCGGTAGAACAAACACGAATACCTTCATTGGGTCAGTCAAAATCAAATCTGTCTATCAAAGTGCTTCTCCAATCGCTCAGGACATCTCTTCCCGACTGAGGGACAGGAAATCATTTCGTTCCATTTTCTATGAACCAGTTCGGGATATTCCATTAGTAATGCTCAAAAGGGTGGGGGGGATCCGTATTTGTTGTTCAGGTCGATTGAAAGGGGCGGAAATCGCTAGAACCGAATGCATGGAGTATGGAAAAACCTCTTGTAATGCATTTCGCCACAGAATCGATTACGCTTCTGCGAGAGTATCTACTCGTTATGGAATCTTGGGTGTCAAAGTGTGGATCTCATTCCTATAGAATAGAAGGGCCACGCTATATCCGAAACGTACGAGGTATCGCAAATACCGGAAAGGCATATGTAGTAGGGGTTGCGAAACGGGCGGTACACAACTTTGTTTTGGAAGATACGGCATTAGGAGTTGTGGAGCCGGTCGTATCTCATATCGAGCCATTGAAGCAGCCCGTCGTGCTATAAGCGGGCACTTTCGAAGAAATGGTAAAATCTGGGTAAGAGTCTTCGCGGATTCCCCTATTACCAGTAAACCTACGGAAGTGAGAATGGGAAAAGGAAAAGGGAATCCTACGGGTTGGATTGCTCGTGTGTCCACGGGACAAATCCCATTTGAAATGGATGGTGTGAGCTTGTCGGATGCTCGACAAGCTGCTACATTAGCGGCGCATAAACCATGTTTGTCTACCAAGTTCGTTCGCTGGAATTAATAATAGTAAGGGGGCGGTTTAGTAGGAACCGAGCCGCGGATATACCTCCAACTCACCAAGTCTTCTATTCCTCCCGGAAACCGCTCCCTCTTTAATTAACGCCCGGGTTTTCTCGCTGCCGGGCGAACGAATAGAAAGGAAATGCTACCGATGCATGATGGAGATCTATGGATGCACTCATTCCCCTCCCCCACCCCCCTATTGAATGATATGAAGGGGAGAAACACTGGTAAGGGAGGTACGTACTATTCCTGAGTTGAGCGAGCATCCATTGATCAAGATTGATCGTTTCAGGTTGTGGATTTTCAGCCAGAATTAATTCATTTGCCCGTTCCGCCCCACTATTACATAAAGCTTTCGTACCGGATCAGCATAATTCTATCTGGGGAAGCCCCATTATTATTATTTATTCGCTCGATTCATTATAGATGGGTCGCTTGTCCAAACGTTCCTAGGTTCTACCCATGCCTGGTAGGACGCGCCCCAGCTCCGAATAGTAAGAGTAGGGGAAATAATAGGCCCACAAGCTGCCCACCTTCTATTATTCAAAAGGGAGTATGGATGAGAGTTCGAAACTCGGGCCCCCACTTCCTCATTTCCACCATGAGAAATCCCACCCGGGGAAGGAAAGTTAGCTTTGGAAATTGATGAAGAAGTCCCTCGAATAATAATAGGGGGGGCGTTAAGGGTAGGACCTCGTTCTCCCCACCCCATCATAAAGGAACGGAATATCGAAGTTAGATCGAAGCTTTTTTACTGAAAAAAGGGAAATTCAGCACTAGAGTATGATTGTGACCCGTCCCACCCCGCCCAGCTTAATAATTGGTCGACGGGTCTCGCCCATATCCAGTAGGACTCCCCTTTCTCGGTCGATCCCAGTCTCGCCAATAGCTCTTGTGTTAGTTGGCCCGTATATCATGAATTCCCCGTATATTGTGATAAGGGAACGCATTAACATTATGGTGTTAGTCGGTTCGGACACGGGTGAGCAAGTGGTGGTCGGTGGTCATTCTTCTTCCGCTACAGGGACTACTTGGATAGGATGGGTCCTACCCTAAGAAGCCTATCTAAGCCATGAGGTTCGCTTCTCATAGTTGAGTAAGGTCCCACCCTCAACGCCTGACTCTCGATCGTACCCCTATCGATTCGGGTTGCTTGCTAGCCCGCCCAACAAAGCTATTTAAAGCCGTCCATAATTCATTAAGGCCCCCCTATCATTAAAGCGGCTCTCGCCCTTGGATAATGATATACGGGCGGAGTCACTTGGGGGTGGGAGAGCATGCACCGCACCCGCAAAGGGGGGTAGGTTTGCCCCTATTATTATCACTCGTGGTTGAGCCAAAACGTCGAATTAGACGGGGCATAGTTAGAATATGGGGGGGGCGGGTTGGGCTTCTGGAATTAGCAAACCAACCCGACTCAGGAGAGAAGATGGTTGAGTGTTGAGAAGCTGTAGCTGGGGCGATTCCCAAGCTTAAATAATAATAACTTGGGTTGAGTGTTAAGAAGATTGATCGCGAATTCTTGCTTAATAATGACTGGGCTCACTTAGAAATTAATGAATTGATAGGGTGCCTGCCACATTTAGAATCGGTTCCATGCTTCCCCTTACTTATGAATACAAGAAAATAGGATAGTTGAGTGAGGACGGAATCGAGCTGGATTAGCATCCCTTGAATAATAATGAATAGGCATGAAACATTATGCAAATTCACTAGCTTTGTGACTCGAGTCAAAATCTGCCTGCCTAAAAGTGTACGGGGGTGGCTGGGATGCGGAACCTGCTGATGCGGCGCCGGGCCGGCTTAACATTGGTCCGATTCACATTCTTCGTATGTGAATGAATGATTTGTGCATTGCAAGCAGGCTTCGAAGTACTATTCGGGGTGGGTGCCAGGGAAACCGGATCTCGATAAATGAAGTTGACCCGAGACACTACTATTCTCCCGTAGGCAGGCCTAGCGATCCGTTGAGCGAGAGCCCTTCCCCCTCCCCAACTTATTCATTCCCACCTACCCCGGAACTGAACGGAATCTATTGGCAGCGCAGCTACTTGAGATAGAGAGAATATCTGCTTACTAATAGATAACCGGCGTTTTAAAGCCGATTGAACATACCCTGAAACTGTCTAGTGCAGGCCCTTATAGAAATAGTAAGCACCCCTATTCATTATTATTTAAGGATTCGAGTGACACCTCTCTATTCCGTAAAGCAATTTTGTTTTCAAACAGATAGATAGAAGCTTACTTAATCACTCCAATAATATGAGAAGCTGATAGATGGATTTCTTACGCTGGGAATTAATAATATACGGCTTTTCTCATTAGACGTTGTTAAAAAGAGAGATTATTCGCTTCTAAATTAAGGAAGGAATAGGGTTGCTACGTATACAATGGTGTCATTTCGATGCAATTGAGAATATCCCGTATATTCTGAATCGCATGCCCTATTAATTTCTCGATCTATGAGTAGGCGGGGCGACGTTAATAATACGAATCATTTGCTTATTATTATTCAAGTGGGGAATTACCCGCTTGCGTCGGAATGTCGAATGAAGTCCTACCCATACCTAGTCTTTCTATCGACTACTAGCCTTTCTATATAGTAACTGGGGTTTTTTCCCGACTACTTATTCACAGCCCCACTATTATCAATCGCCCGTATATTAGAATGCCTGTCTTTTTCTATAGTGCCTACTCCTCATAAGCCAGAAAAGGTAGTTATTATTCCTCAGGCTGATGGCTAGGATAGGATTGGTATTCCTAGTTCCGGATAGATAGGTATTTTATTCACTGGCTGGGGGAGAGAATAGCGCTAGTCCCCCATTATCAAGCTTATTTAAGATATTTAATAGCTTATTATATTGGTTAAGGTTAAGCCTGCCTTATTATCTCTTAAGCCCATTCGATTTCATTTCAAGCCCAACTACTATGGTCTCTGGGAGGGAGGGTAAGCCTTATCCGATAATTGCGCAATGTTGATACGTATGTGATACAGGTCCGGGGGTGAAGGGGGAATCTCGTTGGTGGTGTGAAATAATGGGAAGCAGACTCGAGAAAGATCCCCTTCGACGAGTTAATACATAGATAATAGACTCGATTCAGAAGGATTCCCTCGCCCTCTTATTATATAGATATGGATCTGTATCCATATCTATATCTATTCCTGTATCGGAAAGGGAGAGAGAGCAGGCAAGATTCTGGGGGAAGGGAAAGCAACCGACCTTTTTCTATATGAGGGAATAGTGAAACGAGGCTTTAACTTATTATAGGGATTATCCACGTATCAACAACTTCCTCCTGCCCCTCCTCATGTTTCATGTTTGAATCCATGTGCCGGGTTGATCAAATAATAATATACGGTACTACTTTAGTCCACTCATGCCCTAAGGGTTGAGGGGCGTTCCCAAACACCCACCAATTAGTATATAAGAGGTATAGAAATACTCGCCTCGACTCATCCCCATATCTCCAATCGATGCACCTCGCCCATTACTGAATCATTCCACCTTAAAGAAATATCCCGTATATTCTTAATTGGCCTCGAATAATAGTAATAGGGGCGTGCGTGAAAGTATCTACAACGTTTCAATCGTCGTATTTGCGGGTTTACGTCTGTTCTATGGCATGTGCCGCTCCCCAGATCCCGACTTCCCGATCTCGAATTGTCAGATCACTCTACAACAGGGAATCACTCCATATTCTAATAGTAGGGCGTTTCATAATAGTGGGGAATGAACTACATTCTCGATTCATGGCGGGGCCTTTCTATTCCTTAATAAGGGGAATCGTTTCCCGGGAGCGAACCATTACTCAGTACCTGGCTGGGGAGACCCAACCTTTTCTTAATAGTGGGGCGGTGTTTCAATAAGCTTGCTGCCTACTCGCTCGAGAGGCACAAAAGCGCCGATTGGAAGGCTTTTCCATAAAGGCTGCAATGGCCGGGGAAAACATCGAATTAATAATAGTGGGGGATGGAAGAGGAGTTTTCGGATCGGCAACCCGGGGAAGGAGCAAAATAGGATTATTGGAGAGGGCCGGATTTCTTATAAGTAGGGGAGAGTAGAGGTTCGGAGATGGATGAGGGAGCGATCCGAGGAGTGACCAGTGCTAGAAAGCGCGGCCCGGCGGGGGAAGGCAGCTCGACGGAAGGCCCTGGCGATTCGGGAGCGAGGAGGGGGCTGGCAATTTAGGGCCCCCTATGTGACCAGGTACGATTTGAAACCGCTTCTCCAGCGGCCGAAAGCAGAACCCTTCATTCAGTGGCGCTTCGACTTTGCCCCGTTCCTCAATCCCCATAATAATAGTCCTACCCACACCTAGCTGAGATTCTGGGTTTGGGTAGGACCTAAATGCCAGCACTCGCCGCGGGATGTGTTGGAGCCTAAGTAGGATATTGATCCCGAGCAAGATCGGATTTAGGTTGGATTGATGGACGGGGGATAGAAGGATTTGCTTTTGAGCCGATAGAGGCTATTTGGATTAGCGGAGTTCACTCCCTGGCTGATGAGGCCGATCCATACACAACACTGTTCCTCCCCTCCTCCCCCTGCCCCGTCTATCCCGGAGGTATGGGTAGGACTACCCATCAATGCCATAGAAGTGGTGGCTATTACGTCTAGTGAGGTTGTGGATTCGGAATCAAGTTTCTCGATTCATAATAGTAGGTGAAGCTCCGGGTTGAGCTGGAAATGCAACAAGCCGTCATTCATAGGGCACTATCTAATCCACTAGGAAAGTGTGTCTCTAAGGTATGCATCTTCCCCCCATTCAATGCCTTATTTCTCCTATCCATGAATGATGATAACAAAAGAGTACTGGGGTTGCCTTATCTCATCCATAGATTAGATAGGAAAAAGCGGAGATGTTGGCTTCTTGGAATCGGTCGATCAATATCGAATCGAACGCTCTCACCTGCCTGCCTTGAATAGTAATAATGAGAACCATGAACTGCTAGCGCACTCGCTAACCGGGGTGCTCTTCTATGGAACCGCGGAAAGAAACAAACAGGGGAGTTGACTCAAATATGCTTGCTCCCGCTTACTAATGTATAAGTGTCATGCAGTTCCATCGAGTTATGCTGCTTTGTCCCACTAGGTGTGGGTAGGACCTGGATTGACCCGATACGATAGCAATCTCGAGCTTTAGGACGCAGTCTCTAGCACTCGACCCGGTAGCACTCTTCAGATTCAAGAAGCACAAATGCGTTCCCTACCCTCCTTATTGTTGAAGGTTGGCCCGATCTATCTCCATACATGGAATCGAATCGACAGCAAGAAGGGGAGTAGCGCCTCTATAGAAACAAGTTCGGTCTATAGAAAAACGTATCGATGGATGGATCTCTATCTGTACCGGGGAAGCGAGCCGGGTGGATTAGATCGCTTTATTCCCCGGATATACGGATACGCATGTGAGGTGCTGCGTGTGCAGAATCCTTATTCGAAGTGCTTACTTAAACAAGAATTGCCGGGACTGGGCTAATTACTCAACTATCCCCTACGGGAATCGAACCCGTGTCTTCGACATGAAAAGACGATGTCCTAACCACTAGACGAAAGGGACCTTGGAGCTTTCTCTTCATGAGTAAGGGGGAGAGATGGAAAGAACCCATTCAACATTTTAAGCTGTTCCCCTATTCATTATTATCCAAGGGAGAGCGCTTTGGAATAAATAGGGCAGAATAGGCCCCCTTCCCCTGAATGATGGGTAATAGAGTCAGGCGAAAGAGGTGCGTGCCCGTATATCATTATTTAAGGCAACCTATTCCTTTCTTGCCGGGGTGCTTAGTAGTTGAGAAGCTCCTTACTATTCATATGAAGCGAGTCAACCTTGAATCAAAATATACGGGACTTTAGTCCGTGGTTAATAAAAAGAGAGAAATAAAGGGTTGAGGGGCTCTTTTGATAATAAGGAGTCGAGTCTATTACATACGTATTAGAAACGCCGAAGAAAAGGGATCGACTTGAAAGCTAGTCGCGCACGCGCCCCTATCATTATTTAAGGAAGTAAGCAACCTAACTTCCTTATTCGTAGTGCCGGGCGGGGGGAAAGGGGGTGGGTCGAGCGCAGCAACAAAGCTCGAGCTTGCCCACCTGTCTGCCCCTCTCTTTCAATAATAACGCCCCTCAACATTGATAATAGTAGGGGGTTGAGCCGTAAATAGGAACGCCCCTTTTCTATAGAATTCGCTTATTATTCTTATTCAAGGGATTCGGGATCTAAGTAGCCGTTTATAGCCATCTCAATTACCCTTCCCTCCGATCCAACCAAGATGAATCCTCCCCTTAAATAGTAATGAATAGGGGCATGCCAAGAGAATGGATTACTGCAACACCAAGCCTTGAATGATAATGAATAGGGCGACGGGAGTTATTACTATTTGAGAGGGGCCGGAATCTATGTACATGTTAATGGATTGTATACGTGGTACAGATATCTGAGACGAGAGAGAGAAAATCGTTATTATTGAAACGCCCCTATTACTATTATTAAGGCTCACGAAAACAACCAATAAGAGAAAGGTGATGAATAGGATGCGCCCTACTATTATAAGGCACCCCTACTATTCCAATAAGGCCCTCTCGATTATTATTTAAGGGATCTAGGCCCCTACTATTATTACTTGCGCCCTATCATTATTATTTAAGGTTCTGGTTATGGGAAAACCGAACACTTCTTAGTAATTCTTCTCCATCTACTTCATATTCCGAATATGGGATGTCTGGGTGGGCGGAATAGCACCAATAGCCAGAATTCCCACATAGGAAAGGGGTTCTAGCTTTAATAATAGTAGGGCTTCTCATAATAGTAGGGCGTTCTAATAATAGAAGGGGCCTCCCCCCCAATCTATTCAATAAAGCTTTCATAAGCAGGCAAGGTGGCAAGCACCCGTCCGACTCACTTCAATAATAGGGTCAAGCCTTATTCTGTTAATACGTCTATAATAATAGTAGGCTTGCACGCATCGGTTGTTACCAAATCGGTTGTTTATTCCCACTCCGAATCGGTTGTTCATCCAACCCCTACTATTCCTATTCAAGGGGATCGGCCCGGTTTTGTTTAAAGGGCCATCTTCATAGGAAGAGGAATCGATTTCCGATTAGGTTGATTGGTAGCAAATGGGGGGGGATGCAATCGATGGGGGAAGGGAAGGGTCGAGTGAAACATGATGGTATCCTCCCCAACCAGATACGTCGATAGATAGATGGATGGAGAGTCTCCAGATCCCTCCTATTGCGAGCCAGAACCCAGCCCCAACCCCTTTCTATAGTAAGTGGAATCTAGATTCCGGAGAGGGATTAGTAGAAGCTCGGCCAAGCTACATAATCATCAGTGCCTTTGGACAAACTGCTTTGCCATTCAGAAGCTGAACTGGTAGGCTTTATAGAAATAATGGGGGTGGGAGATAGCATTTATGCACTCTTAAGGGCTCGACCAATCCCCGCATTCGTGCACTCCTGAGACTACAACATGCCCAAATAGTACGTATGTAATAACGGTGTATGTTGGAGCTATTGCTTCTGCAGTGATAGAAGAGAGTCCCTTATCTCTCTCATCGCTATAATGACCTGTTGATAGGTCGGTGGATGGATGGAAATTGCTGCTATTAGATCATTCCAAAGTTCTACCGATTCCGCGCGTCGATAGCTTTACTTGGGTTATTCATTCCGTTCCAACCGAGCAGTTCCCCCACCGTTCTCTCCCAGTTGTCCCGTCGTGTTGCATGAGTCCCACTTCCTCTTTCCCCTCGGCTAGGAGCAGTGTACGGTTCTGAGCCGATTCAATCAATCATGGATTCCCCAGCAGACCGCCTCCCTATTCCTATTTTGGGGTTCACCTCGTCAACTGGATTTGATCG
>Ga0181465_100201_pt2 | contig 13678 bp, 6 predicted proteins | sample InSIn3gowninarea_FD_119076 | JGI IMG/M metagenome (GOLD analysis project Ga0181465, IMG submission 119076) | Clean room microbial communities from NASA Spacecraft Assembly Facility at Jet Propulsion Laboratory, Pasadena, California, USA -... ... | reverse complement strand
CAGGTAAAGAAGATGTTTAAAATGTTTAAGCGCCTTCATACTCATGTGGATGGAAGTGGAATTGGGCTTTACATGGTGAAGAGGATTGTTGAAAATAATGGTGGAAGTATTGCCGTAGAAAGTAAGCCGGGAGAAGGGACGGTTTTTATAATCAACCTTTAGCCCCAATAGTTAATAGTTAAGATTTAAAGTTTTCTATTATGTTGATAAATAACTCTACATTTTTAATTACCGGAGGAAGCTCCGGCATAGGAAAGGCAACCGCTTCCGCTCTAATTGAGAAGGGCGGGAAAGTTGCGATTACCGGAAGGGATGAGGCTAAACTCAAAAAGGTAGCGGAGGAAATCGGGGCATTTCCGATCCATGCGGATGTAGGAAATCCTTTAGACGTTGAGAAAACGTACAGATTGTTCTTAGAGCGGTTTTCAAAATTGGATTGCCTTATTAATAATGCAGGAATAGGGGCGTGGAGCCTTCTTACCGATATTAGTTTGGAAGAATTTCAAAAGGTTTATAGTGTAAACGTATTTGGCGCAGCTTTAATGGGGCAAAAGGCCGCACAATTATTTCAGGCGCAGAATTATGGAAATATTGTAAATATCGCCTCGAGTGCAGGTACCAGAGGATTTGAGAAAGGGACAATTTATGCTTCCTCCAAATTTGCCCTTAGGGGGATGACTGAATGCTGGAGGGCGGAACTCAGAAAGTATAATGTTAGGGTAATCCTTGTAAATCCTAGTGAAGTGCTTACAGCTTTTTTTAGTCCGGATAGAAGTGAAAAGCCCGAGGAAGCTTCGAAATTGAGAAGTGAAGAGATAGCACATACAATAGTTGCAACGTTGGCAATGGATGACAGAGGGTTTATTCCTGAAGTTTCTATTTGGGCTACAAATCCTAAGAGCTAATTATTCGTGCCTTTAACTTCTTTCATATTAAGAACCTCCTTAGCGAATTTAAAAGTCGCTTCTTCTACGCTTTTAATATCTTTTGATTGAAACCTATTCCCTATACAATGATGCTTTACATTCGGAAAAGCCACCTTCCTTTTTAAATTGTCCGGCGTACCTAGCGCCTCATACATTTCCAACATAGCGGGCACGGAGACAACCTTGTCTTGTTCTTCTTCATTCTTAAAATAATATCCTAAAAAAACAGGCGCTTTAACTTTTTTAAAACACTCTTCAACCATAGTAGCATCTACTAGCGACCGAAGGCTTATCAAGGCTTCTAACCTATACCCTTTGGTCCAATACTCGGCGGGAGTTGTTGATTTGGTGTCCTTGAGATAATTTCCATCCATCACTAGGCGGACAATTTGTAATCCCCAATGTTTGTCAAGAATAACGCTGTTTCTATCATATAAATCGATGTTTGGGGAATAAAGGATCAAAGCTTCAATCCCTGGATTATTTGAAGCGATAAATAAAGAAAGCGTTCCGCCAGTTGAAGTAGACATCAAAATGACTTTATCCCCAAGCTTTTTCCCTATAGCTACAGCTTCCTTAGCTGACTCCATCAGAGTTTTAGGTGTAACGTTAAGCATAGGTTCTTTATCTTTCACTCCATGGCCATGTAGCCTCGCCAAGTATAAATTGCATCCGTATTTTTTTGCGAAATTCCTATGGACAGGATTCCCTTCTTCCTGGCTTGCGGAAAATCCATGCAAGTAAACTATGCTATAGGGTGTTTTTCTCTTTTGAGTAGAATCTTGCCAAACAATTCTCGCCTGATTATCAGGTTTAATATTTCTAATCTTACTTTCTTTATTGATGATTTGCTTCTCAAGCTCTAATAGGTTAGATGAAATATTTGGAAGCTCGGCCTTGAGGTTTGGATCTTCCGGGGCTGGGCCTAATAAATATAGTATAGAGCCTAGGGCAATTATTGGAATAGATCTAGTAAAAAACTTCATTAACTTTTTAGTGTATAAGGGATTAATAATTCTTCTTTCTTATTCCCCAAATTTTCTTGTCGTTACTTTTATCAGTGGGCAACGGTCATCAGACCTATACTTAATAGCATTAGAAATAAGATTGTATAGTATACTTCTCAAATGCTTATGAGGGTAATTTATAGGCACCACTTCGAAATCTTCTTCGATCTTAGCTTTTGACTCTTCAATTAGCGAAGCCATATCCTCTTTAACCTCTTGGACCACATCTATAAAGGACAACTCTTCTCCAGGTAAAAACTCCTTTTGAACCTTTGCTATTTCCCCTAATTCCCCTACGGTTCTTTTCAATCGCAGAATTGATTTTGACATCATAGCAAAAATTTCCTCCTCGCCAGTGTCAAGCCTGTTCTCAAGCTTTTTTATCATTAGCTGAAGAAGGCCTTCCAAGTTGGAAATTGGAGACCGAAGGTCATGAGAAGCTGTGTACACAAAATTATCCAGGTCAGTATTAATCCTTAATAATTCTATATTCTTGTTTTCATACTCGCTTAAGGCTTTGGCTAAAGCTTCTTCTATTTTTTTCCTCTCAGATATATCTGTAATCATAGCGTAAAAACCCAAAAGAGTTCCTCCTTCAAAATGAGGGACATAATATCCAGAAATGAATCGCCTTCCAGCTTCACTATAAAACACTTCTTCTTGAAAATGCACAAATTCTCCATTTAAAGCCTTTTCAATATGAACCTTAACTTTATTATAAGCTTGCTCACCTATTACATCTCTAATAAATAGCCCATTAATAGATTCGCTTTTTACTTTAAACCACTCTTCATAAGTTTTATTATTAAACCTAAACTTGTGTTCCTTGTCAATATATGACACGAGCACAGGTAGGGCGTCTGTTATAAGCCTAAGTTGGTGCTCGCTTGCTTTCAATTCCCTGGTCCGTTCCTCGACCTTCTTCTCAAGCTCCTCATTTTTATGGCTGATTTCAGAGTTAAGCTGATTTAAATTCTGATGATTTATCTCTATTTCCCTTTTTTGTTGTTCTATTTTGTGAGTCCTTTCAATAACCCTTGCTTCTAATAGCCTATTTTTTACCTTGATTCTATACGTTTTAAGGTGGAAAAACGAGACTATTAAAATCGCTATAAACACGGATGCTAAAATCTTGAACATTACCGTTTTCCACCAGGGAGGAATAACAGTTATTTTCAAAGAAGCGGGTGCTGTGCTCCAAACTCCATGATTATTACTTCCTAGTACAAGAAAAGTATAATCGCCGCCTTCTAGGTTGGTATAGGTAACTTCCCTTCTTGTCCCGGCATTGATCCAATCTTTATCAAAACCTTCCAACTTGTACTTATATTGGTTTTTTTCAGGAAGCAAATAACTTAGGGATGCGAATTCTATTGAAAAAAAAGCGTCATTAAAGGACAGCTTTATAGGTTCCCCATTGTATATGTTCAAATCAGATGTTTCAGGCTTATTTAAAATCTTAAAGGTTGTAATTACAGTGGTAGGCTTGAAGGTATTAGCCTTAATACTATCAGGATGAAAAACGTTAAAGCCTGATATTCCTCCAAAGTATATCTTTTCGTCATCGCCTTTGGCAAAAGCACCGGGATTAAAAATATTTCCTTGCAAGCCATCCCTAATATCAAAATTCTGAAAAGTAACCGCTTTGGGGTCAAACCTACTTAATCCCTTATTTGTGCTCAACCATAGTTTATTATTCTTGTCTTCAACTATGCCAAAAACTTCTTCTCCTGGAAGGCCATCTTTTATTGAATAACTAATAAAAGTATTTTCATCATTTCTAAGTTTATTTAACCCTCTTTGAGTACCAATCCAAGTTATTCCCTTTTTATCCTCATACATGCAATAAATGGTGCTGCTGCTAATACTTAATGTATCCTCAGGGCTATTTCTAAACACTTTGAAGCCTTTCTCGCCTTCATAAATATTCAGGCCATTTTGTGTCCCAATCCAAATGGCGCCACGCCTTTCATATATAAAAGTTATAAAATCATCACTAAGCGAGGTATGGTTGGATGGATTGTTTTTAAAGGATTTGTAAAAGCCTTTTTCTCTGTCAAATAAATATAATCCACCTCCTGACGTGCCTATCCACAAATTATTTTTTCTGCCTTCATAAATTGACCTTATGTTGTTGCTACTTAAGATATTTGTCTTGTCGTTTTCCTTGCTGAATACTACAGAACTCTCCTTCTCCCTGTCAAAAAGGTTAAGCCCGCCCGTACTCGTCCCTACCCAGAAGTTTCCCTTACTATCCTCATAAAGGCTTCGGATAGAATTGCTGCTTAGCCTGCCTGTTTTTGCGAAATTTCCCTCCTCGCTTTCAAATACATCATCTTTCTTATAAACAGAAAAAGTAGAGGAGTCGCTATTAAATCGATTTAACCCATCTTCAGCCCCTATCCAAATTATGCCCTTTTTATCCTTATAAATTGCTCTGATATCATCATTGCTAAGGTGTTGCCGGTCGCTTGTATCAGAATTTACATTTTGAAAAGTAGCGAATGGCAATACTTGGGTATTAAATAAGTTTACCCCACTGTTTAAAGTCCCAACCCATATATTTCCTTCTTTGTCAGAGTAAATGGAAGAAATTATTTCAAGTTTGGAAGGGCTATGAGATTCTTGGTGGACTCGGTGAAATTTTCCGGCCTTAGAGTCAAATGTGTTAAGGCCTTCCCCCCACGTCCCTACCCATATTGTACCATTATTATCTTGGGTGATAGCACTGATAAGATTATGATTCGAGTTAGAAGGGCTAGTACTTTCGTATTTGTAGTTAGTAAAAGATTGAGTGCTGGGGTTATATAAACTGAGCCCACCCCAAGTGCCAATCCAGATTCTTCCTTCTTTATCTTCAAAAATCGATTTGATAATGTTATGCCTGAGGGAGCCCGGATTAGACCTGTCTCTTTTAAAGGTTGTGAATGCCCCTGTTTCTGGGTTATACCTATTCAACCCCCCTCCCCATGTAGCAATCCATAAAATACCAAGCCGGTCGCATAATAAATAGCTTATATCATTTGAACTTATACTATTGGGGTTTTGAGGGTCATTTTTAAAAACCTTGAAAGTTTTCGCCTTGCTATCGTACCTATTCAAGCCATTTCGAGTAGCTGCCCAAATTTCCCCCTTTTTATCCTGGCAAATAAAATTTACATAGTTATTGCTTAAACTATTGGTGTTCTCAGGGCTATGTTTAAATACTTTAAATGTTTTCTCTTTCTTATTATAAACACTTAAACCCCCTCCCCATGTTCCTACCCATAGATTCCCTTCTTTGTCATCCGAAATACATTGAACATGATTACTGTACAGGCTTAAAGAATCTTTAGGGTTGTTTTTATAAACAGTGAATGAATAGCCATCATATTTATTTAACCCATCCCGAGTACCAAACCACATAAACCCTTGCCTATCTTTGAAGATGGAAAGTACAGAACTTTGAGACAATCCTTCTTCGAGGGAAATATTTTTGTTTTTAATATTTTGGCCGTACCCTTTAGGTAAAACAAGAGCTATTAAAATTAATGCAAAGGACAAGCTGACGCTTACCTTCATCTTAATATACTCTATATTCAACCACCAGATAGATTTCTCCTGCATTAATTCCCACTTCTTGAGAGTCTCTCTCATGCTCATTCAGTTATAGTATTGAGTGGTTAGGTAAACAATAAAACAAGTTATCTTCAACTAACAATACCGTAAAATATTAAGAACTGCTAATAGGCCATAAGTTTATACGCATTTTTTATAGTTTGCAGTTAAGTAAAAGCATGCAAAATACAAATGGCCAGACAAATAGGCCAGCTGAAAGATTTTTTTTATTTAAAGGCCACAGCTAAAGGATTATGATTTTAAAAATTTTGAGAGGAAGGATGAACTTTCTGGCAGTATCTAAAGCAGTTTTATTAAAACATTGGGCTTTTAGAAAAATTTATTAATATAACTCATCCTAATATACATCTCCTCGTAAAAAAGAACGTAGATTAAAATTTACCTTATAACAGCTTATGGCAAAATCAATTTATAATTTCAAAAGCCTTAATGGAAAAGAACGAGTAGTTATAGAAAATGTAAAACCAGAAGTGAATTGCGGGCAATATCCAGCCAAAAGAGTTGTGGGAGAAAAAGTGAAGGTTAGTGCTGATGTATTTACTGATGGGCATGACGCTGTAAAGGCGGTATTACAATGGAGGATGGCCGGAAAAAAGAAATGGTCGGAAGTTCCTATGGCTTTAATTAGCAATGATAGGTGGGAAGCTACATTTATTCCTCAATCACAAGGAAAATATGAATTTACAATAATCGGCTGGGTAGACCATTTTGCTAGTTGGCAGCACGGCTTAAAGCGAAAATTTGAAGCCAATCAAGATGTATCTATAGAATTGCTAATGGGAAAAGATTTAATTTCTCAAGCTGCCAATGCTGGTTCAGAAAAAAAGGCACAGTTAGAAACCGCTGTAGCCATTCTTGACAATGCCGCCGAAGATCCTATAAAAGCTGTGAATTACGCTACTTCAACAGAACTTTCGAGCCTTTTATATAATGGCGTAACTAAAAAAGATGTAGCTCAATATTCAAAAATCCTGACCATAGAAGTTGAGAGAAAGAAAGCGCTCTTTAGCAGCTGGTATGAATTTTTCCCTAGGTCTACCGCTGAACAAGCAGGAAAGCATGGCACTTTTAAAGATTGTGAGAGATTACTTCCCTTAGTGCAAGAAATGGGTTTTGACGTAATTTACTTTCCTCCCATTCATCCAATTGGAAAAATAAATAGAAAGGGAAAAAACAATTCTGTCGATTCAAAAGAAGGTGAGCCTGGAGTTCCATGGGCTATTGGCAGTACTGAAGGAGGGCACAAAGCGATTCATCCGGAACTTGGAATGGTAAAGGACTTCGAAAGGCTTGTAAAGAAAGCGAAGGAGCATAACATTGACATTGCTTTAGATTATGCGCTTCAATGCGCCCCGGACCATCCTTATGTAAAAGAACACCCACAATGGTTTAAATGGCGGCCAGATGGGACTGTGCAATACGCTGAAAATCCTCCTAAAAAATACCAAGACGTACTTCCTTTTAATTTTGAAACTGATGATTGGCAAAATTTATGGATCGAGTTAAAAAGTATTATTGAGTATTGGGTAGATAGGGGAGTCACAATATTTAGAGTAGATAACCCACATACAAAGCCCTTCGCCTTTTGGGAGTGGATGATCAATGAAATACATAAACAACATCCCGATATTATATTTCTAGCTGAAGCCTTCACTAAGCCAAGGGTAATGGAGAGGTTAGCCAAAGCTGGCTTTACCCAATCATATACCTATTTTACCTGGAGGACATCGAAACATGAGATAACTGAGTATGTTACAGAATTAACTAAAACGAATTTAAGGGAATATTTCAGGCCGAATTTTTGGCCAAATACTCCAGATATCTTAAATGATTTATTGCAGGAAGGTGGGGAGCCCGCTTTTCTTAGGAGCTTGATAATGGCGGCAACTCTATCTTCTAATTATGGTATTTATGGCCCTGTTTTCGATTATGGAATTAATACGCCAATTGCACCTGGCAAAGAGGAGTACCTCGATTCGGAGAAATATGAAATCAAGCATTGGGACTGGTTTCAAAAAACAAAGATAAGGGATGTAATTACGAAGGTTAATCAAATAAGAAAGGAAAACCCCGCTTTACAGACTACCTGGAATGTTGAATTCTGTGATATAGATAATCAGAATATCCTTTGCTTCGTGAAAACATCAGAATCAGGGGATAATAAAATCCTTGTAGTTGTTAACCTTGATTCTCATAAAACCTCGTCTGGGTTTATAAATGTGCCATTATGGAAACTAGGAATGGCCTATGACACACCTTACCAAGTACATGATTTGTTGACGGATGAAATATTCACTTGGAGCAATGAGTGGAATTATGTTGAATTAAACCCTTATAAAATGCCTGCCCATATATTTAGAATAGGCTAACAGTAAAAATTAAATAGAAATAATAATATATATGCTTAAAGAAGAAGCCATTTCCGAAATTAACCCTACTCCTGCAAAAGACAAGCAAGATACCGCTTCGACTGGTTTAAATACAAAGAAGGTGCAAGGTGACGAGAATATATTTTGGTATAAAGACGCAATCATATATGAAGTTCATATAAAGGCCTTTAAAGACAGCGGCGGCACTGGCATAGGTAATTTTAAAGGCTTAATGGAAAAGCTTGACTATCTCCAGGATTTAGGGGTTACCGCTATATGGCTCCTTCCTTTTTATCCATCCCCTCTTAAAGATGATGGATACGATATAGCTGATTATTACAATATAAATCCTTCTTACGGCACCCTTCAGGACTTTAAAATTCTGATGAAAGAGGCGCATCGCCGGGGTTTAAAAGTAATTACAGAATTGGTAATAAACCACACATCGGACCAACACCCTTGGTTTCAAAGGGCGAGGACATCTAAGCCTGGGTCGGTTTACAGAGATTATTATGTTTGGTCTGACGACCCTAATAAATACAATGAGGTTAGGATTATTTTCAAGGATTTTGAAGCTTCGAATTGGACTTGGGACCCTGTAGCTAAATCATATTTTTGGCATAGGTTCTTCTCCCACCAACCCGATTTGAATTATGATAACCCTAAAGTGCAACAGGAAGTCTTTCGGGTACTGGATTTTTGGTTCAATATGGGTGTAGATGGTTTCAGGCTTGATGCTGTCCCTTATCTTTTTGAGAGGGAGGGCACAAATTGTGAAAACCTTCCCGAGACACATGTTTTCTTAAAGAAATTAAGGGCGTATGTAGACAGCAAATACAAAGGAAAGCTTTTATTGGCTGAAGCCAATATGTGGCCTGAAGATTCTGCTTCCTACTTTGGGGATGGAGATGAGTGCCACATGAATTATCATTTTCCACTTATGCCACGGATGTTTATGTCTCTTAAAATGGAGGACAGATATCCATTAACAGATATCTTCGACCAAACTCCGGCTATTCCTGAAAATTGCCAATGGGCTATGTTCCTTAGAAACCACGACGAGCTGACCCTTGAAATGGTAACAGATGAAGAAAGGGACTACATGTACAGAATGTATACTAAAGACCCATTAGCGAGGATTAATCTTGGAATCAGGCATAGGCTTGCCCCTCTTCTTGATAATAACAGGAAGAAAATCGAGCTAATGAATACTTTGTTATTCTCGCTTCCGGGTACTCCGGTTATCTATTATGGGGATGAAATAGGAATGGGTGATAATTATTACCTAGGAGACCGGGATGGGGTAAGGACTCCGATGCAGTGGAGTTCAGATAGAAATGCGGGTTTCTCAAACTCAAATCCTCATAAACTCTATCTTCCTCTAGTAATTGACCCTGAATATTCCTATGAATCCGTCAATGTAGAAACCCAACAAAAGAATCTTTCTTCTTTGCTTTGGTGGAACAAGAGGGTAATCGCCATGAGAAAAAGATATCAGGCCTTTAGCCGCGGCGATATTAAATTCTTAAATGCCTCAAATCCTAAAGTATTGGCATTTACAAGGACTTATAAAGACGAAGTAATTCTTGTATTAGTAAATCTTTCAAGATTCTCGCAGGCTGTAGAAATTGAACTTTCAGAATATAATAACTTCACCCCCATCGAGGTCTTTAGCCAAAATAAATTCCCCGATGTAAAGGAAACCCCCTATTTATTCACTTTAGGGCCACATGGATATTTCTGGTTTTCCCTTGAAAAAGAGGAAGCTACGGTAGATGAAATAGACCTTCCACTATATGACGAATTTGAAATTGATAATTGGGACGCTATAGAAAAAGGCAAATTTAACAAAACCTTAACGGAACGGATCCTTCCTGAATATCTGAAAACATGTAGGTGGTTTGGAGGAAAAGCGAGGATAATACAACGAATTCTAATTCAAGATATATTACCCCTCCAAACAGAACAAGGAGGTGCGGCTATCTTTATTATAGAAGTAAACTATACTGAAGAGTTGCCCGAAATCTATCAACTTCCTCTAACCTTAGCGTATGTTGAGGGAGATAAGAAATTTTCCGATATTACTCCTAAGGCTATTGTCGCTTCTATGAAAATAGGAGGAAGCAATGCCATCCTATTTGATGCTGTATATGATGATTGTTTCAGAAAGTCTATTTTTTCAATGATCGCTAGAAAGAAGAGGTTTAAATATGACTCGGGGGAATTATATTCTGTTGTAAACAAAGACTTTGAACCCTCCCTAAAATCTACCTTGAACCACTTTAGTTCTAAGGTTCTAAGTGCGGAACAAAGCAATACTTCAATTCTTTTTGAAAACAAATTCTTCTTTAAGTTTTATAGAAAGCTTGATAGGGTAATAAATCCAGACCTTGAAATTAGTAGGTTTTTAACAGAAAAAGCTAAATTTCCCCACACTCCTAAATATGTTGCTTCCGTAGAACATTATTCAAATAGGCCTAATACCCAGCCATTGGTGCTTGGAATGATGCAAGAGGCGGTGGCGAACCAAGGAGATGCTTGGCAATATATGTTGGAAACATTAGAGGGGTACTTTGAAAGAGTATTGGAAGAAACTACCTCACATGAACTACAAATCCAATTAGAAAAATTTGAGGAAAGCTCAGAAGATAAGTTGCCTGAATCCCTATTGAATTTGATTGGTGGGCCGTATGTTGAAAGAATAAATTTATTGGGGCAGCGTACAGGTGAATTACACCTCGCTTTAGCTTCCCAACCCAATGAGAAAGATTTTGATTCGGAAGGATTTTCCCTTCATTATCAAAGGTCCCTGTTTTCATCTTTGCAATCTCTTGTCAGAAGCGCCTTTGATTCCTTAAAAAAGAATTTAAAAAACCTTCCGGAAGAAATACGGGAAGAAGCTGAAGAAATCATGAATATGAAATCCGAGATCCTTCAAGTACTTAAGAAGATATTTTCTAAGAAGATTACCACGATGAAAATCAGGATTCATGGAGACTATCACCTTGGCCAAGTATTATTCACTGGAAAAGAGTTTCTAATAATTGATTTTGAAGGAGAGCCGGCACGAAGTTTTAGTGAAAGAAGGCTAAGGCGTTCGCCCTTAAGAGACGTGGCTGGAATGATGCGGTCCTTCCATTATGCTGCTTATAGTGTATTGCTGCAAAATAATAACAGTATTAGGCAGGAGGATTCGGAGAGGCTCGAACAATGGGGAGAATTTTGGTACCACTTCGTAAGCAAGTATTACTTGAAAACTTATTTAAAGAAAGTGAATGGCGCCGATTTCATCCCTGAAGACAAAGAATCCTTTGACATATTGCTTGAAACTTTCTTGCTTGAGAAAGCCATTTATGAGCTTAAATATGAATTAAATAATAGGCCTAGCTGGGTTATCATCCCTTTAAGGGGCATAAAGTCTATTATGAAAAAGTATACAAAGGAAAAATTTGTTTAAACTTAGCTGCAGCTATACAAAGTTAACAATCAAAGTAAAGGAGATGGTAAATAATGGCCTTGTAAATTTGATTAATCATTAATTGATTTATTTTTGTCCCTTAAGATAGCTATCTGATATAAAAAGCTTTAACTAACAACCTAATAACTAATTAAATTATGTCCAATCCTTCTGTTTTAAATAAACCAACTATGGCAGATGTTATTCCTTTTTCTTTATTCAGTGATTTAGATATTCATCTATTTAGAGAAGGCACCCATTATAGGCTTTATGAGAAATTAGGATCACATGTACTTACCAATGAAGGGGTAAATGGAACTTATTTCGCTGTTTGGGCGCCTAACGCTAAATACGTGTCTGTTGTAGGCAATTTCAATGGATGGAACAGAGGAAGCCACAAGCTCCTCCATAGATGGGATGGTTCTGGAATATGGGAAGGCCTGATCCCAGAAATAGGCTCAGGAGAAACCTATAAATATTATATAGAGTCGAATGTAAATGATTACAAAGTAGAAAAGGCGGACCCATTTGCAAGATATAGTGAGATCGCCCCAAAGACAGCATCCGTCGTTTGGAAAGAGGAATTTGATTGGAAAGACAAAAAATGGGTGAATGCCCGGAAGAAAAAACAGGAGTTGTCCAAGCCATTCTCGGTTTATGAAGTCCATTTGGGTTCGTGGAAAAGAGTAGCGGAAGACGGCTACCGGTCTTTGTCATATAGAGAATTAGCTGTTGACTTAACAAAATATGTAAAAGAACTTGGATTTACCCATGTGGAATTTATGCCAATCATGGAGCATCCATTTTTCGGTTCCTGGGGATACCAAGTAACAGGTTATTTTACTCCAAGCAGCAGGTTTGGGACACCAGATGATTTCGCATACTTAGTAAACGAACTTCATAAGGAAGGAATAGGGGTAATCCTTGATTGGGTACCCTCGCATTTTCCAAGCGACCAACATGGATTGGTATATTTTGATGGCACACATTTATTTGAGCATGCAGATCCAAGAAAAGGCTTCCACCCTGACTGGAAAAGTTATATTTTCAACTTCGGGAGAAATGAGGTCAAATCATTCTTAATCAGCAATGCCTTTTATTGGCTTGATAAATACCACATAGATGGCTTGCGTGTCGACGCTGTAGCATCCATGCTCTACCTTGACTACTCGAGAAAAGAGGGAGAGTGGATCCCTAATGAATTTGGCGGAAGGGAAAACCTTGAAGCTATTAGCTTTTTAAAGTCCTTCAATGAGGCGGTTTATAGAGAATTCCCGGATGTCCAAACTATAGCCGAGGAATCAACTTCCTGGCCCATGGTATCAAAGCCTACTTCAATAGGAGGATTAGGATTTGGCATGAAATGGATGATGGGATGGATGCACGACACTTTGGAATACATGGCTACTGACCCAATGTATAGGAAATACCACCATGCCCAACTTACCTTTAGTATCCATTACGCGTATTCTGAAAACTTCATGTTACCGTTGTCTCATGATGAGGTGGTTTATGGTAAAGGGTCATTAATTAATAAAATGCCTGGCGATGAGTGGCAAAAATTTGCCAACCTTCGCCTTTTATATGGTTATATGTATGCACATCCCGGTACAAAACTTATATTCATGGGAGGCGAGATCGCTCAATATTCGGAATGGAACCATGATGGAAGCGTTGATTGGAGTTTGCTTTATGGCGGATACCACAATGGAATACAAAATTTCTTAAAAGACCTGAACCGCTTATACTGCGAACAAAAGGCATTGCATGAACTTCAATTCCAATCAGAAGGATATGAATGGATCGATGGGGCCGATGTTGAAAATAGCGTAATAGCCTTTTTAAGAAAAGGCACTTCTAAAAAAGACTTTTTACTTGTAGTATGCAATTTCACGCCATTAGTAAGAAACAATTACAGAATCGGCGTACCCTCCAAAGGGGCATGGAAAGAAATACTTAACAGCGACAACCCTTTCTATGGAGGAAGCGGAGTACTCAACGGAACGCCTATTAAAGCAGATCAACAATCTTCCCACGGAAGGGAGTATTCCATTGAAATTACTTTGCCGCCGTTGGGGGTTAGTGTTTGGAAAATATAACTTACAAAAATTATTTTGAAGAATCTTGAGGTTTTGATTTTTAGTCATTCCTCAAGATTCTAAAGCTGTCAAAGAAATTTGGCTATTAGCAATAAACTCTTCTTTGCACTTTTTATTAATTTATAAATTAGATATCAAGCATAAAAAAGTCATTCCTACTTACTATTATAATTGAGTATTAGAATAGTACTTATATCATAGC
>Ga0181465_100608_pt2 | contig 13681 bp, 12 predicted proteins | sample InSIn3gowninarea_FD_119076 | JGI IMG/M metagenome (GOLD analysis project Ga0181465, IMG submission 119076) | Clean room microbial communities from NASA Spacecraft Assembly Facility at Jet Propulsion Laboratory, Pasadena, California, USA -... ... | reverse complement strand
AATTTCTTCACTATCAACTAGCTCTTTTGAGACTTCGATAATGTGGAAAGATTATCGAGCACTTGTCTTTTCGAGATCGTAAAATTAAATGAATCAATATCTACTCAGTATAAGTTTAACCCTTTTTCAGACTGAGATATATTATTTACGAAAAAGGAATACCTTGGTTAAACATGACCAAAGAAGTTCTCTCAGATATCATTTTACATTTTTCGAATCTGAGAGAAAAATTTACAAAAAAGTACTTATGGAGTTTTCTTTCGTCCTCTTTTTCAAACTCTCTAAATATGAAAAAGGATTGGGCTATCACTGTCATTAAGCTCATTAATACATAAAATAGCGACGAGCTTATCGATCATGGCAAGAATCAAGTTTCATTCATCGCTAGACTCGTTAAATTATTAAATAGTGATACTTTATTCACCCGAAGGGTTGAATTAGAGATCAAGAAAATGGTATCCTCCTCAATATTGTTAAAAAATAAAGAGGTACTGGTCAAAAAATTATTGGGAAAAATTTGGGAAAGTGAGAAGAACTATTTATGGTAGTAAGTTGCTCTTGATAATGACACTTCACTCCATCACCGTCACTGTTTGGGTTGGGTAATATTCTTGACGGTTCATTCATACCTATGGTTCATCATACCTTTACTTCGGTTTTGGGTCAATGCTTCCAACTTATCTCAGTGTTTCTGATATGTTCAAGGGAAGTCATCCAATGAATACTCATCCTTCTGCAATACTCATAAACCTTCATTCTCATGACCGTCATCCCCAAAAATTGCTATATCAAGTCATACCTTTGTATCTGAAATAAACAACTCCCGTTTCGCAATAAGGTGACTTACTTTCGACAACAAATCATTATCTAGAAATTTCACTTAGAAACATTTGATTCCAGTACCACGAGGCTTGTTACAGCATCGACAAGATCATCGTTTCTGGACCTTTGACTGAAAGATTTTGTTTGTTGTTCGAGATAAAATCATCTATTCACACCTTACGAAATGTACTGCAGTACCTTGAGGGCCATTGACATCAATGGTGGTTCTCTCGCATTTGTTAACAGCTCACATCATCAGCTGGAAATCAAATGATTTCTTACCATGTTCGACTAAAAATCATATATTCACATTCCTAGACTTGTACTCGAATGATCGAGTGAACGAGATAAGAAGACCCCAAATCTAGTTTCATTCATCCGGGCTGCGATTTTAGGATTGTTGCACACATCATCTATACGGTGACCTTATATACAAATTGTCATCCGAACATGGGCCTATATCTATAGTCTTCTTTGTATTGGGCAACATTCCAATGTAGATGACTTTCTAAATTATGTACATGTTATTAGATTGTTTATGTGCTGAACATGGGAATGCCTACCCTCAACAATTCTTTATCAAAGAGGATATATCATGATGTAATGTATTGTAAGATTGATGCAGGTTGCCACTCTGCTTCATCTCCAACCCATCACAGTGTAAAACATATCAATCAAAATATTACTATTATTATTCTGACTTCATGATTTAGGGGGAAATTGTTATAGGTCAATTTTGGCATCATTCCTAATTACCTCGTTAATTGGACATCATCTCATTAACTGGATATGAATAGGTTCTATCATCCCCTGTCATTTCAGTTATTACATGCCCTAAGACAAAGAACAAGACAAATCATATATGACTTTCATTTGCAAAGGTTTCCAAGGTTTAAAGTTTATAATATATCATATGATAGCTCACCAAAGTTGCCTCTAAAGGGACTAAGTGCATTGCATATGCAGGTAGCCCCATTCAGGATTACTCTGCAAAGCACTTCTCGACATTCATAGGTGCGTTGGTCACATTGGGAGCGAAATTCTCATTGTTCTAGAATCTCCACTTGGCGAGTGCCTTCTAGAAGAGTTCACGTGTCAAAATTTGAATCCATGTGTCCATTTGACATATAAAAGGTTTGGAACTAGCCTTGCCTATTATTAGAAATTCATTGATTGTAAAACTACCTTGACCTCCTCTATAAATTGAGCACAAATCATAATGCTTGGTAAGGAAGAATTTGAGTAGAGAAATGCTGGTGGAATTTCAATTGAGGAGAATTGATTTGAGTGATTTTGTTGGAGATATCTCCATTGTGATAAGGCAAGGGATGCTGCTGGAGATGGTGATACTAAATCAATCATTGGGTTTTAACCTCCCCTTCTATCATTAATAAATATTACTGCTTACTTTCCCTATATGCATCTGTATAAGATTTTATTTTCCATATTATGAGATCTTATTTGATGTATATGGTTTATGCTTTATTGATTTAGCAAACTAACGTGAATAGAAATTTTTACTATCGCTATCTCTTGCTATTTAGTGCTCATTCTTGCAGGAAATATTTTTCACAACCAGCTGGAATTTGAAGCTACAGCAAAAGCGACAGAAGGAGATCTTGGAAGCACTTGGATTCCAAGTAAGATTCTTATTTCATTCTGTATGTCTGTTCATAGTTTGGAAAGATAGTCGTAAAGTATTTAGCCTATTGTTCTAGATTAGCACATGTCTAGGGAAGAGTGTTTTATCCGTAATACACAATTCTTCATAACATATGTGAAGAGAATAATTAGAAATTTGAAAGGAACTAATCATTTTGGTCTTTGGTATCCCAAGAGCTCAACTCTTACTGTAATAGCTTACTCTGATGTTGATTGGGCTGGAAGCATGGGTGATCGAAAAAGTACAAGTGGAAATGAATTCTTCATGGGAGATTGTGTTCTATCTTGGCTCTGCAAAAATCAATCATCTATATCTCTTTCTACAGCTGAAGTCGAATACATAGTTGCTGCTGATTGTTGTACACAAATACTATGGATGAAGGAAGCCTTGAAGGATGTCAACATAGAAAATAAGCAACCAATCACTATTTTTTGCGACAACACTAGCGCCATCAGTCTTTCAAAGAATCTGGTGATGCAACCAAAGACAAAAAATATTCCAATCAAATATCATTTTCTCTGTGAACAAGTTGTTGAACAGAATATCAAGTTAGAATACATCAATACAAAGGATAATATTGTAGATATCCTTACAAAAACCCTCCCTTGAGAGGCATTTATATATCTTCATCAAAAGATGGGGGTCATTTCTCTTGCATCACATGAAAACAAGCAGCATGCTAGGGGGAGAAGCATGAAAGTGAGAGCATATTGGCAGCTTGTTTGCCATTGATGTCAAAGGGGGAGAGAAGAAAAATATTTCCATCCAATGAAAAAGTGGGAGATTGTTAGACTAATTGTCATTGATGTCAATATCCATGAGATGATGAACAACAAGCATAATGAAGGAAAGCATGATGAAACAAAGGAATCAATGAAGAGGTGCTTCATTCTATTTTTGTAGTCACAATGGATCAGTCACATTAAAAACAATTTTTTGATAACATTGATGAAAAATTCTTTCATAAGATCTCCACCATCTAAAACGGTCTAATTGTATCTTTCCAATGAGCTATTACTCACCCCGAAACTCCAAGCGGTTTGAGAGTTATGAAATTTTTAAGTTAATATATAATTTATGGACCTCGAGCCGGCCTCTTCCAACCTATCTAAGTCGACCTTCCTGTTTAACGTTTCAAACACTATAAATCAGTGATCTATTTCATTTCTCAAATCATTCTTTTTAGTCACCTCACCACAGAAATATAAATACAATTCACAACTTGTGAACATGAAGGTACAAGAGATGAGAGACCAAGAAGCCAAGGAAAATATCTTTGATTGGGTCATTTGACATCTAGCTCGAACACCTCAGGGAGCTAGAAGAACGAAGCTACAGTCCAGCAACATACCTTTGGACCTGTATATTATTTCAGTGACTCAGATCTGTTTGTAGGTTCTGTGGAAAAAACCTATTGCCACAAGTAAACCTGCAACAGTCCTACAATATACCTTCGGACCTATATATTATTTATGTGACTCAGATTTGTTTTTAGGTTTTATGGAATGGGCCTATTGCCTCAAGTGTCTGCGACAGTCCAGCGACATATCTTCGGACCATACATATTAACTGTGGAAAAAATTTGTGAGGCTAGAATTGTTACCATGAGGATAGGTGTGTGGATAAACATATGAAATTTCTTTGGAGCTCGAATAGGGAAGTTTTTTGTGGAAAATTAATATAGAAATTCTGAGAAAAATTCTTGGTGTTGTAGCAGAGGAACTCCGCCAAAGTTGCAAAGGCCCATGGAGCAATTAATATATTTCAGGGCTCGTTTTGTAAGGGAATACATTGACTGTGGTGAAACTTCTCGAGGGTTGGAATAGTGATGCTTAATTCTTGGACAATGGAGACAACATCATTAATGGATTAATTGAAGTGAAGTAATGAAGACTAGTTGATAGTGAAGAAATTGGAAGTGACTAAATAATCAAGAATTTGTTGGACATTGGTTCAATGCTCCCCGTGTGTTTTACGACATGGACTAACTGTCTCTTGTGGATCCTACCTCTAGCGATTGATGTGGAGATTAATGCTTGTGGTTTTTGTTCTAACGGCAATCATGATTCCAACAATTGGTATCAGAGCGACAAGTCTCGAATTCGAAACTCACTCGGTTCACGTTGGGGGGGGAGATTGTTGGACATTGCTTCAATGCTCACTATTGTCGACAATTTGTGTCGTCCCTAGAGACAGCCTAGAGTTGCTATAGACCAATGCCTAGGACATATTAGCATAGCAAGGAGCATATAATATATCTGGGGTTTCAATCCTAAAGCTCTCCTGCTATCTCTTGTAAGACAAGTAAATTTATCTTGAATGGAACCAAACTCTCAAAAACTGACACAGAGACAAGAATAATGCAGGGACAACAATACAAAACTCCAATAAGCAAGCATCAGACAGTTAAAAGGAAATTTACTGCAAAGAGGGTGGGTTCGAGTAATAGATCACAGATATCAAATATCAGAGAGTGTATGAAGCGAGGGAAATATTAGGAAGATACTAGCTAACATGAGGTTGATACCCAGATACACAACAGAACCACATATGGGCTTACCAATCTAAGAATCCATACATGACAATGGCGTTTTAAAAGCACCGTCCTCAAGCAACTAATATAGTATAAATATGGGTGAGATGAATATGAAATAGCATATCATGCATGAGCTATATTTAAAGTGATTGACTGATCTATGTATGAGCATCAACTAGGATGAATTCATGCCAGAAATCAGTGAGCTACTCGCATTCCAAAACATGATACAAGAAGAAAGTAGATGAAATGAGATGTTATCTTAAACACATTTGAGAAAAGTACATACTGTAAAATACCACAGACCAGAATCCTTTTTAACAGATATAACTCCTCCTCACTGAGACCCTACGGGCTCTGAGCCTTCATACAGAAGTTTTACAGAATGTGTCTCTCCAAGTCTTTCACTGCATAATTTTCCTACAAAAATCTAGAACCCTTGCAAGGTCTTTTTCTAGGCTTTTGTAAGAAAAACCTAAAGCTCCTCAGTACATGAGGTAGGTGGAAACATTAAAACTTTCCCAGCTAAAAAAAATGGCGGAAACATTCGTGCCCATACTGCTGAGTAACCATGTTGTACTGAAGGTACTCCAAGGCCAGCTTACTAAGGTAAATGCTCTATGTAGAAATCTTCTTGCTTTCTGAGAAAATATCTTCCTAGTGATCTGCAGGGCCTTTGATCTGGTACTTTTTCTTTCAAAAGGTTATGCAACAGCTCCAAAGTCTTTAAATACATGTCCTTTAATTCCTTACTCTTTACTGCTATCCTTCATCTGCATTATTTACTCATCATCTGCCAAAGACCTGTATCTTAAGTTGATCTGGGGAGATTGGAAGACTTTCACCATGGCTTCTTTAAGGAAAGCTGAATCACGGTAACCACCAGGAATTTTCTCCATAAATTTGATTCTGCAAAATGGTCCTTTGGGGCTGCCTCAGTCTCTGCGATGGAGGCGATGCGCTATGAGGATTTCTCTGTCATTATAGACCTGCACAACTTCATAAACACGTCATAAAAACAATTCACGGGCATTGCGGATGTGGTAGGGAAATGGGATGGCAAAGAATGTAGCATAACAGTGTGGAGTGGTCATGGAGAAAGGACAGAAAGAGTCGTGAAGATATGTAGGGAATGAAGCGATGAATTATATAAAGACCCGAGGTGGCGGAATACACGTGGAGCGAAATGGAGGGATAGGCGAAACAATATCAAGACGACGGGAATGGATGACATGGTGCACTGGTTGCATGGATAGGTCAACTGTAGGGTCAAACTAATCTGGACCATCCAATCTCCAAAGGGATCTATGATGAGGAATGCGCCATAAAGCAATGAGATGGTGGGCCCAGGACGTTATGGACCTGGGTTAAAACACCTGTAACTTAGATGAGTGACCACCATCGGATGATAGCTCTCAGATCTGACAGCTGCGATGGATTTCGCTGGGTGGCGTCAGTCGAACGATAGTGCGCGAAATCAGGTGGTATTGAAATCATACATTGGGACACTTGTCACACAGTGTATGGAATCTCTAGCCCACTGGGAAATACCGCCTGCATTAGAGAGGTGGTGCGAAATAAACATGTCAGTTTAGAGAAAATGGATGCTGGCGCGGGGACCACAGGCATGATTGAAACAATAAGGATCGTCAGATCTGCTAGGATCATTGGTCAATAGTGCGCCCAATCTGTGCGTGGAATAAGCGCCCTATTAACTAGCTCTTGGTCCCACACTCAGATTTTATGAAGGAGAAGACAAGGGGGATATTAGAGATGAAGGGGCTAGGCCCTGTATATGGTAAGTGTGGGTTTGGCTTGTGTAAAACGTATTTTGTGGGCAGGGAATGGTAACATTAGACAAAGTTAGGAGGTCTTAGGCCACATGAGAGTTTCTAAACCGATTCAAATGGGGCTGGTGGCCAAAACTTGAATAGAGGGGATAATATGGTGAACATTGGCTCCATCTGGGGATGACACGTTCATCCCTGGACATGTTGAGAACAACGCAGACCATCCAACCATGTTTTATACAAACCCTATGCACTCTTATTTTCCCCATGATAATTCATCAGCAAGTTCATCTGGACTAAAACAAAAATAAAACAAACTTATGTACAGTATGATACACTTGGCCTTCTATGTCTAAATCAGGATTGGAAATATGGTTTAAGAAATTGCCCATTTACAGGGGTGTCCAGCAGATCACCCTGTAAGTTTTCCATCATAAAAGTATTATTTCCTCCTTGTCCAATGATCTTGAAATGACCAAACCAGAGGGGATCAAACTTAGCATGCTTTCCTTTTTCAGCCCTCCGAACATCACATCTAAGGACTAGGTCACCAATTTGTAGCCTTCTGTCTCTAGCATGTTGATCAAAAATATTTTTCATTTTCTCCTGATATTCAGTTAACCTCTGATTCACCTGGTCTGGTGTTTCCTCTAATTCCATCGACTGATTTATTCTTCTGATCATATCATCAGGCTCTTCCTGACTTTCCTGCATGAAACATGCCACTGGCAAAGCTAGTTGCACAGGAAACACAGCTGCTCGTCTGTATACCAACTCATAAGGGGATTTCCCAGTTGCTCTTTTGCTAGTGATCCTATTATCCCACAGGGAAAAATTTAATTGAGAATCCCAATTCTTCTGATTTTCATTTATTGTCTTTTTCAAAGCCCTCACCAGAGTTTTGTTAGAAGATTCTTCCAGGCCATTTCCCTGTGGATAGTAGGCTGTTGAGTGATTCAGTGTAATATTATACTACTGGCAGAAATTTACAAACTTTGTAGATTTGAAAGCCTGTGCATTATCAATCACTATTCTAGCTGGACAGCCAAACCTGGATATGATATTTTCCTCCATAAACTTAATTATTATAGTATATATAGAATTTCTTGCAGGTATGGCTTCTACGCACTTTGTAAAGTAGTATGTGGCTGTCAATATTCATCTATGTTTCCCACTTGAAGGAAGATGTATTTCGCCAATAAAATCTATTCCCCACTGTCGAAATGGTTCATTTACATGAATGGGAATCAAAGGCAAAGCAGCTGATTTTTGTCTCTCAGCAAACCTTTGGCACTTATCACATGCTCTAACCCAAATAAAAATGTCTCCAAAAAGTTTAGGCCAGTAGAAACCAACCTTCAGGATTTTATGAGCTGTGGATCTCCAGCTGCAATGTCCTCCACAAATTCCTTCATGAAATTCGATCAATACACTTTCTACTTCATTTTCTGTGCGGCACAATAACAGTACGCCTGAAGGATCTCTCCAATACAACTGGCCATTGGCAACTATATGCTTTTGTGATTTTAGCCTCAATGTTCAGTACTTTTCTTTATCAAAACTTGGAGGACAGCTGAGTGTCAAAAGATACTCTACTATTTCTTTATACCAAGGACTAGTGAGATACTTCGCATGAATTTTCTGAGTGGCCATTTCTAGCCCTTGCTGCTCTTTTTCTTTTTTGGACTCTTCATTTGCCATCACAGATAAATTTATACCTAGAGCCTGATAATTTGATTCAGATATGATTTTGGCTAGTCCCTGCCCTTTAATCAGATTAGTAGGTCCGATATCCAAATCATATTCCTGTATTTTTTCTATCCACCTCCCTCTTTTCCCTTCACTGTCTCCTTGAACGAGGATATCATTTACAACAACTGTAGGTACAAATGTTGTAGTATGAGACTGCAAAATATACATGCGAAAAGCCTTGAGGGACTTTACCAGGGCATATGCCTACTTCTCCAATATATTGTATTTTAGTTCTGCATCATGGAGCACCTGACTGAAAAAGGTAATAGGCTACTCAAGTCCATCTTCGTTTTTCTGCAACAACACTCCAGCTACTGTATGAGGAGATGCAAAGGAAAATATCAGAAAAGGCCTTGTATAATCTGGTCTAGCCAATACAGGGGCTTCGGTAAATGCAGCTTTAATTCTAGCAAAGGCCTCCCGTGACTCTTGTGACCATTTCACCTCGTTATTCTTCTTTAGCATATGAGTTATATGTCTAACTATCTCAGCGTAGTTAGGAATGAACCTTCTTATAAAATTGATACACCCTAAGAACACCTGCACTTCCTTCTTATTTATGGGTAGAGGAATACCATTTATAACTTATCTCTTTTAGGGTCTATTTTCACACCATCTTTAGTTACAATGTGCCCTAAAAGCTTGCCCTCTTCTAATGAAAATAAATACTTTTTAAGATTGAGGGAAAGACCATGCGTTCTGCATTTCTCAAAAGTTCTTCTTAAATGCTCTATGTGTTCAACATCATTTTTTGAAAATACTGTAATGTCATCAAGGTATACCACCAAAAATTTATCCTACTCACCAAGAAAAGCAATATCTATAGCCCTTTGAAATGTGGCTCCGGCATTAATCAGTCCAAAAGGCATTCTGACGTACATAAATGTACCCTATGGTGTGATAAATGCAGTTTTCTTTTGATCTTCTGGATGCACAGATACCTTATTATAACCAGAGAATCCATCCATCATTGACATCCTGGAAGCTCCAACTACTTTCTGCAGAATGTGATCCATCTTGGGCAGTGGATAGTTATCATTTAAGGACACCCTATTTAAATTTATGAAATCAACAAACAGCCTTATTTCTCCATTCTTCTTTCGTACCGGGACTAATTTTTCCACCCATCGAGAGTACCTTAGTGGCAAAATTATTTTGGCCTTCAACAACTTCTTGATTTCTTTCTCAATAGATGGGAGCAGCAGAGGATTGATTTGTCTGAGCTTCTGCTTATACAGTTTTGCATCTTCCTTCAGAGGGATTTTATGCTGCATTATATTAGTATCAAAAGTCTTCAGGTCCTAATAAGACCATGCAAATACATCTTTATAAGATTGAAATAACTTTAGATACTTCTTTTTTCATTCCTCTGGGACATTCTTGGACAACTTTACGATCTTGGGCTCAGCATCAGTACCGAAATTTAGGTCTCCTACATTATCTTCCTCTACTACCTTATTGGGCTGCAATAGGACATCATTCTTATCAAACAGTCTTTCTAAAGGCACCAGTCCTCTAGGTATAATATTTCCTTTCAGCTGCAGCACTTTACTGCCTGCTATTTTTTCTTCCCATTTGTTTTCTGAAATCTCTTCTACCTTATCCTCTTCACAATCATCGATCTCCATATTAGAAAATTCCCCTACTGTTTCTAGGAATCTCTTCATCTTTTCATTATTCTCAAATACCTACCAGTGCTTAATATTATCTAGAATTGATGGCCTATAACGTACCTCAACTTCATACCTTAAGAGTGGGTTCTGGGGAGGACGAAAAGTACTAGTAGCCACAGCAAGAGAATCTGCCATTTAATTTTGCTCCTGGGGCATGAACTGGATGTTAAAAGCTGAGAAGGAATTCTCCACTTTGTCCCACACTTCATTCCTGTATGCTCTCAGCCGAGGGTGTTTGGTTTGGCATTGGTTTCTGATTTGCTTGACCACCAACTCAAAATCCCCCAAAACTTTTATATTTTGAATATTCATGCTCCTGGCTGTCTGCAACCCTAACAAAAGTGCTTCGTATTCAACCACATTATTAGTGGCTTCATATTCTAGCTTGAAAGACAGTGGTATCCATTTACCTGTAGGGGAAATCAATAGTATTCCAGCTCCATTTCCTTCTCTTGAACTAGCTCCATCAAAATGGAGTGTCCAGATTCCTGCTTCATTATCTTCGGAGGGTTGCTCTGCTTTGAATTGACAGAAGGAGGGATCATGATCAAATTTTTTATCTTCTTCTAGTACCAAACATGTAAAATCTCCTTCTCTACTGTAAACTAGGGAATTATCAGAGCTGTCAGCTTTTGTTACAATTTTAACAACCCTGGTTTCTCTGTACAATCTCCTCTCCTGGCCACCAAAGACTGGGATAGTGGCATATGTTAAGTCTAATTTGAGAGACCCACCAATTTTCCTTCCCTAGGACCTTGACAGTAACATGCCAAAGCGGGCTAGGATATCTGCCACCACAATGTTCATGACCACACTTTTTGCTGGAATTTGGGCCAAATTGACTACTAAATCTTTAATCATCCCCAAGCATTTAACTCTTTTGGAATCAAATGAATATAGGTCTTTATATGGACATGTGATTTGTATTCCTAGTTGCTCCATGACTGATAAAGGCATCAATTTATGAGAAGCTGCAGAGTCTAACATACAATTATGTAGCAGCAAATCATGAATAACTAGAGACACATAGAAAGGAGGGGTAGAGGGATCTATCTCCTCAATGTGTGGGCCAAACATGACTATGGGTCTTTCTTCTTGTAAGTTGACACTATCTGAAATGGTTGGTGTCTCAGGAGGGAGCAATAAAGAGGTGACTTGAGACTGGTACATAGGTTTTTTTAATAATTTAGTCAAGGGGACTGGGATTTTAACTTTTCCAAGCTCCTTTTGTAGATTAAAAGCAGGGGGGGACCTCTCTATTATAACTTCTTTTGACTCTTTATTTTCAGCTGAAGGTTTACTTTCTTTTGACACAGACTCATCATGGGGAGGACTGACTATTTTTGAGGAAGAAGGAATTTTATCATCAGATAGCAAGGGTTCCTTTAGGGGACTCTTACCTTTTCCTGTGAACTTCTTGGGTGCTAACTCCTTCCGAGTAGGTACCTCCTTCTGAGCTACCACTTCTTCCTGTTCTTGAGTCCGGGTCCTCTTCCTAGAAGACCTGAGATCATATTTTCTATTTAAGTGTGCTTGCATGAAATCAGCAAATTGTTTGCAGTAATAATCAGCTCCTGAAAAAGCCAGATTTGAATCTTCTAATTCATAGGAAGCATCTTCAGTAGAGTCATCCACTGGTCCTTCCAGGTATAATGGATGTGGTACCCGATCTTGTTGTTCTTTTATTTCTTTTTGCAGTATTTGCAATGGTGGTCTTCTATACTGAGGATTATAAATTCTGTTTGGAGCATTCTGAAAACTCCTGGGGGCTGCGTTTTTAGCTTCTACTTCAAGCTTGACCAAATTCTTAATCATTTTTCTCATTTCTTCCATCTTTTCTGAGTCTTTGTCTTGGTTTGAGGTGGAGACTTTCTCTTTGCCTCTTCTTCTAGTGTCCTGTTCAGACTTCCCCTTCGACTTACCAGTGGAGGCAAAGTTTGCTTCCAATTCTAAAGGATCTATTTGAGCATCGTCTAGGGCGGCAAGCTTCCTTTCTCTTAGGGAGAAGCCAAAGTCTGACTCAAAGGCTGCTATGAAAATAACCTTGGCAGCAGTCTGATGTGGCTTCATATCAGGAGGCAGACTCAGATACAATTTATTAAATCTTTTGGTAAACTCAGAAACCCCTTCATTAAGTTTTTTCTTAAGAGTATTGAATTCAGTTAAGCACTCACCATGATCTTTCTTCTCTCCCCATTTCCTGAAAAAAAATTATTCCATTCTTTCCCAGGTAGTGACCGAGCGGTCTGCTAATTTTCTAAACCATTTTCTAGCTTCCCCAACAAGAGATTGAACAAACAATATCAAGACTACGTCCAAGTGTTCTACATTAAAATTCTCTGCAAAAGAGAAAAAAGTCTCAAGGTTCTTTTGTACATCAATCTCATTCTCGCCATTAAATCTGGGCAATATTTTGAAATAATCTTGTGGCATATCATTTAATACTTGTGGTAAGGCTAGGGGAGCATATTTATTCAAAAAAAAGGCTGGAGCATTAGCCATTGGAGGAGGAGGTGGAAGTGGAGTATGAATAACAACAGGGATATACTGTACAACGACCTGAGGTGTATATGGAAACAATTCACAATTAACGGGAGCTTCCTTAGTAACTCTTTTAACTTTTGTAGCCTCAGGGGTGAGATGAAAGTTCACTTTGGTTCTACCGCTTCCCCTAAGTGGACTATTTGAGTAATATTCAAGATTTTCTTCAGTAAAGTCAAGATTTTCTTGAGAAGAGGAGGATGGGTACTCTTCTATGGGATACTCAGGGATTTCAGCATGGGCTGCTTGCCTTTCTTTCCAACTTCTTCTATGAATGATTTTCTCCAGGTTAGATGTAGAGGATGCTTAAAACTTATATGTATCTGACCTCAAATGTGGCTTACGAGGAGCCAGGACTACAAGTAGGTTTGCAAATAAAAAAGTGTGGAGTCGCCAAGGTGAGAGATACAACTCTTCAACTCTTCTTTGCTCACCTGATTAGAGAGTGAATATGATTTGTCGAGGCCCAGGGAAACTGGTTTTCTTAAATTTGATCCCCGCCAACAGTGCCATAAAGATGTTGTCGACAATTTGTGTCATCCCTAGACATAGCCTAGAGTTGCTATAGACCAGTGCCTAGGACATCTTAGCATAGCAAGGAGCATATAATATATCTGGGGTGTCAATCCTAAAGCTCTCCTGCTATCTCTTGTAAGACAAGTAAATTTATCTTGAATGGAACCAAACTCTCAGAAACTGACACAGAGACAAGAATAATGCAGGGACAACAATGCAAAACTCCAATAAGCAAGCATCAGATAGCTAAAAGGCAATTTACTGCAAAGAGGGCCGGTTCGAGTAATAGATCACAGATATCAAATATCAGAGAGTGTATGCAGCGAGGGAAATATTAGGAAGATACTAGCTAACATGAGGCTGATACCCAGATACACAACAAAACCAC
>Ga0181465_100750_pt1 | contig 13685 bp, 13 predicted proteins | sample InSIn3gowninarea_FD_119076 | JGI IMG/M metagenome (GOLD analysis project Ga0181465, IMG submission 119076) | Clean room microbial communities from NASA Spacecraft Assembly Facility at Jet Propulsion Laboratory, Pasadena, California, USA -... ... | reverse complement strand
TAATACGTTTGGCGTACTTGATGCGAAAAAGCAGGGAGAAGAAGCGATTATCAATTCAGGTTTACCCTATACAATTATCCGCCCTGGCCGCTTAATTGATGGACCCTATACCTCCTACGATCTCAACACCCTGCTGAAGGCAAAAACAAATAGTAAATTAGCTGTAGTTATAGGGAAAGGTGATACATTATCGGGACAAACTAGCCGAATTGATGTAGCAAACGCTTGTGTAGAATCTATTTTTCACCCTTCGACGGAAGGTAAAGTTTTTGAGCTGATTAATTCGGGAGTAAGACCACCAATAACTGATTGGTCAGTGCTTTTTTCCCAGCTAGATTAGCTTAAATTTAGCCACTGTTAGAGAATTATAGTTGAAAAATTGAATAGGTAAAAATGCTTCGATTCAACATACTTTTAACCCCAAAAAAATGTTGCGTTCGCTATATCATAAATCTTTGCAACGCTGCACTTACCATTTTGTCAGTTGTTTTCAACTTGGTTTTGATATCATACTTTATTAGTAAGGATTCAGGTAAAGGATAGTTGACAGGAGTGACAGGAGTGAGAGAACATCACTTTTATGAGCCAGCGAACAGCAAAAGAAGACAAAAGTGATGAAGAGTTAAACCAGTTGTCGAAGGAACAATTGGTAGAAATCATCAAGGCGCTTCAAGCGGAGATAGCAAGGCTCAAACAAAGCTTAAAACTCGATAGTAAAACGTCATCCAAGCCACCATCAGGCGACCTACTCCAAAAATCAGAGAAAAAGAAACAAGAAACACAATCTGATTCGGGAGAAACAAAACGTAAACCAGGTGGGCAACCAGGGCATGAAGGAAAGACGAGAAAGGGATTTGGGCAAGTAGACCGAATCGAAATATTACATCCACAAATATGTCCTGCGTGTGGAGGAACGAATTTTAAAAGTGATAAAGCTAATGTCGAAGTACAGCAGATTGCACAGTTAATAGCCAAACCAATCGAAATCGTTGAATACCACCGACACCGCTGCCAATGTGCCAATTGTGGAGTCAGTGTGAGTGCAGACTGGTCTGATGAAATAATACCGGGTCAAGACTTGGGAGTTAGACTACAAGCATTTATTGGCTGGTTGGGAAACTACGGACATATGCCTTATGGGAAAATCAGAGAACTCTTGTATGAGTTAGGGCAAATTAACATTGGAGAAGGAACACTCGTAGCAACAAATCAACGGGTCGCGACATCACTTCATACACCATATGAGCAGCTGGGAGAATGGGTAAAAACAGAGCAACCAAATGTCCATGTTGATGAAACTCCGTGGACAGTCAAAGGTGTGAAAGAATGGTTGTGGGTTGTGGCGAACCAGAATTTTTGCTTATTTCATGCGGCAGATACGCGCTCACGTGCCGAACTTGAACATATTCTAGGTCGTGAGTATCGTGGTGTTTTGTCGAGCGATGATTTTAGTGTTTACAACGGTTATGCTGTTGAGTCACAACAAAAATGTTTGGCACATTTACGACGGCATTTTTTGCACTTAGTTCAAACTCCAGGTCGTCACAACCAACAAATAGGTGAAGTATTTGTTGATTTGATTGATGATGCGTTTGGGCGCTACCGCGACTTTCAAGCCTCGAATGATTGTCAGCAATATCGCGATTGGGCAACGCAGTTCCAGTCTCAGTTGAAAAATACAATTTCCATTTGGGTTTCAAAAGCAGGTGCAACTGCATTAAACCTCCTGTGTAAGTTGCGTGACAAGTATGACTCTTGGTGGTACTTTCTCAAGCACCCTGAAGTTCCCCCAGATAATAATTTAGCTGAAAGAGCACTCAGATTAGCTGTCACCAAACGCAAGATTTCAGGCGGGTCGCGTTCATTTGGGCGATTTAAAGATACTGCTTCCTTACTGAGTGTTGTTCAAACTTGTCGATTTCAAAAGCGCTCAGTTATCGACTTTTTTGCTGATGCTTTACGTGCATCTATTGGACATCAAACTACTAATCTTTCACTTATTCCTATTTTTTGACCTGAATCCTTACCTTTATTACTCGAAGCAATCCTAGCGATAGCGAACAGATGATGCGGCGATGCGGGTGATGGTACTGTCAAAGTCAAAGCATTTGATCGAGTACCATTACGTTCTCTTCCATGCAGTTTGGCGGGGCCGTAAAGTGAGCCAAACCTTGCTAGTGCAACTAGATAACAGTTGCTCTCAAAAAAAATAATCTATCAATTAAATACAACTTTCTACTACATATGGCAGAAAAAAGTTTAGAACAACTGCTCACCGAAATGCGTTCAGAACGAATTGCCTGCGAACGGGTGTTGGTGTCAGTTCATGCTTTAGCACAAGGGGAATTGAAAGAAATTTTAAGCACAGTTTTAGAGCAGGCAGCATTAAAATCAGATCCAATTACTCAAGCAGAAATCTCGACTGATTTAAAGGAAACAGTTTCATCTAGCATAGTAGCAGCAGCATCTGTTTGTTCTCGATTAGAAGAAAGTACGTCTTTACTAGAAGAACAAACAAATCGTATATGTCGAGTGCAACGTCGTTGTACCTTCCTTAGCGGCTTGAGTTTAGTGCTGTTCTTTAGCTGCTGTTTTTTCATTGGTTGGACAGCTTATTCGTATTGGTACATTCGCTCTGTGACTACTTCTATGTGGTTTGAGAAAATATTTATTGAAAATGCTGATACGATTTCGCAATGCCTAGAGCCGAAGATTCTTAAACAATCGCAAGGCAAATGTACTATTCATTTGCCAGTAAGAACTAAGTAAAACTCCTTCCAGTACTAAAAGAAAACTTCGTGGTGGCTTTCTCATAGCAACAATACAAACACCAACACGATGATTAAATCGAGTTATCTAAATTCGATAGAGTTGCTAATAGTGTTGAAATACTTTTGCTATCTAATTGAATAAATTTGCTATAAGTAAAGTAGTGACTTAATTTGAAAGCAACTTATTATATGCAGGAGGTGAATTTAGCCGTAAAGATTTAGCTTCTGCGGCTGGAGTAGAACCGCCCCCATTCGTCAACCCCCAAGTTTATTTTTGGTGTAAGCGCCTGGAATTTTCGAGCTAAAAGCAGCTGTATCTTTTTCTAATTTGGAGTTATTTTATTAGATTAACTAAGAGCATAAAAACTTTATTTAACAATACCTTTCTTGTTAAGCTGCTCTACTGATAAAGAAAGTTAGGAGAAATTAAGCTCAATGCCTTGAAACTTTGTAAGGGCTAATCATGCAAAAATCCTTAGCCTAAAAGTAGTGGAGTAAATCCTGTACTTTAACTTATTAACTTATTGCCTTTAAGCTTAACTTGTTAAGGATGATTGTGGTATAGCACACAACTTAAAAAGGCTGCTTGCAAGGTTGTCCGCTTTTTAAAGACAAGGTACTCAATAGCATCCGTAATTAGACAAGACAGAGTTGAAGTTAAAGCCCAAAGAAATACCTCTATCAAGGCAGTTGCAGTGCTAAAGACACTGTTATGAGCAAACTATATCCCAAAGGAGTATCCAATTTCTATGCTATCATTCCTCATCCTAGCCTGCCGCGCTTTTTGATGCTATCAGAGTCAGAAGGGTGGTCTTTACCGTCTGTTCAGTGGAATGAGTTCAAAGAACTAAATGATGTCAATCCACTTCAAAAAGCCCTACACCAAAACTTAGGCATCAATGTTACTGTGTTGTGCTGTGTATATGCTTGTAATGAAAGCGATCAATTAAATGCTGTCTATTTATTGGAAAACTCAGATCTTGCACCATTCTCAATAAGCCGATTTGGGCAACGGTTTGAGGGAAATTTCAAAACCATATTGTGCAGCAATATCAGCATTGTTTCGGATGGAGCGGAGTCATCGAAACCACAAAACTGAGGGAAATAGAACGAGTAGGGCTAAATCACTGGCAGCTTTCCAATCCAAGACAGGGGGTAGCGACCATTGGTCAATCCAATCAGGGATAATTCATTGATTAAAGAAATATTAGAATGACTAAAACAAACAAGGGTTGGAAATAGAAATGGAGGCGAACTTAATTACTTCACTTCAGGAAATACGAGATTTCCGCGCATCTCGTGGTAGACGTTATCCACTATGGCTAATCTTGCTATTAATTGTAATGGGAACTATCAGTGGATGCCGAAGTTACTATGCACTTGAAGACTTTGGAGCGCGTCACTATGGGGCAGTCAGCGAGCAACTAGGACTAACGGTAACTCGCCTACCATCGGACACAACGTTTCGTCGTACCTTGCAGAAGCTTGATTTTCAGGCGCTTGCACAGCAGTTCGGGCAATGGGCTAGCCAGACTATTGATATCCAGCCTCAAGAGTGGATAGCGATTGATGGTAAGAGCATTAAAGGAACTGTTACCGAACATGGCTCGGCATACCAAAATTTCGTTGCTTTAGTATCACTCTACAGCAGCCGTCAGGGAGTAGTGCTTGCTAGCCAACAGTTTCAATCGAAAAAGAGCGGAGAACTGAAAGTAGTGCAAACAATGTTGGAGGCGTTAAATTTAACAGGAGTAGTGTTTACGCTAGATGCCTTGCACTGCCAAAAAAACTACGGGGTTAATCATTGAGGGTGGAAATAACTACGTTATTACTGTCAAAGGTAATCAACCGCGATTATTCACACAACTTAAAACGATTGCTGAAGCTCAAAAACCCTGCGAACGGTTTGTTGATATTGAGAAGACTCGCGGGCGAACGACCTGTCGAATCGTGCAGGTCTTCACCGATTCGCGTGGCATCGACACCGACTGGTTGGGATTAAAAAGCTTAATTCAAGTCGAACGCATCGGTATCCGCTCCGGAAAAAAATATTTACAGCCCAATTATTACATTAGCTCCAAAGTCTTAAAGGCTACTACTTTCGCGCTTGGTATTCGTCAGCATTGGGGAATTGAAAACCGCTTACATTGGGTGAAAGATGTAATTTTTGGTGAAGATGCCGCTCCCTTCAATAACTACAGTGCTGCCACCAATTGGTCTATTATCCGCAATGTTGCGATCAATCTTGCTCGCAAGGGTGGTTATGACTCTCTAACTAAGGCAGAACGATTTCTTGCTCATGACATCGATAAATTATTTTTACTTCTAGAATGAATTATCCCTGGTCAATCCAATGGGCCAATAGATAAGCGATGAGGGATAGGAGGAGCCAGCGATACACACCAAGTTTCGTAGCTTGCCCGAAGCGATGCAGCCCGAAGCGATGTTTGATGGTTTTGAAGAATCCCTCAATTGCCCACCGCAAGCGTCCTAAGCGCACCAGATAAACCCCTGAGTAAGAATGAGTAGAAACGACAAAGCGCAACTCCCGTTTACCCTGAGCTCGTTTGAGCCAAAACCAGGAAACGGTAACTGGGTAAGTTATGCCGACCAGATGCACTTGTTGCCCTCGTCGTCCTTTACGGTACAGTTGTTTAAGCGTTCGTCCATCTTGCATCCGACGATTGCAGCGCATTCCCACCACTGCTCGCCAAGCTCGTTGCCGCACTGCCTTGAGAAACTCCACAGTGCCAAATTCCGTATCCGCTTGCACAACCACCACTCTGCCTTGACTCAACTGGGCTGGAACCGTTGCCAACAATTTACACGCCAGTTGGGATGGACTGGGATACCCTTTCCCGCGCCACACTCGGAAAGTCCAAGGCACTCGCCACTGTCCTATTACCAGATACAGCATGACGATATGCAATCCCCGTTTGCCGTTGAGTACACGTACCCAAGGGTCAGGTGTTTCAGGATCGTTGCTGACATTACCCAGATGTAAAAACTTGCCGCACTTTTCCAGGCTCGTCAGGTCGATCAACACCTGAAGTGGAGTATTTTTATGCGGGCGATGCAAAGCCAGTTGCTGCAATATTGTTTTGCGCGTTGTACGAATCACAGCACGGGTAGACCATTGATAGTGGTTGAGAAATCGGCTCAAAGCACTGGCTGATTTCTCCTGGGTATGCTGGGGAAGAGGATGCCCCTGTGCTTCTAAAAATCCCCCCATCAGGGCATTCAGGCTAGCTTTTTGATAGCTGCTAGGCATTAGACTAACCAGGCTATAAACTAGCTCTTGGGCGTACTTGACGATGGTTTCCATAACCGTCCAATTCAACTTTTCTTACGCCCTTTCTTTTTCAACTTTTCTTACGCCCTTTCTTTCAGATTTTTGTTCTTTTGGCAAGCCCTTGTTGAGAATGGTGCAAGATCTCAGTTAACTTTTTGCGACTCTATTTTGACTGCTAAACTTTATCCAGTTTAATCCCACTTTTTCGCGTTGCACCCACTTGATGTGTCTTTAATCCAACTTTGTTTTCAAGCTCTACTTGATGCTATGTCTGCCTGCCAAGCTTGGGCAGGTTCCTTGAAATCAGGCATTGCCCATTTTCTCAAAGTTACAGACAGTTACTGGCCAGGACTATTTCACTGCTATTCGGTGTCAGGTTTACCTAGAACTAATAATGACTTAGAGCATATTTTTGGCAGAGTACGCCATCATCACCGTCGCGGAACTGGTCGTAAAGCAGCTCCAACTTCACTCGTCCTACGAGGTAGTGTTCAAGTAGTTGCTTGCATAGCCACTCAAATCAAAACCTTCCCAGATCAGCAGTTAGCTTCTGTTTCAATTGCAGATTGGCGGAAATTACGTTCTGGGTTAAAACAGCATCAAATCAATCGGGTCAAACAACTACGATTTCGACGTTCCTCTGCTGATTACCTCGCTAACTTGGAATCTCAGTTTCTCTAGCTAACTTTGCTACTGTAGGTTTTTTTAGCTCCCACAAAAGTTTCGAGTTCATCCAATTCCCCTACTTCACCGAATCGTTTCTGGTTCGTAAGCATCGGGTAGATGCTCACCGACTTGCTTGACGAGCGTGAATGATCGTCGTATGATGCACACCTTTAACCCGTTCAATCCCTCGAAAGCCCATGCCATTGGTATACATCTTCAAGCATTCGCGCTTGACTTCTTCGGAGTAGCCTTTGCGGGGTTCATAACAATCAATGAACTGCCGCCGACAATTGACACAAATGTGATGAGCGCTTACCTTTCTTTTTTCCATTTTTACGGATATGAGTGGAGCGGCATTCAGGGCATTGCATGGAAAATAACCTCAATTCATACTCCTATTATGCAACGCCCAAAGAAGCAGTTTTAGCCTCCAAGCTTTTCTATTCGTTCACCCTACAACCAACTAGTTTTGACCACACCCGAGTAGAATTGGTTTGCCTCCATTGCTACTGCTAAAAAAGATTTTGGATTATCGGGTGCTGCACCAAACAATGCCTCAAGAGCGTCCAATTATTCGAGCTAGCTTATGGAGCGTGGGAGAATTTTTGGACGAGGACAAGCTACTATCAGTGAATAAACATTTGAACAACTAGTCTTAGCATACCTGGCGTTATGTCAAGTTTCGTTAACAAACGAAAAGTTACCTTTTCGGAAAGCCTGCCGTAACAGGTGTAGATTAAGCTGTATTGATTGAGTTTAGCTAAACTCATGGCTTATGTTATGTGCGATCCACTCACCTTCGCTTATATGTCCATTCCAACCCTACTTAATAAAACGAGGAGAGACGGTTGCAGCAGAAACGAGTGCTGACGATAATCTTCCCTTCCTTGAATCAGTCTTTACGTTAAACTTGGAGGCTAGTACAGGGACATCTTACAAAAATGACCTCTCAAGCAGGCGCAAACAGTAAACTTTAAACGTTACTGTAAACCCAAGGTAGAGCTATTTTGAGACCCAGCTAATTGGTTGCTATTTTAAGGTCAAACTGGTTGGTTGACGAATATAGAAAAACCTAAATATTAGCGTTTATGGCAAAGCAAGATCCCGCCGTCCTAAAGAAAGTATCTGTTAGTTTGCCCTTTGGTATTGGCTCCGCTGAGTGGGAAGCTGATCCTACGGAGCGTCATGCTGCATGGTCGCTATATGTAGAATTGGTAACACGGATTGCTGTTCAACCATTGGAAGTCGATCAAGGAACAGTGCGAGAAGCTCTAAACTCGCTGTATAGCTTATTTGGTTCCACTCGTGAAATCCTTAAAGAAGCAGGGCCAAATGTTGGTGCTGCCCATAATTCTGTTGGTGGAATTGCTATTGCAGTTCTTAATAATGGTTTACGGCCTTTTCTCTCAAAGTGGCATCCTCTTCTTCAAGCCTGGGAGGCAAGGCGCACCCTTGATGTAAGCCCTAAAGAACACGAGAAGAACTGGGCAAATGAACCTCAATTAAGAGAAGAACTGTCAGTACTACAGGCAAATTTAGAAAAGTATGCCAATGCATTAGCCGAAATTGTCGATCTTAAGCGGTAGTAGTAATTAGTGAACTGAGATCAGGAGTAACTAATGTTCGATGTTTTCCTGGCACATAACAATGTTGATAAACCAGCAGTTAGAGTTGTTTCTAACAAACTTAAATCTCTAGGGCTGACAATATGGCTTGATGAAGAGCAGATTCCACCAGGAGAAACGTGGCAGGATGCACTTCAGAGAGCCATCAGTGAAGTTAAGTCAGCAGCTATTTTTGTTGGAACAAATGGATTAGGAAGGTGGCAGTCTATAGAATTACCGGCACTCGTCAGTCAATTTGTGGAGCAAAAAATTCCAGTAATTCCTGTTCTTTTGCCTGGAGTAAGTAGTATTCCAAATGAACTTCCTTTTCTTAGGCAATTTCAGGCTGCAATTTTTGAGAACGATGTCGAAGATGAAAAAGCGATTAGAAACCTTTATTGGGGAATTACCGGGAAAGAATCGAATCAACCACCAAATTTTTTAGGGAGGGGTGAGATATTTGAGAGCATTACGGACGCAACACTCTATCTGGATCATACATCTCAAGATCCTGTAGACGAGATTCGGAAACACATCACACAAGGAACTTTAATATCTCCTAAGTATATATATAGCTTTCCATACGGTGCAAACCTCTGGCTCGCTTTATGTAACGATTCCCATGAATATAGATATTATGCAGATTCAATAGCACTCATCCGAGCGGAAAAAAGCCGCATAATTGAAGCCATTAATCCAGAAATAATCCGGGCGAATCCTGACTATATTAGTCTTGGCTGTGGTAATGGGATAAAGGATCGAATCTTTCTCCAGCAGATATTAAGCCAGAGTGGGAGTACAAGACCAAGGTCTTACTACTATCCATACGATATTAGTCCTGTTTTGCTTTCTAAAGCGATTCGGGAAGTCTGTGAGTCGGCTATCTTAAGACAAAGTATCAAAATTAAGGCAATCGAGGCAGACTTTCAAAACTTGCCGTTATTTAAACCGGTTTATCAATATCGGCAGGAGCCAAATATATTTGCTCTTCTTGGAAATACTTTAGGGAATATGCGAGACGATGTAGGCTTTCTTCGACAGGTGAAGAAGGCAATGTACCCTGATGATGTGCTTCTTGTGGAGGTAAGGCTCTACCGAGAAGATGATACCGTACTCAGTGATGATGTTCAAAGAATTAAGCAATTCGATTTTACTCCGCTGCGTTGGCTTGGAGTAACCTACGAGTCTGAAAAGCTGAGCTACTCCATTTCAGAGAACGTGAGCAGCGCAAGAGCCGTAACTCTCGTAGCTAATTATCAAGATTTCATGTTTCAGGAAGGAGATGGTGTCCAAAGAATTAGCAGCGCAGAACTTGCGTGTGTTCATCTGTATCAAAAAAATTCCCAGGACGTAGTATACGGATTGGAAAACGTCTTTGAGCAGGAGAATTTTAAGATAGAGGCAAAATTTGTTAGTGAGAGCACAGCAGTTTTCATTCTAACATTGGCTCCTCAATCAGACTTTTAAGAAATCAATGATTTCTTTGATGTCACTCTTCCCTATTATAAATCTTTTCAGGTTTGGAAGTCTAGCATTTCCCTCTAACGGGACTTAAACAAAAATTAAGCCGAAATGTAACCCAAACTAGCTTTATAAAAGGTAAACAGGTCACGATTTAGGGTCAACTAATCGAAAAACAGGAAAGACATAGCGGTTCTAAATGCCTCTAAAGCTTCAGTAAAAGTGTTCAAAGGAATGCTCGCCCACCTGCGTCTTAAGCCACCTGTCAGCTGATGCCAAAGAATGAAAGTATAGGCACAAAAAACTAAAATAAAATGTCGAATCAGACTTGTTTTATCTCGGACTTGATATTCTTTGAGTCCTAACCAACCCTTAGCCTCAAGGGTAAAAAACTTCTACCCAATTCCTTTGCGAGTAAGTTTCAACTATCCATTGTGGCGTGACAATTAATGAGGAAATATTAGTAATGAAATAGTCAATATCAGTGGCTTGTGAGAAAGTTGCAGCATTCATGACGATAGCAATATTTCGCTTTCCACTTAGACCTGATATCTCTACTTCTAGTGTTGCTACCCTTCACGGGGTGACAGAGGAGTTAAAAAGCTTGCTGAATCAGGGATATAGCTTTTAGACCTTTCAGGAAATAGAGCAGCTTATTGCGCCTGATTGTCATTAATTTCTTGAGCCAATCTCCACACAGATCTATCGCGGCTATCCACATTTGTCCATATAATCCTATCCAAAAGTTGCTGTGCCTTCGGTCAATTCTTCTTAATTCTTCAAGGCAATTCACATATTTTTGTTGCCCCAAACGCTTAATTTTTTGTCCTTGTAATCCCGCACAAGTATAGGCAAGCGCGATTAACAAGACTATTCTTGTCAATCGTTCTTCTGAAGCTTTGCAATTCTCGCGCGTTATAATAACCACCACTCTTGCAATCCTTGAACGCCCGCCTCGATTCCACTGCGAGCTTTGTAGGCTTGAAGCGCAGCATCTATACTATTTAAATTGGTTAAGATGTACCAGCCTTCATCTGCTGCTTTTTTCTTAGAGTCGCGCTGCTAATAAGCTGCCAAATTGAATTCTCCAAATCCCTTTCTATGAGTAAAAGTTATTCCGGTGAAAAACAGCTTGATGCCTGGTGCTAAACCTATCTCACTTAACCGTTGGTAATCTTGACTTTTTTGCTTGATATATGTCCCTTGTTTTTGACGAAGAGCAAAGTATGCTTTCCTCTGCGCAAGCCAGTTAGCTAGCTCTATGCTATGAAATTCTCTATCTGCCACTACCACAATTTGATAATGTTTAAGCAGACGTAAGGCTGGATGCAGTATAGCCTTTTGTTGAGCTAAATTGCTACTACCCTTTTTTAGTAAGAACTGCCAAAAAACTGGACAGGCTCGTTTCTCCCAAATTACACTTACCATTAGCAGATTATTAGCTCGCCACTTGGTTCTATCGATAGCGACAATTATCTGGGTTTTTGGTTTGATTTGAGTTTTCAAAATGCACTTGATCAGGGGCAACCATATTAGTGCCACATTGATTTGTGGCAAAATCAAAAATCTTTGTAAATGGCGACGACGGCTTTCAAATAGTATGGGTAAAGGTAAATAAGCTGCTAATCTTTCAAGTTGCACAGTTTTATGGAATTGCAGCAACCAGACCAAAATTTTAATGGTTAGTACTTGAGATTCAGTTAGTTGACTTTCCAAACAAGAAAGATAAAAATCAGGTAGCATTTTTAGTCAGGCGGTCGAATTGACAAGTCAAGCCGCTTTTCTTTTTACCACGAACAGCTACAAGTCTTCATGGGCAAGGTTCTTGTCTTCATCGTCACCCCGTGAAACCAAAGGTTTCTACTAGCAAGTAGTTTACATAAGCTGTCCTGCGACAATTTCAATTAGTTTAGGCAGAGGCGTTTGACCATAAAGAAAGCCAAGGGTGTCCTGCAGGCTCACTAGGTTAGATGGCGGATTGGTTAGTAGCGAGTCAGCAGCAACAATTTGTGTCCAGTTAAGTGGTTGAAGGTTCACATTTTCTCCTTTATCCTTCCAAACCTGTTGCATCACCTGGAGAAATTCGTGAGCTACAATACCATAACCAATAGCAGTTGGGTGAATAGCATCTAAGCTGAATAATCCTCCTCTGTACTTAAGCTTTGGATCGTCGTACTGCGGCTCGACGCGAAGATAGCGAGTATCAAGGATGATTTGTCCGTCTGTCATCACCCGCTCTTGCGTGGCAGGGTTTGCTTTAAGGGCAGCCACTAGTCCAGGCGGGAACTGATAGCTTAGGTTTCCTTGCTGACGACGAAAGGCAAGCCGGTCAAGTACGCTACAAAGATCAACTATATGCCACCCGAAAACCTTTGCCTTGTTCTGGATAATCTCGTTGTACTCGTCAATTACTTGATCGATATAGCAGACTTCAGCACGCGTAAGGTATGGGTGCCTACCAGGAGAAAAGTCACTATCCCAAATCCAAAAGTGAGTGTAAAACTCAAAGTAGCTATCACGATCTTGCCCGCCACCAGGAGCAGCCCCTGGCGTGATACCGCGGCTAACCGGCGGGATAGTAACGTGGGGAACATTGCCGATGAAAACATGTTTTGCATCGATTTCCGCAATCTTGCAAGCAGCTTCATCTAGAACTGCTGCGAAATGTTCTGGCTTCCAAAGGGTAGCGGTTCGCTCATGGGCTAACTTTTTGGTCTCTGCCTCGTCAGACTCCTGAATTGATAGGCGCACAACAGTGCCTAGGCAGTGGTTTGCTCCTAGCCAAAAAAGCAGGTTGTCAATTCCCCCTTCCTTCTTGCCAATCTCTTGTGCAACTCCCACCTGAGTTAGTGCTTCATATTGGGAGTCAAAGCTTGGATTCAGAGTTCGTCGAGCAGTGCGATACATTGCAAACTCTGGAATTTGCTGCAAAAAGTCATTACTTGGAGGTGGAATGTGAGCCCGGCAAACTTGCTCTGATAGAGTGTAACAGTCACCTAACTGAAACCCCCAGACTGCTAAATTCCGATGTAGGGGACCTGTTTGTGAAGCTCTACTTCCATCATCGCGCTCCCAGTAGTCTTCAACCCTGTCTTTAAAACTGTGGACCGTCTGAAAAGCAGGGATAGATTCGAGCCAGTTAATCCGAGACCCGTATCTCTTAGCAAGCAGATGTAATAATTCTTCGAGATTTAAGGGTAAGCCACCAGCACCTGTAAAGTTTGGGATTTTAAAGCTGCTGTCATTGAGACATTGCGCAATTATCGCAGGATATGACAGGTTGGTCTTACAAATACTCGCGTTTTGAAAACCTTGAGTCAAACTATCACCGATAGCAACAAGTTTGGCTGGCATTATGTCGCTCCTTTTTTAATACTTTAGTTACGAGCTATGCTATTGGTCTGATTACGACATCCTCAAGTAACGGGCGATCGCCAGCAGTTTGTCTAGCCCAAAAACGCGCGTTCGCCATAATTATTCTGAACAATCTGCTGGCATAGAGTGATTTCAGGAGGTTCAGGCGATCACTTTCATGAAGCCAGATATACAAGAGTGAAACTAGACGGAAGCTAACCGTCATCTAATTTGCATATCTGTAATGTGAGGGAGACAGGAGACAGTTTTCCCTTCTGACTTGTGGCTTTTGACTTCTGTCTCCTAAAACGACTATCTTTTGTGCAACTTAAGTGAGCATTAGCTTAGCCCTCTTTTGTCACTTTTTTGAGAGAAAAACATTGACTCTACCTTGCGTTTCAAGCATAATCACGGATCGGCGCGATCGCTCCTCAATAATTATCATTTAACTACTCCTGTTGCAAAAGTACCGTATACAAAGGGTTGTAGATTATTCTCTGATAAATGTGACAAAAGAGGGTTAGTAACACTTTTAGT
>Ga0181465_100534_pt2 | contig 13699 bp, 13 predicted proteins | sample InSIn3gowninarea_FD_119076 | JGI IMG/M metagenome (GOLD analysis project Ga0181465, IMG submission 119076) | Clean room microbial communities from NASA Spacecraft Assembly Facility at Jet Propulsion Laboratory, Pasadena, California, USA -... ... | reverse complement strand
GCTTGGAATGAATCATCTCGATATGGTTTGATCATGCTTATTCTAGATCTGTATACTAACACATATACGCTACTTCAATTAAGGAAACTCGTGTGTATATGCAACCGTGTTTAATGAAACTAGTGTATATCTAGTAAACTTATGATTCAATTAGTTGATCTTTATTGAGTGCATCAGAACATTATTAACCATATAAACAACAAACAGGTGTAGTAAAATAGAACATATCATAACACATAAGAAGCACACATGAACACCATGATATAAGGTGGAGACCCAATGTGGGTGAAAACCACCTACTGCAATTCATCTCTTTCTTTTCAATAAGAAACTTCTTCTTACAATATTTCTGTATTGGTGCAGTCTTATACCAGTATGTAAGTTTATACCTGTAGAAGGCTACAACCTTCTCTTGTTCTCCAACTTCTCCTAGAAGGGAGCTACAACCCCCTTTATCTCTTGTACTAGCTAATGTACTAGTACGTAGGTGATGATCTATAGAAGGCTACAACCTTATCGTTCCATCAAAACACCATAATATGAAGGCTAAGTTTCATCCAATTTTCATACTGGACCCATCAACAACATTGAAGTTCAAAATCAATCACCACTGCAATACAACTATTGCATCACCCAACACTGAATCACTGAAAATATGTCATCAAAACACTGCCACCAGAACACAACGCAGAACCCAAAACTTTGCAATAATATTCAGAGCCAATTGTATCATCAAAAACCATGCATCAAAGTGCATACACTACTTGGAAGAGCTGAAGCAGCATGTATACGCAACTTCTCCAAAGCGAATCAATGTATATGTCATCAAATACTTACTTATAACTTCGCTGCACTTCCTGACTTTAGACATACCCAAATCATTACATAAAAAAGGATAATATGTGTGTTAGCAATCAGATCTAGTCCATCAGATCACATAAACATAAGTCATTATGATCCTGATCCATTTAATTAGATCTCATCCATCAATACTGAAGCTAATCATAATAAACCAATTTGAATATGCAGAATACAGTCACCAGTAAATAGTCACCAGAACTCAGAACTTTGCATCAACAACCAGAACTACTTGTAACTTCAAACATCATAGTTCATATGGTATATACTATTTAGATGTGTCTAACCTACATATATACGTGATTTTATCAAAGTCAACCTGCGTATACATTTGTAAATATTCATAATTGTGCAGCTATTCCAGGCTTCTGTTATACCTAGATAATAATATTTACAGAACATCACATGTGTTAGTATACAGATCTAGAATAAGCATGATCAAACCATATCGAGATGATTCATTCCAAGCCATAAGATCCTGATCCATCATTAGATCTTGTCCTCCATCACCCGCTGAGATTGTTCCTTGGCTCAGATCAAGCAAAGCATCATAAATACATAACTTTCATACTGGATATCAAACTACATAAGATATTCGAGACTTTCTAAGTGCTTTTTCCTAATGATCTTCTCCTCCTTTTATAGTCTTAGGCCTTACTTAATACCATGGTCCAAAACCACTTAGAAGCAATACCTTGGACCAAATACATAGGGTTAATACTTCGGTCAAGATAGCTTGGATCAATACCACAGGTCAAAATACCAGGGACCAAATACCACAGACCAAAACCAAGTTTTCAACATGTTCATGTCTTTTGGTCGGTGAACCCGCGTGTATACGCGGCTTGGTGAAGGGGAACCTGTGTATATCTATTTTTCCTTCATTAGAGAGCCTGAACTGTCATCTGAGTGAGTTGCCATCTGAACTAATTCCTTGAAGTTGCCCTCCATTTCATCACATCTATAAATACTACTGTCATGCATTCTGTCACATCTGATATCTCTTCTGTAGATTCATCTAGTTACCATGTAGAATTTAGTTGTTCTACTGCAAGTGGGTTGCCATCAAGTACACCCACATGCATCATAATGCCAACACATTGCATGGAAGTCAGGAGACGTGGTGTATCAGGTCTGTCGTGATGGGGATGAGCTCCACCGGCCACAAACACCCATCATGCACCAGGTAGAGCAGCCGCCTAATGACAAAAATGGTTATTAGGGCGCGGTGGAAGTGCGGCACCCAAAGAAAATTTAGTAGTCCAGCCTTATCCACTCTGTTCAACCACTTCCGCAGTTGTATCTCTGTAACCCCCACCACAGTGTTCTGTTTGGGCTTCATGAGGTTCCTTGTCTCCAGGTGAGGGAACTTCTCGTAGTCATTGAGGTCCCAATATTCAAATTTCAAGCTCGTCATGTGTTTCAGGTGTGTGCCTTCAAACATAATGTTATCTAGGAGGAGCGGGGTTTGGAACGAGCTCTTGCTCTTGTCTAGGTCCTTGGGCACTTTCGTCTTCCCTTTTCTTGGGGGGGATATAGGCGAGAAATTTTGTTGTAGATCATGTAGGTTGAGTGTCCTCCTCCATGCCTTCATCCTCCTCCTCCTAGATGATAATATCCTATAGATCTTCTTCTTCTTCATCTGTCTCTATGGTGGCTCTTTCCCCTTCTCCTCCATTGATAGCTTGGTGCGAGTGGGTTTCATAGGGGCACACATATGGGGACCATTGCTTGTTTGTCCTTCTTAGGTCTTGGCTTGCGTGGTGATTTTGGGATTTCTGCCACAATGCTGGCACGTTCTGGAACATCCCATACAGTCAGGGTCTACCGAACTCCTCGAAGTCATTTATGTTATATCCATAACATCTTGAGTAGTTTCCATCGTACTCATCCAGAAATATAGGACTCACAAACTCAGGGGCTCAATCAATGCTCGACTCAAAACACTCAGGGATTTGCTTAATCGCTCAATTCGCAAATGACCAAGTGTTCTTTATGTGGTATCCCTTTGTATTTTATAACACTTTTTTAATTCGAATTCGACCGTTCCCCCCAATTTTGGTTCATTAATGTTTTCTTAGCGATACATTTTCTCAAATATATCCCATAAATCGCATCTTAAATGCTTGTTTCCTGCTCCATTTGGCCTCAAGTCGAGCATCCCATCGTGAATACTGACTTCAACGGTCACTTTCTGACCAACCCGTGTGGTAGCATAGACCCCCATGCATGGTCGTGGACCTTGTGAGTTTTTGTTTCTGCACATTTCTCCAACCTCATGCAATTTTTGAGCAGAGTAGTTTTTAGTCCCGTTCTTCCCTTCTACTGCATGGAGCGCTAAGGCTGTTCCTTCCTCAGCTAATTAGGTGGTTGCACCACCTATGTGTGGTTTCCTCCAAACATCTAGCATTCCCTTTGGGAAATACCTACCTTTTACCGTTATTTTCTATGTCGCACACCTTATCCTTTATGGCGCATCAGCGTGGTTAATTCTCTTAGTAATATGCGGTCCAAGCCCAGGTGTCAGATTGATCAATTCGCGACGATAGTCCTCAAGCTTGTCAGCATGATCATGAGCACCCTATTTTATCACTGTGGTCTTCTTATCAAGAAACTCATCCCTTGTCTCGTCTTCCAGCTTCTTGACTCCCACTTCTACCAAAGCACTTTTCCTTCTTAATCACACCCTTTCTTTTTCGATTTCTTGGAGCCTAAAATTTCCCTGTTGGATTTCTTCTTCCAAGGTTTTGCAAACCATCGCATCTATTGGTGTGATCTTGCACGACCTAAGTTATCCAAGTATTATAGGGCTTACTTCAGTTGCTTCATACTCCAGCCTTCGCGGTGCTTGCACAGTTAGGATTTTGCACATGGTCCTATATGCCCAGAGAATCGCTAGTATGCATAGGTCCCAATCAGCCCGTTTCACCTGGTGGACTATGTTTAGTGCTTCGCGTACTTTTTCAACAACTTCTGCATGAATATGCTTCTGCATGCTTGATCTTACCATACTTTCCAGTCCCACATGGAGGGGTTGTTCGTGCCATTGTCTTGTTAGCATTATGACTTATATTTGACACAGGTGTTGTCCTTTATGGCAACTCACTAAGATGACAGATCACAGTTCAATAGGTTAACAACTCAAAGTTATAGATCAGACTTCACAGAATGAGGAAAGAGAAGTATACACAGGTTCACCTTGACAAAGTAGCGTATACACATAGGTTAACAGACCAAAAAGTTCATATAACTTACACATGTAGTTTCACAGAAGGAAAGGCATGTACATGTTGGAAATCCAAGTTTTAGTCTGTGGTATTTGGCCCATGGTATTTTGATCCATGGTATTGGTCCATAGTATTGATCCCAGGTATTTGGTCCAAGTTATTGGTCCTAAGTGGTTTTGGACCATGGAATTGAGAAGGGCCTAACACTATATAGGGAGAAGAAGATCATTAGGCCATAGTACCCAAGAATTGAATATCTGATGATAGGCAAGATCTAGTGTACAGGTTATTGGGTTATGGTGCATAGCTGGATCTGAACCAAGGATGAACCTTAGTGCTTGATGAAGGATAAGATCTAATGATGGGTCAAGACCATAAGGCTTGAAGTTCACTTTACAAAAGGCACATATACATGCTAGTTCTGCATATCAAAACAATGTATACATCTCAAGTTTGATTTTAAGATTTGTACGCAGGTTCACCTTGAGAAGGTGTGTATGCACGTAGTTTCGATAGAGGGAAGTAGTGTATACCTTGTAAAATATGTTTTAGCTGCTTCTGTTTGCCGTTGAAGTGTTTTGGGTTCTGGTTACTATATTTTGGTTACAACATTTTGAAATATTAGATTGAAGGGTTGTCAAAGTGGTTGATTGGTTTAGTTGTGAAAAGGAGATTGGTTGATGTAGATATATTTGATGATGAATGATGTTATTGATGGATCCACTCTGAAAATTTATGAAACGTGGTCCTTGGAAGAAAAGAGAAGATTGTAGCCTTTTGTAGGCTGGCACCTATGTACTAGCAAACACATCAGCTAGTAAAAGAGCTAGGGGGTTGTAGCTCCCTTCCAAGAGAAGCTTGACAAGGAGAGAAGGTTGTAGCATTTTGCAGGTAGAAGCCTACTTATTGGTATAATTCTGCACCAGTACAAAAATTGTAAAAAGAAGTTTCTTATTATTAAAAAGAAGATAGAGATGATTGCAACAGGTGGTTTTCACCCACATTGGGTTTCCACCTTATATCTTGTGCTCATGTGTGTGATTGTTTGTCCTGTTTTAGTGCACCTAGTTATTGTTTATATGGTTTTGATGAATTGATTAAAGATCAACATATGATGAATTAACTGAATCTTAAGTTCACAGTATATATGCTAGTCGCCTTAACCATAGTTGCGTATAAACGTGAGTTCCTATAAATGAAGTAGCGTATATAAATCTGATTATGAAAATGAAAAAATATTGACTTGCTAATACTGATTCACCCCCCCTCTCAATATTATTTCCAACAATTGGTATTAGAGAAGGTCCTTTAGAAGAAGCTTGATCACTTGAAGGAAGATCCATCATCATGAGTAATCAAGAAGGAGAGGGATCCATATGACCTCCAATCTTTGATGGAGGAAACTTCATCTATTGGAAGGTAAGAATCAGAACCTATCTTCAATCTCTTGGAACGGATGTTTGAGAAATTGTGGAAGGAGGATATATGTTTCCATCAGCAATTCCTATATATGTGGTAGGTAAAACGAAATATGAAACCAATGCCAAGGTTGTCAATACATTATGGGGAAGTCTACCACAATCATAATTTTTCAAAGTTATGCAACTCAAATCCACCAAAGAAATATGGGACAAAATCGTTCTAAGCTATGAAGGAGACACTCAGGTAAAACGTGTAAAACTACAAACTCTCAGAATTCAATATGAAACTCTCAAAATACACAATGATGAAAGTATAGCTAGTTACTTCTTACATATAGATGAGATTGTTAATTGCATGAAGAATTTGGGTGAAGAGATAAAAGAAGTTACTTTAGTTTAAAGGTTCTAAGATCCTTCTCTACTAAGTTTGAATCAAAAGTATCTGCCATAGAAGAAATGAAGGATCTTCAAACTATTACTATGACACGACAACATGGGATCTTAACTATTTACGAGATGAGAAAAGGAGGTCCATAAGATATGAGAGAAGCTACATTTAAAGCTTTAGGAAAAGAAGAACTTAATCAATCAGGACATATTTTAGAATGAGAAGAAGAAGCAAACTTTGTCAAGAACCTTTAAGGGGGTTCCTGAAGATTAAGAGGTAAACTATCTTTCAAATGTTTTGCTTGTGGAAGCATCGGTCATTATGCTGCCAAATGTCCTCATAAAGATAAGGTTGATAAGGGTAAGGAATCTGCAAAATGGAATAGAAGACAAAATGTAAGTAAAAAGAGCTACATACTCATGAAGATAGTGATGGTTTATCAAATAGTGATGAAGATGAAAATAGCAATGACTATAGACTTTTGATGGCTTATGAAGATGAAGATTTTTTAGATGAAGATGACCTTTATGAAGAAATATCTAAACTCAAAATCTATTTAGAATAAAAGAGTATGATTATAGATACCTTGACATTCCAACTTACAGAAAGAGAAAAACACAATGAAAATCTAGAATGTGAAATTGTGGGTCTAAGAAAGGATCTTGAGAAAACAAAAGCTCCAAATCTTAGATTTTCTAACGGATTAGATATCCTAAATGAGATTATCAAAGTGTAGTGCTCTCCTCTTATAAAGTCAGGTCTTGGATACTTTGAAGAAACATCTCAATCATAGAAGCCATCAACCTCCACTAAAATCTATCGTGATGAAACAAAGAGAAATGAACAGTTCGACAATCGTCAGCAAAGGCATAAAGTAAATCACCAGGTGAATCAGGCTCAATTTACTTCAAGAATAAACAGAGACCACAATAAACCTCAAGTAAACCACACTCAATTTTCTTCAAGGAATATCAATCAACAGGTCAGTAGAAGGAACTTCAGCTACAATCATTAGGTTAGTAGATTCAATAATAGCAGGAACTTCTTTAATGGTCAATGTTTCTCATGTCATAATTTTAGACACAAAGCTTCCCAATGTGTTTCTTACAAAAATATCATGACTAAAGAAGCATGAAATCAAATAAATGTGACAGGGATCAAGAAAAGTTTTTATAATAGCTTTTCTCTTCTTGGAAATGAAATGGAATGCTCAATCTGTAACAACTTTGGCCATGAAGAATCTGAATGCAGGAGTAAATTTTAGAAAATATCTCAGAAGGAACAAACTCCAATAATACCAAAATATGGAGAAAGGAAGAATCACAAGCAGAAAGATGTGGTATAGGCTTGTATGCAGAAGGATAAGAAAACCAATGGTACATCGACAGTGGATGCTCAAAACACATGATAGGTGACATAAAAAAACTACACTCATATAATGCCTTAGAGAAGGAAAAGAGTGTCTCATTTGGAAATGGCACTCCTGCTGTCATAAAAGGTAAAGGCTCTATTTTCTTGAAAGAAAAAGTTAAAGTTGGGAATGCTAAGTATGTTTATGGCTTAAAGCACAATCTATTGAGTGTGAGTTAATGTGTGATCAAGGAAATGAAGTAGCATTTCGATCAAATGGATGTGTTGTTCGTGAGATTGATACATGAGAAACTATGATTAAAGGGACAAGAACTCCAAAAAACCTATACATACTAAAGGGAGGACAAAAACAATGCTATCTAAGCAAAAATGATGAACATTGGCTATGGCATAGAAGATTGGGGCATCTAACTTTTTCTCAAATAAGAAAAGCATGTAGATTCTAGGCAGTTTGTGATCTTCTTGATATCAACATTCTAAAAAATACAATATGCAAATCATGTCAATTTGATAAGAAAACCAGATTGCACTTCCTTGAAAAGGAAGGATCAGCTAGTAAGCCTCTTGAAATTGTTAATACTGATTTATGTGGACCATCAAGGAAAAAGTTCCCTCGTTATCAGAATGTGTTGGATAGGACTTCTAAAGCATAAAGATGAAGCATTCAAAAAGTTCAAAGCCTTCAAAGCCTTGGTTGAAAATGAATCAGATCACAAAATCAAATGCGTCAGATCTGATCAAGGAGGGGAATTCACTTCAGATAAATTATTTGACTTTTGTGAAGAACATGGAATAAAAAGGCAATTTTCCACCGCAAGGACTCCTCAGCAAAATGGAGTGGTAGAAAGGATGAATAGAACTTTTCAAAACATGGCTCGTGCTATGCTAGATGAGTTTCGAACTCCTGCCACCTTCTGGGGTGAAGCTACATTCGTTGCCATCACTATTCTCAACCAAGTAAATGTTCGGGTAAATAACACTCAAAATCCTCATGAACTTTGCTATGGTAAGATTCCTATTGTAAAATATTTCAAAGTTTTTGGGAGCAAATGTTACATCAAAAGGACTGATGAAAAATTTGGTATGTTTGAACCCAGAGCAGATGAAGGTATTCTCCTTGGTTACTCTTCCCGAAATAAAGGATATAAATGTTATAACAAAAGACTTGGGAAAATTATTGAAAGTATTGATGTTGTGGTTGATGAAGCATGCAAAAATCCAAAAAAAAATAAAAATCGAAGATTATGAAGACAATGAGGATTATCATTCCACATCAAATCCTACTAATTTTGAAGAAGAAACCAATGAGGCACCAGAAGAAGAGATAACGGTAGAAGAAAAAACTCCATCAAGGTATGTTCAGAAAAATCATCTAGAGACACAAATTCTGGGATAGAAAGAGGAAGGTGTGTAGACAAGAAGAACGATTACAAAAGCTTCCAGCTATCTAACATTTCTATCCTCCACCAAACCTCAAAATGTAAATGAAGCATGAGAAGATGAATGTTGGGTAAAGGCTATGAATGAAGAACTTGAGCAAATTGAAAAGAATAATACTTAGGAATTAGTTTCGAGACCTCATGATAAGAATATCATAGGAACTAAATGGATATTCAAAAGCAAGCTGAATGAATATGGAGAAGTTATTAGAAACAAGGCTAAACTTGTTTGTAAAAGATATGCTTAACAAGAAGGTATATATTTTGAAGAAACTTTTGCACCTGTCGCTAGACTTGAGGCCATAAGAATGTTCCTTGCTCTTTCTAGTTTTCAAAAATTCAAAGTTTATCAAATGGATGTAAAATCTACCTTTCTTAATGGAGACTTAGAATAAAAATTCTATATTAAGCAACCAAAGAGATTCATTTTTGGAAATGATGCAAAACTTGTATGCAAACTCAGAAAGGCTCTCTATGGTCTAAAACAAGCTCCAAGGGCCTGGTATTACTATCTTGACAAATATCTCCATCAACAAGGTTTACCAAAGGGATGAGCTGATAGCAATCTATATACAAAGATTGACAATAATAAAATGCTAATACTTGTTGTGTATGTTGATGATATCCTTTTTGGAAGCAATGAAGAAGCTATGAGTCGGAATTTTTCTTCTGTAATGTAGCAAGAATTTGAAATGTCACTGCTTGGTGAGCTTACATATTTTCTTGGTCTACAAGTTCAATAAAATAAAGATGGCATTTTTCTGTCACAAACCAAATATCTCAAACAGATCTTGAAAAAATACAACATGGAAGATTCTAAACCAGTATGTACCCCAATGGTAATAGGATGCAGTCTCAGCTCAAATGATGATTCAACAACAATACATCAACCAACTTACAGATCCATGATTGGCAATTTTCTTTATCTAACAAATACCTGACTAGACATCATGCATGCAGTAGGAATAGTTGGAAGATTCCAAGCAAATCCAAAGGAATCACACCTTCAGGAAGTCAAAAGGATTTTCAAATATATTCAAGGGACAGAGAATTTTGTTTTATGGTATCCTAGAGATAAAAATCTTACACATCATGCATATAAAGATGTAGATTGGGCAGGAAGCATTGATGATAGAAAAAGAACTAGTGGTGGTGCATTCTATATGGGTTCCATATTAGTGTCTTGGTTCAGCAAGAAACAAAGTTCAATTGCATTATCTACAGTTGAAGCAGAATATGTGGCTCCTGCATCTTGCTACACACAATTCCTTTGTATGATGAAAACATTGCAAGACATTCACATCACATGTACTCCACCCATCTCCATTCTATGTGATAATACAAGTGCGATCAGTATTTCAAAGAATCTAGTCATGCATTCCAAGACCAAGTACATACCCATCAAATATCGCTTTCTACATGAACAAGTGCTTGAAAAAAAGGTCAAATTGGAATATGTTCCCTCCAAATAACAAGTTGTTGATATATTCTCAAAGCCACTGCCTAGAGAGATGTTTGAATATCTCAGACAGAAGCTGGGAGTAGTTGATGCATCATCCTACTGTTAAAACCTACTTGTTTAAGAGAAAGGTGGTTATACGCGAGTTTCATGAAGCGTAGTCACATACATACGTTGGTTTCTGCGGATATAGTCGCGTATATGTTGGTTTGACGAAAATCAGTGGCTAGACTCAGGAAGAAAGGAGTCTGATATGGTTCAGGGGGAGCATATGCTTCTCATAATGAATTGTCAGCATTATATTAGAATATCTTGGTACATAATCACACAGTTGTTTTTGTTTCAGGTGGAATAGGTTCAGGGGGAGAACATGGTTGCTAGACTAGAGGCTGATTGAAATTTTTTGTTGATGACTATCTTGGTCTTGGTCTCTGTTATATATGTCATGTATATCCTTTTATGAAAAGGTCGTGAAACGACCTATTGTGTAACCCCACTATGCATGGGATGGATGTTGTAATGTTTTTGTTTTGACATGTATAAACAATTGGTATATCCCAACTTGGCTGGGATATGGATGTATGTATGAGTCATTGGTGATAGGAAGGTCATTCATGATGTATGTATAGATTCATGTTCTTATTTTAGAACATCTTTTTGTAGACCTTGCTTATATTCAGGGGGAGCATGGACTCATTCACGAAGCTCAATCAGCACACTTTAGCATATCAGAGAATTCAACGTGTACTCAGGGGGAGCATGACCCTTTGCCCTTGATGACAAAGGGGGAGAGTGACTTGCGGTTGCCATCAAGTCCAAATGGGGGGATTTTTGGCATTATGACTTATATTTGAAACATGTGTTATCCTTGATGGCAACTCACTCGGATGAAAGATCACAGTTCAATAGGTTAACAACTTAGAATTACAGATCAGAATTCACAGAATGAGGAAAGAGAAGTATACTTAGGTTCACCTTGACAAAGTAGTGTATACATGTGGGTTAACAGAGAAAAAAGTGTGTATAACGTACGAACGCAGTTTCATAGAAGGAAAGGTGCGTACATGTTGGAAATCCAAGTTTCAGTCCATGGTATTTGGCCCATGGTATTTTGATCCATGGTATTGGTCCAAAGTATTGATCCCAGGTATTTGTTCCAAGGTATTGGTCCTAAGTGGTTTTGGACCATGGTATTGAGAAAAGCCTAACACTATATAAGGAGAAGAAGATCATTAGGCCATAGTACTCAAGAATTGAATATCTGATGATAGACAAGATCTAGTGTATAGGTTATTGGGTTATGGTGCATAACTGGATCTGAACCAAGGATGAACCTTAGCGCTTGATGAAGGATAAGATATAATGATGGGTCAAGACCTTAAGGCTTTAAGTTCACTTTAGAAAATGCACGTATACATGCTGGTTCTACATATCAAAACAACGTATACATCTCAAGTTTGATTTGCAGATTTGTACGCAGGTTCACCTTGAGCAAGGTGCATATGCACGTAGTTTCAACACAGGGAAGTAGTGTATGCCTTGTAAAATATGTTTTAGCTTCTTGTATTTGTTGTTGAAGTGTTCTAGGTTCTAGTTACTATATTCTGGTTACATCATTATGAAAGATCAAATTGAAGGGTTGTCAAAGTGGTTGATTGGTTCAGGTGTGAAAAGGAGATTGGTTGATGTAGATATATTTGATGATTGAATGATGTTATTGATGGATCCAGTCTAAAATTTTATGAAGCATGGTCCCTGGAAGAAAAGATAAGTTTGTAGCCTTCTGTAGGCTGGAACCTATGCACTAGTAAACATATTAGCTAGTACAAGAGCTAGGGGGTTATAGCTCCCTTCCAAGAGAAGCTGGAGAGAGAGAAGGTTGTAGCCTTCTACAAGTAGAAGCCTACGTACTGGTATAAGTCTGCACCAGTACAAAAATTGTAATTTTTTTTCTTCTTATTATTAAAAAGAAGATAGAGATGATTGTAGTACGTAGATTTCACTCACATTGAGTTTCCACCTTATATCTTGTGTTCATGTGTGTGATTGTCTGTTTTATTTTACTGCACTTGGTTACTATTTATATGGTTCTAATGCACTGATTAAAGATCAACATATGATGAATTAACTAAATCTTAAGTTTGCAGTATATACGCTAGCCGCCTTAACCACAGTTGTGTATACACACGAGTTCCTCTAACTGAAGTAGCGTATATAAATTTGATTATGAAAATGAAAAATAATTGACTTTCTAACACTGACTCACCACCCCTCTCAGTATTATTTCCAACATGTCTTGCCCGCTCCTGCTTATTGATCATGTTTCCTACAGCAAGGACGGTGTGTCTTCATGCAGGTTGTGCAACATATGTTTGTATCCATTGGGAAAGGTGGGCGTGCGGGCCATTTTTTCCATCATACTTGCTTTTATCCACATATGAGGCTTCCCAAATCGTAGACACATCATCCTTTAGCAGTTGTGCCAGCCATCAAAACTCTTCTGGTGCGCACCTCACCACCTTGCGAGTGTAGCATGTAGTACCCATTTTAGAGCGTCACAATGTTGTTGTTCTGGCATTTCCTCTTCAAATTTGTTTAGGAACTCCTCTACTTCACCGAACTTGTCATACATAGGTATATCCTTTACTTCTATTGCTACACAGCGCATTGACCATGTCATCATGTTATAGTTGAGCATGGTTACCTCATGTAACTGGTTCTACCATCACTCTATCTCTTCATTGGAATCTAATGTGCAAGAGATTTCACGCTCCTAAGAGATTCAACCATCCACAGTGGGATTTACCCAGTCTTTCTCCCACGCAGTTATCTTGTATATGTAGTCCAGATTGTCATCAGTGTCATTATCGTGCATAGGTTATGTTTAGCACGATCCTTCTATTGGGTCTAAAGGTACCGCTACGCGTAGTGACTTTTTCTTAAAATTCATCTTGCACTTATTTAGATTTATCACTCCATTCATGTCAGTGGCCCAATCTATTCCTAGTAATGTGGGATGGGGATTGTTGTCATCAACAATCTCTATCACTTCAAAATCTGCTAGCACACTCGTTCCTTCAATATCTATTGTGATTCCCTACAATCTCCCCATCGGTAGGATCTTTTGCTGGGTTTCCATTCATAGTTGGATAGGAAACCATTATAACGCAAGCCTGCCCATGCACTCCAATCTCTACTTTGGAAAGACGTTCGCGTCTAATCCTAGATCTAGAATCACTTTATCCATCTCATATTCCCTGATCTATGCAGTCAATCTCATCTTCCTTCTTTTTTGCATTGTGTGCTTCCTCAGCTTCCAGACAATACGCTGTTCTCTTGGCATGGTCCCAACACATCTGGTTATGAGTTCTTGTAGCCCCTTCACAACCTTGCTATCGTGCAGCATCTTTATGCATGTTTCTAAGAATGCAGTGAGCATCGATGCGTCCATTTCCAGTTCCAGTCTGTCTTTACTTCCTGAAGTGGAGGCATCCGCGAAGCTCCTCTTAGCTTCCATGAATGTCTCTTTAGCGCGC
>Ga0181465_100747_pt1 | contig 13713 bp, 13 predicted proteins | sample InSIn3gowninarea_FD_119076 | JGI IMG/M metagenome (GOLD analysis project Ga0181465, IMG submission 119076) | Clean room microbial communities from NASA Spacecraft Assembly Facility at Jet Propulsion Laboratory, Pasadena, California, USA -... ... | reverse complement strand
TTCATGGCTCAGAATAGCTCCAAAGTTCCCAAGGGAGGAGCTAATATTAATATTAGAGCTGATAAAATACTGGGACAACAGCCAATAAATAGTCACGAAGGAACCATTCCTATTCTCACTTTTTTTGACAGCATTGGTATCCATAATTTGGATCAAATCTCTTGCTGGGATCCACTTTCTCATCTCTGGCTTGGGTGGTCCTTTCCTATTATCCCCAATGATCTTAAAGCAAGTCTATCTACTCTGCAATCTCTTCTCCATAGCAAAAATCCCATCAAAAAGAATGAGATGGATGGATTTCGATGGGATCCAACTGGATCAAATTACATTGTCCAAGCAGCCCACCAACACATCTGCTACAACATTTTCCCTATGCCAATATGGAATCACTAGAAAATGGTTTGGAAATCAGAGGCTCTTCCAAAAATTAAATTTTTTATTTGGACCCTTCTAAAAGGAAAAATGCTCACAGCAGAAAATTTACAAAATAGGGGTATCAATGGTCCCTCTCGCTACCCCAACAGTTATGCCGCTGAAGAATCTATGCATCACCTCTTTGTCGATTGTCCCTTTGCTATCGCATGTTGGAAAAACTTATCCCCTATTGATAATATCCCTTGTAGTATCCAGAACTCCATAGGAGATGTGATCCATTATTGGAAAAAGAACTATCTTTGGCAACATAAGAAGAGCAATTTAGTGAAGAGGGTCTGGAATACACTCCCCTACACTATGTTATGGAGCATTTGGCTAGCTAGAAACCGCAAAATATTTAAGGACAAGGACTCGGCTATAAGAACTCCCTGCAATAAGGCAAAGAGCCTCGCTCTAGAAACCATTTCTATCAAATCTCAAAACAATATCGATGTAACTATGTACAGTGTTGAAGAAAGGAGTTTTATCAGCTATAATATTAATATTAGCTCCTCCCTTGGGAACTTTGGAGCTATTCTGAGCCATGAACGGAATAGATTTTTTACATAAACGCCAAATTTTTGATGAGTCTCTGTTAGGAATATCAAGATCTAGCAATTGCTGTCTAGGGAAATTCAAGATTTAATTTCCAGTACCCTTTTCCACTAGGCAGAAAGACCAGTTATAAGCCTCCAAGCAATTTTTCCTCCAAAGGCTAGGTTTAGAAATTTGGGGGATCTAATACCAAGACCTCCTCTGTCCTGGGATTGAATGACCTGTTTCCAATTGACTAAATTGAATTTATTTTTGTTGTTTTTCACTCCTTGCTAGAGGAATTGGTAGAGGATAACTTCCATTTTGTAATTAAAGGAAGCTGGAGCTTGGTAGATAGAGAAACGATATAGGGGTAGAGAAGAAATACTTGATTTAAGAAGGATGAGGCGGCCTGTTGGATTGAGCCAAACAGATCCCCATTGTTGCACTTTCCGCTTCACCTTGTCAATGATGATGTCCCAAGTTTTTGCCTTCAGAGGTCCTAGACTCACTGGCATGCCCAAGTAAGAGAAATCAGTCCACTCATGGTTGCAAGGGGCTCCAAAGATATTTGCAATATTGTGAATGACCTGATTTGTTGCATTCCATCTATAAATACAACTTTTCAACTGGTTGACCAAATCGCCGGAATACCTCATAAATTTATCTAATAGAGTCTTGAATCTCCTTGCTATAGTGGTGGAGGCTCCTCCAATTAGCAAAGTGTCATTGAAAAATTGTGAGTGGTTGATATTCTTGACTCCATTTCCAAATTTGATTCCTATGATGAGGCCCACGCTTCAGTTGAAGTCCAAAGCTTGACTAAAGGATTTATCCATAAGAATAAAAAGATAAGGAGAAAGAGGGCAACCCTGTCTGAAACTATTTATATCTCGCAATTGAGCTCTTCTACTATCAACACTCAATAATAGTCCTGATGATGGATCATTGTTGGGATTTGAAACATTGATGGAAAAATGGTTTTTACTGTGGGTTCTCCAGTTACTAAGTTAGAGGATTGAAAAGCTTCACCTTGTCTACCATTAACCAAAGGGGAAATCCAGGGCCCAGAGATGCAAGTAGTGATGAGGTTTAGAAAGGGTGAATTAAATTCCATCTTTTTTAAGACAGCTATAAGGTAGGAATGCCTAACTTTGTCAAAGGCGTTGGCAAGGTTGAGCTTGAGGATGAACCGTTTCTCCTTTTTAGAGAGACTCAAATGAATGGTTTCTTGAACTAGGAGTATGGAATCAGTTATTTATCTATTGACCAGGAACCCTCCTTGGTTTTCTGAAATAAGAGAGGGGAGGAGGGGTTTAAGGCGAGAAGATAAGATTTTGGTCAGGATCTTGTAGGAGGAATTGCAGAGGGAAATGGGTTGAAACCAAGAAAAGGAAGTGGGCCGATTTTCTTTAGGAATGAGAGCAAGATGAGTGGCATTGGTATATCCTCCTATTTTACCCTTTCATTGGATGCATCTGATCATTTTTGTCAAATCTTTTTTAATTAGTCCCCAGAACGCCCTATAGAAGCAAATGGGAAATCCATCAGGGCCAGGAGCCTTATCAGGCTGGAGAGTCCAAATCGTTCTTCTGATTTCCTCCTCATCAATTTCCTTATTCAGGCTGTCATTCATTTCCTTGGTGATTCCACTGGGCAAATATTGAAGAATATTGGCATAATCCTCTTCTCCTTTTGTTTTAGTTAGGAGTTCTCTGTAATGTTCTGTGGCAACCTTTCTAATGGCCTCTTGGGTGATTTGTTGATTGCCCTCAGCATCTAAAATATAGCTTACATTGTTCTTGATTTTTCATGCCATGGCCTGTTTGTGAAAAAAGGTTGTATTCTTATCACCCCCTTGCAGCCAGAGTTGCCTCGTCTTTAATCGCCATTTTAATTCTTGTTCTCTATTTTATGACACAACTGTGTATAGAGAGTGCTTTCTTGTTCCTTATTATCCTGAGAGAAGCCACGTTCTTCTATTGTTATTTGGATGCTGCCTACGTCATTCTTGATTTTCTTTTTGATCTCCTTAGGCTCCTTGTAACTAGATTTTTCCCATTCTTTGATAGCCTGCTTGGTTCTTCTTTGTTTGGTTTCCCATATGAAACTAGGAGAGCTTTCAACGTGCTGATTCCAAGTTTCCCGAACAATTTCTTTGACAGTCGGTATAAAATTCCAGAGGGCACTATATTTAAACGGGATGGGTCCAATGGGGCAGTGGGTTTCCAGAGTAAGGTTATGGGATAGTGGTCAGAGGCTGAAGAGGAAAGGATGCTAGCATACCCCACAGAGAACGAAGAAAGAAACGAAACATTAATTAAAAACCTGTCCAACCTTTCCATTATGTTACCAATGCCTAGCCTACGATTGCTCCAAGTATACCTACGATTTTTTGGAGCAACATCCACAAGTTCACGGTCTTGCATGATATTTTCCAAACGACTTATGAAGGGATCAAGTGAGAAGCAACCTCCCTATTTTTCGTTGGCATGTAAAATAAGATTAAAATCGCCTCCCACAATAATATTAGAGTTTATTTCACCATCGATACTAGCCTTAAGATCATCCCAACAACATTCCTTTTCTCTGAAGTGGTTGGGGGCATAAACATTATAAATAATTGTAGTTTGGTTGTCTATTCTATTTTCCAGAACAATTCTGATCCAATGCTGATGTAACTTTTCTGATGTACAATTCCACTTACTGTGATTCCAAAGAGTGGCAATTCCTCTAGATGCTCCTCTTGATTCAATGATACTGCCTTTGTACTGCTTCTGCTGATCTATTATTCCTCTCATTTCTTGCTGATCTTGCTTTGACTCCTGAATCAATAAAATTTCTAGTTTTTCACAGTGTATAATTTCTCTGAGGGCTGAAACTTTCGAGGGGTGCCCTAATCCCCTGCTATTCCAAGACAAAATTTTCATCATTGGGTATTGGGGGTACGGAGAGGTGCTTGCCCCACTTGATCTTTGTGATTTGTCTCTTTATCATGTTGCCCCAGGATGTAAGATTTTATAGGGGTTTGTGTGCCCATGGCTATGTCTTTTTGAGCATTCTCATCTTTATGCTGCTTGGTCGATTTTCTACCAGGTCCAAGTTTCTTGTAAGAGTTGCTAGAAGTTCCATGGTCTTTGGAGGAGCTTTTGGTAAGCCTGATAAGAGGAGGGTCAAGAGTAGCGTGAGATGGGATGACCAAGGGGGGAGAAGGTTCAGAAGCTTCAGATAGAATCAAGGGGGGGGGAAGGGATCTACGGAAGGAGGTTTAGGGGGAGATAATACTAGAAAGGGGTTAGATGAAGAGGGGAGGGGTGGATGGTCAAGAGGGGAATGGGCATAAAAGATAGGGGAGGAAGAAGAGGGACGAGATGCATTGGGTACAGGAGGGCCAAAATCAAGGGGGGCTTTGGACGAAGAGGCAATCTTCTTCTTTTTGACAGTTTCCCATTAGTCTTCTTGAATGCCATTCTTTGCATCAACAAGTTTAGAACATCGATTGGCAAAGTGGCCATATTCATGACATACCTTACATTTAAATGGTATCTGCTCGTAGTCCAACTGCTGGATATGGCTCCACTCGTCCACTTTCAGTTTTATAGCTTCAGGGAGTCCTTTGCCAAGGTCCGCTTCAACACAAATCCTCGCACAGACCTGCATGTTTTCTTTCGGTTCACTGTGATCAATATATTTTCCGACTGCATTCCCAATGGCACACACTGATTCATCTCCCCAACAATGGAGCGGGAGATGAGGGAGATGAACCCAAACCAGAATAGCATTGGGGACATCCAGTTCAAGGTCAAAGTCTGGGGTCCATTTCTTGAGATACAGGCCCCTGGAGTCCATGAAATAGGGCTCGTTTCTGAAAATTAAATCCTTATCCTCTTTGGATTCAAAGTGGAATGTGAAATACCCTTTCCCACAAAATCTGATGGAGATTTTCCCTTGAATTTTGTCAAACCAATTTCTTTCTACCCATCTTTGAATAGTTTTTGGAGAAGGCCAGAGGCCTATAAATTGACCTATAAGACCTTTTTCTGCAAGAGACAATGTAGCCATGTGGGGCAAGACTAGAGGTAAATGAACTTCTTGAAGCACATCCAGCTTCTTAAAAGATTTAGTGAGAGTTGGCCGAGGGCGTTGCGGTGGAAGACATTTCACCATCTCTGAAAAGGCACATTGTGGATCAGCCCACTCCGATGGAGGGTCCGGAGGGGCCATGGCAGCAGGCTGAGGCCCAGGCGGCCACGTAGCAGGAACTTAGCGTGCGCAGCAGTGAGGCTTCTCAAAGGGAGCGCACGATGTGGTTCTTTAATCGTTCCAATCTTACTAATTGAGCACTTGATCTATTTGCAACAAGGAGTTTTTCTGCAATAAAGGCTTCTTGTATTGTCATACCATGTTTTCAGTGTGATGATGCCATGCAAAACAACTCTTCTTGGAAATATGTGGAGTGCCCAAATGTGTTGCTTGGAGCCATCCCCTCTGATCTTTAAAAAATTCAAAATAGTTCATCAATATTTTGATTAACTACTTTTGAGTCTCTAATTTCTCTTGTCACGTTGAACTAACATGCTATGATGCCTTGGAGATTTTACACACCTAATTGGAGAGTGCCCCCCCCTCTCTCTCTCTATGTATATTTTTCATAGGTACGATGTTGTTAATTCCATATGAGTAATATACATATACTATAATATTGTCAACATTTGCATGTCACTTACAAGAATTAATCCTAGGTGGGGAGGATTCCATTCCTTCCTCCCAACCACTCGAGACAATCCTCTCCTTTTATTGAGATAATGAAATGAATCAATAAATTTGTCCTAAATCTTTAATAGTACTTTTCACTTTATAAGAACTAAGGGCATTATATATTTCCTTGTTGTTAATGAATAAGCTTGCCATTCTTTAAAAAGTCTATACTAGTTCAAGTGACATTGGTAAATAGCCTTTTGATACCATATACAAGGTTACTTCATCAATATAATGAAATGAGATTGTGAACTTTCCTTTGTACATATTCTATATATACTAGCCTTTATTGTTGCTAAGCTAGCCCAAGAAGTAGAGTTCAAGATTCACCACTGTTTGAAGGTATTATTTCCTTATAACAAGTTATGATAAGTGATCTTGTTAGTTGATAAGATTAAATCTTATAGACACATATTCGTTTTTCATTTGGTTCTTAATGGAGAATACTTTTTTGTATTCATGTCCTTGATGCATTACTACCATTAAATAAATGACTTCATGTCCATATGACATGAGTAACATTAAAAAAAATCCCCAATGTGATATTCTAATGCATTTGAATTCTAGTTTTTCTTTGGATGTAGCTTCCAATACTCATCCTTGGAATGCCCTATACATTCACAATAATTTCATAACATAACATCCTTAAGTTTCTTTGACACCTTTTGTCGTTCTTTAAGTGACTTGGATTCTATATTCTATTATATAGTGCCACTAACTATAATTTTTTTCACACCATATTTAACAAGAATATTCTTTCGTTTATTATTATTTGCACCAACAACATTATTAGGCTTCCTCTAATTATTCTAACTTCAACTAAATGAGATTTTTGACAAACATCCTCAATAGTACATATGTCAAACAATTCAATCTCTTTTTGAATTAGTGTAATCAATCCACTAATGCACTCAATGACCAAATTCACTTATTTTTCCATTACTTTGAGCAAAATTGCGTGGTGGTTAACTCTTGGATATAAACATCTACTCTCCAATTGGAATTTCATAATAGATATTTCCATTGTCGTCACTACTCCTTATAATAGTTGACAAGAGAGAAGTTGTACTTGATTAAGTCATTGAACTCATCCCAAGCTTGAGTTTATGGGGTTCCTAGGATTTTTCTAACCAACATAAGTTTTCCCACCATAACAAATATTCTCAACACATGCACAACTTTGTGAAAGAAACTTAGTGTTTATTTGTAAATTAACATACTTCATAGGAAGTCTAACTACCTCAAGTAGTCATCAAGTTTTAGGGTGTCCATTTAACATTTGCTACAAGGTGGCGAGGAATCTTAAATGGTTTTAACTTTAAGAGAGGAAACAAATGTTGAAAATAGCAACAAGAAATGCTAAATATAGAAGTGCTAAAAATAGCATTGCTATAAATAGCATTTCGGGATACATTCCAATTTTAGTTAGTCCCTGACCTAAAATTGAGAATTAAAATTCGAATTTGATCTTAGCAGCTATTTGAAAAATAATTAATTAATTCATTTTGAGTTAATTAGTTGGAGAAAATCAAACATGAAGTCTATGTGAGGACATGCAATAGATATCCCTTTGATTGAGGAAGTTATCCCTTAATTAAAGTGATCAGAATGAGTTGTACTTTGAGTTGTAATTAGTCAGCTCAGTTAACTGAGTTAAGTCCAGTTAGATTAGTTCCAACAGTTGGAGGAACTAATTGTGAGTTCAGTTAGTTAATGCATGCATGCATGTAACTACTGCACTTCAGATAACTGAATATTCTCTCATAAATAACTCATGCATGTCTGTTCTATCAAAGACCCAGTTGAGATCAAATGATGGGACAATGTACTATCAATTGCAGGAATATTCCATTGAGGATATCTCTTGAATGTAAAAGGAATTCATTCCTTGAGGATTGCGCAGTTATTTCTAAGTTTGGTGAGTTGTGTGAGGAGAGAATTCACACAGGTGGCAGCTAGTGGACCTAGGAGAAACTGCATAAGGAAATAGGAGACTTGGAGGACTGAGGGAAGGCATATGTTGTGTCTATTCAATCTGTGAGCTGTATTGAGATTGTACTGAGAGTTGGATAGCTTGTGAGCTAAAGTTTTGTGTAATCCAAACATATTTCCACTTGTATGATAATATAGAGATCGAGGTTTTTAGCTGAGGCTTCCCCAAAGTATTCTTTTGTGTTCATGTGCGATTGATTTCTTATTCTTTTTTATATGTGTTCTATTTGACCTTGCTCATAATCGATTAAGCTTCCACAAGTTTGTTTATAGAAGTAGATGTGGTATTTTGCTTTAGTATATTGCATTATCAAGTGATCTATAATGGGAATTTCTACATGGTATCAGAGCAAAGGTGATCAAAGCGAAGAACATTATATAAAGAAGGGAGAAGTTTGAAGTTTGAAGTTCTTGATTATAGAAATCGAGTTCTTATCACATCTCAAATTAACCAACGGCGTTCAACAGTTTGAGACTCGAGTATGCCGTTGATGCCATCTCGAATTATATAGCCTGGAAGGATCACATGGAAGCAGTATTAGAGGAAAATGGTTTGAAGGACTTCATTGATCAAGAAGTCCCCAAGCCAGCAGCTGCTAATGCCCAAGAATTGGTGGAATGGAAGAAATGTGTGGCTAGAGCGAGGAGAATCCTCCTAGAGGGAGTTCGAGACCACATTATCTCGAGCTTCCATGGCAAGGAGACACCGTTTTCAATGTGGAAAACATTGAAGGATCTATATCAGAACAACAATGATCAGAGGAAGCTGGCGCTAAAAGACAAGCTTCAAAAAATCAAGTGTGCAAAGGGCGACACGATCTTTACATATCTGAACAAGCTCACCACCTGCAGGGGTGGGCTTGGAAGTGTAGGGATCATGACTGTCGATGATGACATGGTGAGTCTTACTCTCCTCGGTCTTCCTAAGAGCTGGCATAACTACCAAGACTTTTTAAATGGAAGAGAGAAACTACCAGATTGGGAATAACTTTGGTCAGATCTGATGTAGGAGGAGATAAGAAGAAGCACCAGAGATGGATCTTCATCAAAACAAGATGATGAAGAAAATATAGCCTTAGCGAGTAAGGTTAAGAAAGGGAAAGGGAAGGCGTCCCATTCCAAATCGATTTCTTCCCATGGTGGGAAGAAGTTTGACAAATAAAAAATGAATTGCTTTCATTGTCATGAGGTGGGTCATTATGCTACGAATTGTCCATAGAAGAAATCCAAGAAGGGATCCTCGAAGGGATCAGATGGTGAGGCACTGACCTCACAGTTCGAATTGGATTTCTCCCTCATCGCATGCATGGTTTCATCAATGGTGGGATGTGTTTGGTACCTGGACAGTGGAGCCTCATTCCACATGACTGACAATAAGAATCTATTCATTACCTTGGAAGAGAAGGATCTCCAGATGCGCATCGAGATGGGTGATGATGGAAAGTACGTGTTGCAGGTGAAGGTACGGTTGTGTTTTAGAGGGAGCATGGAGCTCCTCTCACCCTAACTGATGTAAAGTATGTTCCTGGTCTGAAGAAGAATCTTGTGTCTGTTGCTATGTTGGAAGATAAAGGCTATGATGTAGTCTTTAGTAAAGGAAAGGTATTCCTGAGGCATATCGTCACTGGACAGACCAAGAGGATTGGGATTCGAGTAAAGAATCTCTACAAGATGGAATTAGAACACTGTGCTGCCTTGAGTTCCAAAGCAGAGTTGGTGTAGAGCCAAGATGTTGGTGAGCTATGGCATAGAAGATTGGTCCACTTGCACCATGGGGCCTTGAATATCATGCAACAGATTTCTACCGGACTACCCAAGGGAAAACTGGAGCAAGTGGATACATGCAAAGGTTGTACCTTGGATAAGTATGAAAAATCTTCCTTTCAAGATTGAGACAATAGAGCTGGAGAAATCCTAGAGCGAGTTCATACAGATGTGTGTGGACCTTTCTCTACAGCCTCCACCACTAAACAAAGGCACTATGTTATTTTTATTGATGATTTTTATCGTAGATGTTGGATCTACTTTAAACATAAGAAGGATCAGACCTTCTCAAGGTTTTGTGAGTTCAAAGCCTTGGCAGAGAAAGAATCTGGAAAGAAAATAAGAGCCTTGTGAAGCGACAATGGTGGAGAGTATGTCTCCCAACAGTTTAAGGGGTTTTGTGCAGCAGAAGGAATTATACGGGAGTTGACGACACCCCATAACCCATAGCAGAATGGGGTGGCCGAAAGGAAGAACCGATCGATTGTGGGAGTAGCTCGGGCGATGTTGCATGACCAAATCCTACCACTTCATTTGTGGGCTGAGGCATGCAATACAACAATATACTTGGAGAATAGAAGCTCACATCGTATACTGGGGATGAAGACACCAATGGAGGCCTTTTCCGGGAAGCGACCAGATGTGAGTCAGTTCAGGATCTTTAGATCATCAGTTTATTTCCATGTGATCAAAGATGCCTGAAAGAAGCTAGATCCAACTGTTGAGTTGGAGATACTTGTGGGGTACACTGATACACCCCACAACTATCAAGTGTTCCTGCCTACCAGTTAGAGGACAGTGGTATGCAGAGATTTGAAGTTTGACGAGCATAAAGCCATGGGAGTATCACTTGAGAGGGAGCTCAAGTTGCATGTAGAGGAGGAACTTTTGGTTCAAAAGGAGGAGGAGCCTTAAACTGATGCGGAGTAGCCACATGCAGAGGATCCATGAGTGGAGACATCCACTCATGCAAAGTCTTCCAGAGATGGGCGGAAACGCTCAAGGGAAGCTGATAGATTGGTGATGGATGCGAGAGAGAATGTGGGGTAGCCATCCTCTCAGTGCCAATAGAGGAGATCACTTGAGCGGTACACTGGTTACATGGCCCTGGTTGGGGAGTGTGTAGATACGAACCATCTTCCTTCGAGGAAGCAGTGCAACAACCAGTCTGGGTTGATGCTATGGTAGAGGAGTATGAATCTATCGTTCGGAACAATGTGTGGGATGTTGTCCAAAGACCAGAGGAAAAGTCAATGGTGAGTTCTCGAGGGCTTTACAAGGTAAAGCAGCCAATTGATGGTAGTGTTGAGAAACATAAGGCAAGGTTTGTTGCCCTTGGTTTCTCACAAATCGAGGGGATAGACTACGATGAGACTTTTTCTCCTGTATCAACGTACTCATCTATCAAATCGATGTTGGCACTATCAGCTCAGATGGGTTGGAAGATCCATCAGATGGATGTGAAGTCTGCATTCCTCAGTGGCAAGATTGAGGAAGAGGTGTACATAGAGAAGCTAGAAGGTTTTGAGACATTCGATCATAAGTCGCATGTTTGTCGACTCAAGAGAGCTTTGTACAGGCTGAAGCAAGCACCTCGTGCTTGGTACACTAGGATCGACAGCTATTTCATCGGGTTGGGCTTCACAAAGAGTGAGGCAGATGCAAACCTTTACCACATCATGGTAGAAGGTAAGCCATTGATCACTGTTCTTTATGTTGATGATTTGATATTGACAAGTGATGATCAGTTGATCAAGTCTTGCAAGGAGGACCTTGCAAGAGAGTTCAAGATGAAAGATATGGGTCTTATGCACTACTTTCTAGGCATGGAAGTGTGGCAGAAGGATGGGGAAGTGTTTGTGTCTCAAGGCAAGTATGCCAATGAGATACTCAGGCGATTTCACATGGAGAAGTGCAAGCCCATGCAGACTCCTCTAGTTGGTAACTGGAGGAAGGAGGATGCTACTTCAGGTGAGGTAGTAGTTGCTATTGTTTATCAACAGCTTGTGGGTTCATTGATGTATCTAGTGAACACACGACCAGATTTGTGCTTTGCGGTGAACCAGCTGAGTCAAGCTATGGTTCAACCTACCAAGCTGTATTAGAAGGCAACGAAGCATGTGTTGAGATACCTCAGAGGCACATCTCAGTATGGACTATGGTATAGATGGATAGAGGGAGTGAAGCTTCAGGGTTTCACATATGCAGATTGGGTAGGGAGTCCATCAGACTAGAAGAGCACTTTAGGAGGAATCTTCAACCTTGGTTCAGCTATAGTTTCCTGGTTTAGTAGGAAATAGAGGTCAGTTGCACTTAGCTCAGCAGAGGATGAATACATGGCTACCAGTCAGGCAGCATGCGAGGCCATTTGGATGTGGAAGATTCTAGTTGGATTGTTTGGTCAGAGGATGGATCGAACTGTGATCTATTGCGATAATCAGAGTTGTATCAAACTCTATGAGAATCCAGTATTTCATGACAGGTCCAAGCACATCAATATCCGGTATCATCATCTTCGGGACTGTGTGGTGAAGAGGATCATGTTGTTGTTGTATGTTTCGATCGAGGAGCAGGATGCAGATATTTTGACTAAGGCATTGTCAAAATGCAAATTCAAGTTCCATAGAGACAGGATTGGGGTGACTGATAATCCCTTTGTTGTTGAGAGGGAGTGTTGAAAATAGCAACAAGAAATGATAAATATAGAAGTGCTAAAAATAACATTGCTATAAATAGCATTTCGGGATACATTCCAAGTTTAGTTAGTCCCTGAACTAAAATTGAGAATTAAAATTCGAATTTGATCTTAGCAGCTGTTTGAAAAAAAATAATTAATTCATCTTGAGTTAATTAGTTGGAGAAAATCAAACATGAAGTCTATGTGAGGACATGCAACAATTATCCCTTTGATTGAGGAAGTTATCCCTTAATTAAAGTGATCAGGATGAGTTGTACTTTGAGTTGTAATTAGTCAGCTCAGTTAATTGAGTTAAGTCCAGTTAGATTAGTTCCAACAGTTGGAGGAACTAATTGTGAGTTCAGTTAGTTAATGCATGCATGCATGTAACTTCTGCACTTCAGATAACTGAATATTCTCTCATAAATAACTCATGCATGTCAGTTCTGTCAGAGACCCAGTTCAGATAAGATGATGGGACAATGTACTATTAGTTGCAGGAATATTCCAATGAGGATATCTCTTGCATGCAGAAGGAATTAATTCCTTGAGGATTGTGCAGTTATTTCTAAGTTTGGTGAGTTGTGTGAGGAGAGAATTCACACAGGTGGCAACTAGTGGACCTAAGAGAAACTGCGCAAGGAAATAGGAGGCTTAGAGGACTGAGGGAAGGCATATGTTGTGTCTAGTCAGTCTGTGAGCTGTATTGAGGGATTGTACTGAGAGATGGATAGCTTGTGAGCTAAAGCTTTGTGTAATCCAGACATATTTCCACTTGTATGATAATATAGAGATCGGGGTTTTTAGCTGAGGCTTTTACCAGAGTATTCTTCCGTGTTCATTTGTGATTGATTTCTTATTCTTTGTTATATGTGTTCTATTTGATCTTGCTCATAATCGATTAAGCTTCTGCAAGTTTGTTTGTAGAAGTAGATCTAGTATTTTGCTTTAGTATATTGCATTATCAGGTGATCTACATTGGGAATTTCTACAACAAAATGTTATGATGGGTTACTTAGAAGCACCCAACCCTGACCCAAATTACCATATGAAAGCTGTCCCTAAATGATGATATGGAATTATTATTAAGTTGTGAAATTCTACAGTAAATTGGTGATATTCACTAGTTAATCATCCCCAAACATGACTTTTATTAAGGCAAGCAACTACGAGAAACTTGAGGTGAATTTGTTATGTATTTACTATTTCCTTATTTTCCCAAGATCAAATATTTACCACAAAATATGTAATAAATCAACAAATAGTTTCAAAATAAATCCTCTAATACCATCTTAATCCAATATAGTGCACTCAGGTGAAATTAATGCATACACAACCCAACATAATTGTGAATATATTTTGTTTTACACAATCCCTAGATCATGAAAAAATAATGTATAAAGTTATTCATACAAACAAAAACAACAAGCACCATCTAAATAAACACATGGGCATAATATCAATTATGAAATTCTGTCAACATAAATGTATGCATGCACAACATAGATATGAACATCACAAGCTGTTGATAAACAATAGCAACTACTACCTCACCTGAAGTAGCATCCTCCTTC
>Ga0181465_100743_pt1 | contig 13725 bp, 15 predicted proteins | sample InSIn3gowninarea_FD_119076 | JGI IMG/M metagenome (GOLD analysis project Ga0181465, IMG submission 119076) | Clean room microbial communities from NASA Spacecraft Assembly Facility at Jet Propulsion Laboratory, Pasadena, California, USA -... ... | reverse complement strand
ATAAACTTCTTCACCACTCCTTCTTAGTGCTGATTACTGGATGAGATAAGCTCTTGAATTCGTACTCCAAGACTCAGGAAATGAAAAATCCAAAGCTCAAGTTTGCACAACAAACTAGTAGTCAAAAAAAGAGTTATGAGCATGCTTAAATAGATTTTTATGAGTCCAAAATTTGAATTCTAAATCCATACGAATTTTCAATCAAAAATAGTTATTGATTGGTTGATTTTTGATTAGATTCTAATTGCACAAATTGGAGACAAATTGGAGATATAGATTTTCAAAATTTCTTATCTCTTGTTTCCAAAACATTGGTAGTGACTCATTAATCTGTAATTGTAGTTGTAGATTTCTTTGCTTCCTTGTCAGGTGAGTCATCAATGACATGGCAAGATGATGTGTAATTCCTGTTTAGCTATTTTCTTGCAAGTTTACCTATAAATAGATTAGTCATATTAATGTGACCAACATTAATAAATATAAATAAGATAAAGCAACATTTGAATTAATTTAATTAATCTATATTTGACCAAGTAAGGTAAATGATTAAACATAATTAACATGACTAATGCTAACCATATTTTAAGCATAAATGACTAGGATTAAAATTGTAAACAACATGACTAATATTATTCACAATTTTAAATAACGACTATAGTTCAAGATTTAATAAAAGACTATGATCGAAAATATAATTAATATGACAAATATTAATTATCTTTCCCAAATGATTATGATCAAAATGCAACTAACGTGACTAAGTTAAATTGCAATTTTGAGATAAATAATTATGATCGAAAACATAATAAACATGACTAAGTTTAATTGCATTTTCCAAATAAATGATTATGATTGAAATGCAATAAATATGACTAATATTAATTGCAATTTCTAAATAAATAATTACGATCAAAAGTGCGATAGACATGACTAAGTCTAATCATATTTTCCCAGCATATGATTATGATCGAAAACACAACAAACATGACTAAGTTTAATTGCATTTTCTAAATAAATGATTATGATCAAAATGCAATAAATATGATGAATATTAATTGCAATTTCCAAAGCAAATGACTATGGTAAGCAAATGGATGATTATTGATGAAACATTATTACATCAATAAAATAAACATGTTAGATGTTAGATAAAATAAATATGCTCATACTGAAAGGGGATTGCATCAAATATGGTGTATGGTGCTAGATTTGAGTGTCTACAAAGGTCATATTGGATATGAAGGGGTTCCAACATGAAGAGAGGAGTACTGAGGAGCTTCCATGTCCCATGTTGCACCTAAAGGAACTTAGATACCTAATGTAGAGATTGAAAGGCCCCTTACATACCATGTTAGAGCTTGGGGAGGCTAGATATTGTACATTAAGCTTGGAGGATCTTCTACACCTCACATTAGGACTTGATAAGACTATCTACCTCACATTGAGCCTTGAGAAGGTTTCCACTCAACATTGAGCCTAAAGGAGCTCTAGTACCCCACATTGGATTTAAGAGAGATTCTACATCTCACGTGGGAGGTTGAGATATTTTTATGCATAATGGTGCACATAAAGAAATTTGGGCATCCAATGAATGGGTTGAAGGAGTGTTGGCTTACCACATTTGGCTTGGGAAGGCTTGGGCACTTGGCATTAGGATGGGAGGTAACTTGGCATCTAATGTTGTATGATAGGAAAGGTTTTAACTTAACATTGGCAACTAGGAGAGTTTGAGACCCCACATTGAGCTTGGGGAAGGCTTGGCCTCAGTTATGGAGCAAAGGCTCCACCTATTTATACTCACATATGATCTACTTAAGGTTTTTGTATGTGCATTCTTCTGAATACTTCCATATGTATACACTCCCATATTTCGTAAAGATAAAAATGAGATACCTGATGAGGAGTGATGGTGGTAGCATATCAAAAATTTTACATGAATTATTGATACATGAGGATACAGATTTAACATTTCATGCAGGACCTTCATCATGGAGGAGATATATTGAAGTTGCATTCCACTTTGGTAGATTACAATCAACAAGGCTAAAGGATTCTTAGAATATAATATGTTGCAATATTCTATCATTACTTAAGGGCAAGCAATTCGATAAGGGAGGCTTTATGATATCTCCCTTACATTATTGTACTTAATTTTGGAATCTAATAGATTTCATCTTTGTATTATATTTTATTATTTAGTTATGCTTTAACTTAGAACTTAGGATAGAAGACTTAATGGGTCATTCAACCCCACTGTGAGCCCTAAGTGGCATGTCTCCATTCTAAGTATAGATTAGGTATTTTAATATACTTGGAGATCCTAAAACATGATTATGGGAATCCTAAGGTCTGTTTAGAACATAAGTGGATGGATAAGCACTTGTACACATGTACTAACCTTGGGGAGACTCCTAGACCCCCATGTTGGCCTATTATGATACCACAACACCCATACATGACTTCCAAATTCATGTTAGGAATGAATGGCACTTTATACCCCCACATTGGTATTTATGGACCCCATGTACCCATGTTGGGTATGCATAATCCCTAGGCACCCATGTTGGATATTTTGGGCCTCTAGGAGGCTAACATTAGATTAGAGGAGTTGGGTGATGATTTCTATGTGAAATCTATATTTAATGATATATTATATAAGTAATCATAACCTCATTTTTGGATATACAAAATTATTATTATCACAAATACCATCTAGAGGACATGAATCTTATTGTAGTGCTAAGCAAAACCCTAGGTGTAACATTTAGGAGAATTATAAGGTTGAGGGATCTTATTAGTCTAAAAATTTGGTGTAACACCCTATCCAATTCAATGTTATTCTAAGGTTGAGCTTCTACCATTCAGTTGGTCACTAAGATTTGAGGAGGGATCCTTCAGTGGAGAGTAATCAAATTCTAAGGGATCAAGATTGTCCCATCCATTATTTTGACCATCCAAGATTGTCCCATCCATTATTATGCCCTAGTTGGCTCCTTGGTATTGTATCTTTGATCATAATTTATCTTGGTATTATTATGTTATGTAAACTTGTATTGGATTTTTCATTTCCTGAGTCTTGGAGTACGAATTCAAGAGCTTATCTCATCCAGTAATCAGCACTAAGAAGGAGTGGTGAAGAAGTTTATGGCCTTGGGGCATGCTTGGAATCTATCATTCCAAATCCTTTGTTCCTCACATCAGACCTCAGACATACCCACTTGACTTTTTGATCTCATTTTCATGTTTTGTTCATACTGTATGCTTATCTCATCATATGATCAACATTGATATTTTTATTTTCTCATATGTATTTGCAGGAATAGAAATGCTTGAGGTCCCCACATTTTGATATAAAAATGCCCCTACATTTTTTGAAATGCCTTGGGTCCTTACATTTTGACAGCAAGGAGATTTTGGAGAATATTCAAAGGTCAGTTCATGATCCAGTCAAGCCACTCAGGTAACCTCATCTTCAACATGATATTATCAAGTAAAATTCGATGTTTCTTAACACCACCTTGAGACCTTATTTTGTTTATTCATTTGATCTTATGTATTTTGAAAGGAGGGCTTGAAGAAGCCTCCTTTGTATTTTTGATCTACCTCTTTATTTTGTTTAGTTAAGTGCATATAAGGTATAATCAAACCTACATTTTAACTCACAAATATTCAGATCTTGGTGATCCTGAAAGGGGTCAATTCCCAAGCATCCACTTCCACCCATCAAATTTTCTCAAATTTTCAAGATACCAATCAATTGAATCCCTTGTTAACTTCCACTCAAGCCATCCTTGATAGATTACAAAAGTTGGAGGTTGGTAGTCAAGATCCTAATAATGCTCAAACATACGATCAATTGTGTAATGAACCTATTCACCCTTCAGTACCATATTATGCTTGGCCTGATAACTTTGAGCTTCCAAAGTTTGATAAGTTTAAAGGAAAAGAAGACCCAAAAGATCATTTGAGGACTTTTAAACATGAATGTTATTTAATTAATCACCTTGATCTTTTGATGTTGAGAATTTTTCCCATGACCTTGGGTGGATAAGAACTTGATTGGTAGAATAGTTTGGATCAACATTCTCTTCATACTTTTCAATAATTGGTGAATTTGGTCCTTAATCACTTTTCAATTAACATTAAGAGGAAAACTTCATTAAGTGATTTGTATAATCTTAAACAATTTCCAAATGAGCCAATTGTCGATTATGTGACTAGATGGAGATCCATTGTACATGACCTTACATTTCCAATTCCCTAAGCTGAATTGACTCACCTTTTTTCTAAAAGTTGTGCCAAACATTTTTCTAATACAATTCAGATTCAAAATTTATCTTCCTTTGAGGAAGCAATTAAAATGGTAAAAATAAATGAAGATGTAAATGTACAAAATGGTGATGTTAAAATTTGGAACAAGCAAGACCATCAAAAGCAATAAGGGCCTTTTTCAACCCCTCCTCAACCCCAAATTAATCAAGTGACACTGAGTTAACCTTCCACTGCACAACCTAATCCAAGACCTTTGGAAAACAAATAGTATCCTATTCAAACTAAGGCACAAGTACAAAGTAATCAAGCAAGACCAATACCACCCAGACCTAAGAGAGATCATACCCCTATCCCTGACCCACTTGCTAATGTTCTGCAAAAATATTTAAATGCATAAATTATTACCCTTCCAAACATTAGAAAAGAATATCCAAATATTCTAAAACCTATTTGGTATAGGGAGAATGACTATTATGCTTTTCATAGAGTCAAAGATCATCAAACTGACAAGTGCCATCACCTTAAAAATGTGATTCAAGATCTCATTGAAAGGGGAGATCTTGTAATAGACAATCCGCTTGCACCCTCAAACTAAAATTTAAATATTTATAAGGATCCTCTTCCAAGGCAAAATCAAGTTGATGCAAACCAAGTAAATTATGTTAATCCTTCTTTGATGAATAACTTTGTGGGTATGATTCATATAGTTATAAGAAATCAGAAATGCCCCCCTCTAAATCAAGATGCCTCTACTTCACATCAAACTCAAAGGCATAATGATTCTAGAGGGTTATCTCAAGGTCCAAAAGGTCCTACTCAACATCAAAATCAAAGGCATCCTATTTTCATACTTAAATCTATGATCACACATCAACTTAAATCCTCACCCAAAAAGGTGACTATTTATGACCTTCTTCAAACATCAAAGGCCCATAGAGATGCCCTTATGGAAGTTTTAAAATCCATTGAGGTGAAAGCCCAAGATGTTGAAGCTTTCCCTAATTTTATGGGCCATGTTCAATCATGTGATTTAGGAGCCATAACATTTTACGAACATGGAATCATAGAGTTGAGACTTCTTGTACCTCATCCTCCACTCTTTATCATTGCCTTTATGGAGGGATAAAAATTTAAGAGAGTTTTAATTTATAATGGTTCAAACCTTAATGTTATATCATCTGCAGCTTTGAAGCATCTTAATATGCCTCAAAGTAGTCTATCCTCTTCCACCTTACAACTTAGAGCTTTCAATGACACTCTTTCTAATACTATGGGCACTACTATTTTACCTCTTAAGGTGGGCTGTAGAAGTTTACATATTTTATTTCATGCTATTGAAGGAGATTTACAATATAATATTTTACTTGGAAGACCATGGATAGATGAAATGAGATGCATCCCTTCAACTTTACATCAATGCATAAACTTCATCCATGAAAGGAAGTTAACATGTGTCAAAATTGATTCGAAACCATTTCAATATTGCAATTTTATCCCTTCATTTGAGGATCTTATTTCTTCTACATGTCTTGTTCCTCTTGCTCCATCTTCTTCTTCTTCCAATGTAGTTGTGACTTATAATGTTGTGTCTCCCAATGTTGTTGTGCCTTCTCATTTTGTATCTTCTAATGTTGATCATTCTAATGTTGCTTCTTCTAGTGAGGTTCCTTCTATTAATGAATCGTGGGAAAGTTATTATTTCATATACTTACCCACATGTTGGTGAATATAAACTAGAAAATTAGATTCTCAGGTTGCCTAATATTCCTTCTATTAGAGACATGTGATGTCCTACTAGATCTATTAAATCAAAGGAACCACATCCAAAACCTATATCTTTTATCAAAGAAGGGAATATTATGTCAACCATTGTTCAATCAAGGGAGGAACCTCACCCTTCATTATCTTCTTGTGTTCCTTATGAAAATTTATCTAAATTTGCTTTTGCTTCCCAATATTTTGATGAGAAATGTGGTTGGAAAGGTCAAGATTTAGGTTAATATGAGCATGGTCTTGTTGAATCTATTATTGTTGAACCACATTTACCTCTTGATAAATCTAGTTTAGGTTATCAAAATAAACCCTTAGTCATTAGTGCACCCCATGTAATTTCATGTGAAGAGGACATACATAAACAAGAGACACATATTATCACACTACTTCCTTGCGATGAAGTGGATGAATATCTCTCTTTGGAAAGCTTATTTTTTGACACTCTCTCACATGAAATTTTATCACCTATCAATCTTAGGCCATTTTCACCCTCTTTTATGGTTGATAACGCTTTGTTTTATGATTCTAATCTTGATGATTTTATTGTTTATTTCAATCCTTCTTTCAATTTGAGCATGCCTCTTGAATATGAAGTTGCTTCATCCCCTCCACCTTTCATGTTAAATTATGATTATGGGGAACTTAATCAAGAATTTAAAAATATTGAAATAGAGTTCTTCCATGTTAATTTTATCATATAGGATCCTAGTGTTGCATTTGCTAATTTTATTTGCACCTTATATATGGATTTATTTACCCCTTTGACATACTTTTCTAGTGATGGTTTGCATATAATTCCTCTTGAGATGGAGAAAATTGATTTTTCTCTTGAATAATTTCCTATTTCTCTTGATTATTTTCCATATGACGAGTCTATAATCAACTTCCTTGGAGGTTATACTCATCTTCCACATTGTTATAAGGATGTTTATCCTTATTTTGTAAACATGGATGCTTATTTTAACTAATATTCTTCTACATTTAATGATTATGAGAATACTATTTTGAACATGGAGGAATATTTTGATAACTATAATTCACAATGTGGGGATGATGAACTTAATTTATTACCCTTACCTTCCCAATTGGATGATACTTCTCATATGTTAATTGAAGAAACCATAGAAGTTGACATTGGTGAAGATCCTAATAAACCCCACATTGTGCTACTCGGCAAGATTCTTAATCAAAAGGAACAAGAACAATTCATAAAACTTCTTAAAAGATACATTAAATTTTTTACATGGACATATTCTGATATGCCTAGATTGGATCCTAATCTTGTTGTTCATAACCTTGTCCTCGAGAAAGATGCTAAACCCATTAAACAAAAACTTAGAAAAATGCATCCTAAAGTTGCACTCCTTGTCAAAGAAGAGCTTCAAAAACTTTTGGATGTTGGTCTTATTACTCCTATTGATTATCCTATGTGGGTTTCTAATGTTGTTTCCATTGGTAAGAAAATAGGAGGGATTCACATTTGCATAGACTTTTGAGACATAAACAAAGCTTTTCCAAAAGATGATTTCCCTCTACCTAGCATTGACAATATCGTAGATGTGACTGTAGGCCATGAAATGATTTCACTCATGGATGGTTTTAGCGGATATAATCAGATCCATATTACTAAAAATGATCAATGTAAAACTGCTTTCACAACACCTTGGGGAATCTTCTGCTATAAGGTCATGCCCTTTAGTTTAAATAATGCAGGTGCCACATACCAACATGCCATGACATATATATTTAATAATTATATGGGTGATATTGTTGAATGTTATGTACATGATCTTTTGGCAAAATAAAAAACTAAAGAAGATCATATTAATGTCCTTGGCAAAAATTTTGATAGACTTATTGAACATAAAGTTAAGCTTAATCCCAAAAAGTGTGTATTTGGTGTCACTTCTAGTGAACTTTTGGGTTACATTATTTCACACAGAGGAATTGAGGTTGACCCCACCAAAATTAAAGCCATAACTAATATGCCTCCTCATCAAAACCTTAATGAGATAAGAAGTTTATCTGAAAAGATCAATGTTATCTACAAATTCATTACACAATTATGAGATGAATGTAAACCTTTTAATCACCTCTTAAATAAAGATGTACAATTTGAATGGATAGAGGAGTGTCAAGAAGCCTTTAACCAAATAAAAAAATACCTTTTATCTCCTCCTATTTTAATCCCACCAAATCCCTCAATACCATTCCATTTATACATTTCAGCCACTAATGTTGCCATCGGAACCATGTTGGCACAAAAAAATTATATGAACAAAGAATAAACTATTTATTATATAAGTGAAACTCTTGTTGATTATGAGATCCGATATGTATACATTGAAAAACTATGCCTTACTATTATCTTTGCAACATGTAAATTGAGACATTATATGCTAAATCATAAAACTTATGTTGTTGCTAAATAAGACAAACCTTATATGTAGATTTGGAATTCCCTCCAAATTGATCATGGATTATGAACTCCCTTTTAAAAATAAAGATGTTAAACCTTTATGTGACAAGTATAATATTCAATTAAGCTTTTCAACACCTTATTACCCTCAAGCTAATGGAAAAGCTCAAGCCTCAAATAAGACTGTTGTTAAAGCACTTCAAAAGTTCATTGGAGAATCACAAAGAGATTAGCATACTAAACTCTCTTATGAATTCTGGGCTTATAGAACAAGTATTCGCACACCTACAGGAGCAATACCTTTTTCATTGGTTTATGGGGTTGAAGTTGTGTTGCCCATTGAACTTGAAGTTCTATCTCTTCATGTTTTTTTGCAACAATTTATTGATGATGGTACATACAGGCAAGATAGGCTTGCCCATCTTGATTTAATTGATGAAAAATGTATTAGTGCCCTACAACATTTGAGAGTTTACCAAGAACGCATCAAGAGAGCTTATAATAAAAGGGTATATTTGCATGAATTTGAAGTTGGAAACCTTGTCCTTAAAGAAAATCAGCAAATAACACGTCAACCAAGAGCAGAAAGAGGAAATTTTGCACATAATTGGATGGATCCTTACATTGTACTCAGCAAATATGGTTCTAGCACATACAAATTGGTAACTTTGGAAGGTGTTGAAGAGCTTGAACCTATTAATATCATTCACCTTCAATCCTTTTACACCTAGAATTCACAAGCAACCATTCAAAATATTATGAAAATGATCTACCAAAAACATTAAAAAATATAAAAATACCAAAAAAAGTAAAACATATAAAAAAATACAAAAACAAACACAGAAAATCGAAAAATACAAAAATATACATGTCTTGCATAATCATATCTTTGTCATTAATCATAATCCTCCCTTTGTCTTATCTTTCATTATGGGAAGGTTTTTAAAGGCTATAGCAAGTAGCTTAAGACTCCTTTTCATCCATCACTTATCTTTTATCATCACTTTAGATCTTTATCTTTGGAGTTGATACTTAGTGATTTCCTACTTTTTATTTCATCCTACCATTTTTGGGTGCATGGGGATCGCCAGTCACTCATCTCCTATCTCCACTTATTCTAGTTATGTCTACACTTATGTTTGCTTCATCATCACTTATGTAGATTTATCATCAATCATGACATCGACCGTTGGACATCATCTTTTACCTAGTATGGTATAGAGCAAGTGCATGTCCTACATATTCAAATCGAGCTCGATCACTTATCTTTTATTTTTGCATCATGTCATTTGCATGTCTTCCTTCATCAATGTACTTAATCATTTATCATTGCATTCCATCGTATTGGGGTCGTTGAATGACACTGCTTAGTAATAATTTGAAAGTTGTTCGATAAAAGAGCTCATTCTACACATTAAAATGGAAGTTAGCCCCAAATCCATCTTCACTTTTATTAAGTCCATGTGTTGTTTTGTGAACTTATTTGATATTTTCTAACTTTGTTTAGAACAAATTTCAACCACTTTGTAGCATTTTGTCAAAATTTCATACTATCTTTTTGATAATTATGACTTTTTCCCTTTTTGGTCATCCATATTTTTATGCTTAATTACCTCTATTTCTTATATCGCTTGATTTTTAGGCTTCATTTATCATTAATCTATGTTCTTACTCTTTCCATTTTTACGCTTGCTCTAGATTCCCACTTAGCCACGTGGGTCGCTTTGATAAGCATGCTATTTTTGTAAAAAGATTTCATCCATTTTTTAAACTTATTTTTTATGGTCTTTTTATATCATATCGATTCACCTCATCAAGTTTCATCGCATTTCATCATCGTTTGTCTACCTTTCAAATTTTAGGGATGCAGGTCATGAAACTTACCCCTTGTGAAAATTGGTTATTTGATTTTTCATTTTGAGGCACCAAATTTTATCAATTTTCTTATCCATATTTTTATCATGGTTCCATGATGATAATGTGAATGTCATGTCAAATTTAAAGTCTTTTCATCATTATCTGAAGCCTTTTCTAACATCCCTTCTAGAGCCACTTGGAATGACACCTTTTTAGTGTTCACTAAAAGGTGTTACACTTTGATAAGTTGCCTTCGATTTGGACTTCTTAAATAGGTCAAACGAGCTCCATTTTTTGAACCATTTAATCCTGTGGTTAGATTGTAGAACTATCTATCATATCATCCAATCATTGCATTATTTCATCCACCCATTTACAAGGTGTACATTATCGAAGTTCGTAATTTTTCACTTTTTCATAAGTGTCATTTTTACCAAAGTCTTATTTTTGTCCAATTTGACGATATTTTTGTAGTGTTTTGGTATACTTGGATTTCGTGTTTGCAATTCCATGAGCACTTTGAATTTTTTAAGGGGGACTCTTTTATGAGTTTTGTACCTCATTTTATGTGTTATTTTATAAAATTTTTGACAGCATGCTGATTTGATTAAACCATATTCTAAATTTTTATTGTTTCATCCTATGTTATCATTTATTATATTTTAACATCTTAATCATTTTCATATCTTTATTTACTCTCTTTTGTCCTTTTTATCTTCCTCTCTTTTTTATTATTGTCATATATTACATTCATTTTATCATTTTTTGTTGTCCTTTTTAGCTCATTTATTTTACTACTTTATTATATCTTCTTGTGTTTTCATATCTTTTGCTTTTTTTTATCTTTTGATGTGGTTAATTCATACAAGTTCATTTTATGTGTATGTTTTTCCATCTAAGTTCATTTTATATATGTATAATTTAGTGGTTAAACATTCATGTGCATTTATCCAAGCATAGCATAAGCAAAACCATTTCATTCTGTTAATTGCATCATATCATAAGCATCAATCATTAAACATAAAATGTGCATTGAATCCATCTAAATCTAGTCTAAGCATCATGACATATAAACCTAGGGCACATATCTAAAACATGCATTGCATTCAAAAACATAGTAAAACATCATATATACATCAAAACTATAGTACATCAACTCGATCATGTACATGCATAGCCTCAAAATTAGCCTCTAGGCTATCAAAATAATACATAAATACATATAGTACATCCATATCATACAGAAACCTATCATATCTCCTTAATTGTGCTATCCAGAATGAGAACTCAACGATTGAGAGGAGTGATGGTGGTGGTGAGATCGGCTAAATTGGCCCTATTGGTATTGTGACTCCTGCAATGCAATGGGTGTCCTCTATATCCCATGCATCACCCTCATCCGAGATCATGAGGATGATAACATCTTTGATAGTGGATATCGAATCCTCTTAAGCTCTACCTCATAGAGCCCAATCCTCTTATTCACCTATATAAGATGATGAGTCTGCATGTTAATAATCTACTCTAGATGAGAGATCATCTACTATGAAAAGGCTAGCTTCACCTATAGTATCTATAATTATTGCATATCTATCTCTTCATCGTATCCTCCATCTCCTCCCAAGGGGTATCTACCACCATAGCATGCCAACCAACCCCCACCACTATCCCCCATCCCTCATCGCCTCCATCATCACCCCCATCCCATCCATCATCATCTTCTCCATCACCACCATCACATCCTCTATCACCGCCATTGCCTTCATTATCTCCTCCACCCCCGCCTCCACCATCTCCTCCCTTATCAACTCCATCTCCTCCATCCACAGGAGCCACCATTGCTAGCCTACCCACCTAGTATTGGGCATATCCTATTATGGTCCCTACATATCTCACCATTGAGCCTAGCCCTGAGGGATTTAGCTTTGGTCCTATCTCTTCATACACTACTATTGGTAGTCCATATAATTTGAACTTGCTATAGCCTTGTACTACCCATGGCACATCTTGAACTATCGCAAACTATTTGACCACATGATTGAAGTAGAAATACTCTACCTTGCCTCATCGTATCCTCAACCACCAACCCTGTAGAATTTTACCAAGCTGCTCTCCATCCTCTACCCATCCTGGACCATCTAGGTAGGGTCTCCAAGCAAAATCTCATGGCCTCAACTATCTCATAATCCCTCTATAAAATGTGAGATTCCCAATGTGGGGGTGCCATCTCCTAGGCTCATAATATCTCATCGATCATAAGGCATAAGGGTCCTCTATGCCTGCATCATCCCATCCTATGTCTACATCCCTATGAACATAGAAAAGGAGCTCTTTTGGCCTCCCTAATTAGATGTGCTACCACCCCCATATCTAGAGTAGGAGAGAGCATACCATCCCTCATCAATGTCTCAATCGAATCTCCACCAACTCTCTTTAAACTAACCTTAGCAACATTATTTCCCATGTAAATAACATCCTATCCTCATGCATCCATTGAAGCACACCTGCTATCTTCCAGGGAAGAGCAACCTAGAAGAGTCTGGATATACATGCATGGTGATGATCATCATCGTAAATATTAATCGATGGTCATAGAGATCATCTTTGTAATCCATCTCATAATCGAACCTACCTATGCCCCATCGAAGTTGCTAGTATGAGTCTCCTGGTAGTGCTACCATGGCTACCTATTGACCAATGTCTACCCCTAGCCCAATCATGGGCTCCCCCTCGATCAAGATCCTAAAGATCCTATAGATATCCTCAAGTGTAATAGTACATTCATCCATGGGTAAGAGGAAGGTGTTGGTGGAGGTGTACCACCTCTCCACCAATGCAGTAAGGTACCCACTATCGCATGTAACAAGATCCATCATCTTGACATATCCATTCCTAATCATGAAGAGCCACTCCTAATCTTGGTCTCCCATGATCTACTACAAAAGATCCTAGATCTATTGAAAGCAGTGTCACATATCAACCCACTCATCAGCCTGCCAAAAATTGAAAAAAGTTAAGTTTGTTAGAAATGCCTAGGGTTAGCGTATTTTGTTTTCTTACTAGGGAAAAATGTGGGATCTCCCTGCATTTCATAAATTGAAATGTGGTAGCCCCTTGCATTTCCCTTTGAGAAATGTGGGGACCCATCATGTTTCTGATTCTTGTCCAAAATTGGGGCCCCTTATCAGTTTATTTTTCTCATTTTTCATTTTCTATCTACCTGCCTAGGTCTATGCTAGTGTTCCACCTTATTTCTTGGTTCATTTTTATCTATTTTTCATTAGTTTTTCCCCTCCCCATATATTTTTTACTAAACCCCTAGATTTTGCATTTAAATTAACCTAAAAACTCTCGAGGTATATTCTAGCGATGAGGTCTCTACATCATATCAAAAATCATGAGTG
>Ga0181465_100741_pt1 | contig 13737 bp, 11 predicted proteins | sample InSIn3gowninarea_FD_119076 | JGI IMG/M metagenome (GOLD analysis project Ga0181465, IMG submission 119076) | Clean room microbial communities from NASA Spacecraft Assembly Facility at Jet Propulsion Laboratory, Pasadena, California, USA -... ... | reverse complement strand
CGCCGTGTCTATCCGCCTGTCTCAAAGAAGTACATTAGCCGAAGCCTGTCCATGTCTGTATTGCAAACGAGTCAGGCTTGAGAACAGGTAGGAGAGAGAAATTTAATTACAAGACTTGCCCTAGGCTGCAGGATTCACAAATGCGATCGTCATTGTGTAGTAAGTCTTACCGCTAGTGAATATACTTGATTGGTGTCTTCTGAACAACCTCGTGGTTGGAAAACATGAAGAGATGTCTTGCATCGCCATATATGTGAACAACAATAACAGGAACTGGTGGCCTGCTAGACTTGAATGGGAGCCACAGCTCGCTACTATGATCTTGTCCTTCTCAAAGTAACGATACACCCCGAGTGCCCCGAGAGCCCACATGACACGATCATGTGCTCTTCATATCGCCTCATCAGAATTGTGCCATGTACGGACAGGATTGCGGTTGTAAACGTGCTTCGGCAGGATGATAAGAAACATTAGGTGCAGGAGAAACCAATAACGCGCCAAGAGACGAAGATGAATCATTACCTAATTGCCGTTCGAATTGCAGGGAAAGCGCTGTTTGATGCTTCGATGGTGCTTGTGCTTGTATTTTGTTGATCAAGATTTCCAACAATGTCATGGCGATCAAGAAAGAGAGTGTAAGCGCATCCAATAAATACTACCGCTTGCCACAGGTAGACATTGCTGTGTGGCTGAGCTGCAATTGAAGGTTCAATGGAAATTACCTTGGCCTAGGGCAAGTCTTGTAATTAAATTTCTCTCTCCTACCTGTTCTCAAGCCTGACTCGTTTGCAATACAGACATGGACAGGCTTCGGCTAATGTACTTCTTTGAGACAGGCGGATAGACACGGCGTACAGAGCCGGATCCATCTTTCATTTGCCTGCCGCGGCGTTGACTACATCTGAACGACCTCTAGTAGACCCTAGGTGGGACGATTGCGTCGATGTTGCGGTACATGGCGCGTTTAAGCCGAGAACATCAGGAGAGCAGGAGCTTTCACGGAACGTTCTCCCTTGTGGGATTCATGAAATGATCACTGCTGTGAAGACTTGCGAGCTAGTGCGGACAAGTGCCCGCAATCTCGCTCCCCACGTGTTCGAATGATCGATGGGCCAGCACGCAGATCAGCCGACTCTGACTGTATGCGGCCCGATGTAATGATGAGACTTGTACCTTACCTGGACCTTGAAGCATATCTCCGGTATGGTCAGGGATGCTTGTTATTGCCGCGCCGCACGTAGGCAAGGTTTTCCGGCACTCTCCCACGCAGCGAAGCCATCCAACAAGGTGTTCCAGTGCATAAGGTAGCTTTGTGCCTAATGTGTAAGCTATTGTGAAGACTTTCGAGGACGCTCGGACGACGGGCGGTAGATGGGTCCGCCGGTAGCGTCATACTCAGACGACAATGCGTGATGGTCGTTGAGCGGGTTGTAAGAAGCCGATTCTCATATTCACGCGACTTGTAGTATGTAATGGGAATACCACGGATGCACACGAAAAAACGCTTTGGGTCGCAGCCTCTTAAAGTTTCCTCTTTGGAAAGTGATGAGCAGTACTTGCATAATAGAAAAAAGCCCTTGACTTCTCGAAAGACCCTTCAGCCACCGAAACGCCTTTTTCAGCCGCGCTTGCATGAGACTCTCCCCCGCAATTAACAAAAAATTGCGTCGAAGCACGATACAATAATATACACCAGGGTTTGCTCAGGTTCCAGAGCCATTATTTGCCTTTTATTTTACTTGCTCATCCAGAGAATAATGGCAACACGTGTTTTGATGTTTGACTTGGCGCCCCTCAGCGCGCAAGCCGATTGCGGCTATTACCTAAGAGGGACCACTCTCAGGTAAAAGCTTGCGCTGCTCACCGCATGGCTCGCACCTATTTCGCGAATGGCGCCTTGTAGGGATGGATGGTTCAAAATTAGTCTTAGCATCATGTCGCACAGCTCTAAAATCGCCCTTCCCACCCTTTCTTCCTCTTCGCCCCGCCAGTGCTTGCATTCCGTACCCCGCACGAATCGAACGTTGGCGTCGTGCACTTCGTGATTCCCTTTCAGACACGTCTTTGGTACAAAGTGCTTCGCTTGCCCTTCATCTTCGTCTCATCCCTGCTTGTCGAGCACTCAATTTGACTTTCGGGCTACGGCAGGTTGTCCGCATTGTGCAAGATACATTTATTGTATCACCTCAGGAGCTTGCTCAGTCTTGGCAAGACTTTCGTCGTTTTAAATCTGTTACTCCAATTTCCTTCGCTGCGCAAAACCCTTGTCAAACCTCATTGACTCCGAAAAGGGCCGCCCTGAAGAGTCTTGCCAAAGCATATCCTAGCCTCCGTGCCTTGGCGGAATCCGCCTCTGTCGACTGCTCATGCCCTTCCTCATGCCGACCAAGACTGTGGTTACCATCAATTCTACTGGCCGTCAGACAGCCTCCTTCGTCCGCGTCGCCTCTGCCGTGGGGTGGCGTGTTAGAGCACAAGTCCGTACCTGCGAGGGCTTGGTTGCTGAGGAATTAGCAGCTCTTCCAAATGTCGAAATCGTCGAAGGAGACCTGTCCCAGGCCAAAGCCGACTTAGTCCCTTTCCTTGACCGACTATTTCAAGGCGCGAAACTTGCATTCATCAACACTACTCATTGGGGCGATGAAGTGGCAATTGGTCGCGCTTGCGCAAACGCCGCCAAAAAGGCAGGCGTTGCGCATTACATTTATTCCTCCATGCCGGACCATTCAATTTTCGATCCGGAACTGAGAGCGCTTCCCTTGTGGTCTCAAAAGTTTACTGTCGAAAATTATATTCGGCAGATTGGCATACCGGCGACTTTCGTTTACATGGGCATTTATAATAACAATTTTACGTCCCTGCCATATCCACTCTTCCGGATGGAGCTACAAGGAGATGGCAGTTTCGTTTGGAAAGCACCATTCCACCCGGATGACCCCCTGCCCTGGTTAGATGCGGAGCACGACGTCGGTCCAGCCTTGCTACAAATCTTCAAAATGGGTCCCAATGCATGGAAGGGTCAAATGTGAGTATCGGCTCTCAACGCCGCGTCCTTGAAGGTATTGCGTGCTAATGATCTTGCAGAGTCACATTAGCATTTGAGCGCCTGTCACCACGTCAGGCGTGCAAACGCTTTTCGGATGGGATAGGGCGACCTGTAAAGTATGTTCGTGGGCCTATCGATATTGCCGTCTCGATCCCCAGCGGCTACCGTGAGCACTTGGAGGCACTCCAGGAGACGCTTGGAGAAAAGCGTGTCCCTTACTTTGGACCCGGCTTGGAGTATCCCAAAGAAGCCCGAAGCTTATGGGAAGGGTGGCGTGGTCTGGAAGAATACGCCCGTGAAGTCTTTGAGGACGAGGAAGCAGCAAACGGCCTGACCTGGATGGAAGAGGCCGGTCCTGAGTTCACAAATGACGATCCGGATGATCCTGATGAAGTCGAGAGCAATGCAGCGAGCACCAGGCCGGTCACACCTGCGCGGATACCGACTGTTCGCACACCTTTCAACCACCCAGAAGGGGATGCCCACAATTTTTTCGTCGGAAGCTGCTGATCTTTGATTTTGTTTTCACGTCCCTTTCATCAAGCCGTTTGAGTATGATACCCGCATTTTTATATATCGCATCAAGCAAGGGCATGGCGGACGGAACACTACCGGGTGTCAAAAAAGTTAATATTTGGGTGCCGATGGCGCTCGGCAGGGCGAGGCTCCACTGGCGTTGGCATCATACTATCAATCATGGGTTTCAGGATGGGTCATGGCAGGGGGTTGGTTCGGAAAAGTAAAAGCCATGGATTTCAGTCAAAGCACCAGCATTCGAGCGACGGCTCAAGAAAGGGCCATGATGGAGTTTATTGCCATATCTTGGCGCAACGCTCTCCTGGGTTGGGATTTCCTGCGGTCGTCAACAATCGCAGTATTGACTAAGGTTTCCATAACAAGACGACACAATACTGCGCTGTTCAGACGCGTAATTCATAGCCGATCATGCCGCGGATAAACATGTGTGGTCATACTCTAAACACGTGTACATTCAGAACTATGCCAACCAACATATTTCCAAAGCAAAGATCTCGCAGCTCAGCTGCTTCCTCTACTTTGTGCAATTGCCGCAGCAATCATTTTACAAGACTTGAAAACCAGGCAGTCGTATCCGGAATTACCCCCAAAGCGCCGACCTATGCATGTACTCTAGAATTGAAAGAAGCAGCGGACTCCAGCCGCGCTTTCCATTGCCCAGCCTGAATTTGGATATTGCGCGACAAATCAGAAACTCCCGCAATTTGATAATAAGCAGCAGCTCCTCCATTTAGGCCAGAGGCCACCTCATACGCAAGCCTTCGCTCCATCGTCCGTACAGAGCATCGGCCAGCAAGCCTACATGCTCGAGCCCCGCTTCGACATTGCCGGGTAGCTTGTCTTCTATACCTCCTCGGCTACGGGGCCTCTCCTTTTCTTTTTCCGGCCCTGCTGTGCTTTGTTGTCTACTCAGAGCCCGCAAATGAGGATTTTGTGGCGCTAGTATCAGTTTTGGCGTGTCATCACGCTTCTGAGGGGAGATCGGTGGAGTTGCGAGAACGTCCTTTTCGGTGACGGCGGAGGAGCGTTTCGTTGGCGACGCAAGGCGCAGAGAAGCCAGCTGAGCCGCAGCAACTCGTGTCGGCATAACCTGTGCTGCAAGTTTGGGATCGTTCTGGACACGATCGAATAATGTCTTGAGCAGAAGCAGCTCGCCTTCCGGATCGACCTCATCAAGGAGGCACCATGCTTCTGCCAATCTGGCGAGTGCGGCTTGCTTTGGCCCCGGCGCGGTTGACGCATACGATTCCTGCAGCGCTGGATCAACACATTTCACATATGCTCGTCGACCCAAGATGGATTCTTTGGTTACAGGCACTGGTTCAGGTGCTGATTCAGCAGGATGGAGGTTCTCGTCAGACACGCCCTCCTGAAAATCTTCAGATATGTGGACGATGGCAGTTTCAGAGTTTCTAGGGACATGGTGATTGCCCGCAGAGGAAACACGTCTGAACTGTCGCACAGTAGAGGTGCCATTGCCGAACGACATGTCCAATCCAAGTGGCTGCTTGGCATGTGTTGACATACGGCGAGCAGTCGGCGTCGATCCAGAAGCCTGACGGCTGACCCTCCTCGCCGTTGGGGTGGATCCCGAGAGTCTTCGAGCAGTGAGGGCTGACGATTTCCTCTGCTGAGTGGGCGATTTCAAGTATTGTTTTGGAGTGCGAATGGTGCTAGATTGCTCAGGGGAATAGGTGGGTGAATCCGATGCAAGAGGTGCAGTACCAAGATCGAGGCTCTGCATCATAGCTGCCGTGTTCTCAGCGTCGTCGTCAGAAATGATCTTTGAGAGCTTTCGTCGTTTGATGGTATGCTTTGAGAATTGTGGTGGGCGAATTGTAGCGGGCTTGATAGTGTCGAATATCCAGTCATCGTCTTCTGTAGGAACACTCATCTCGTGCCTATAAAGGTAGTCAGCTTCACATAAATGATTGTCCAGAGGAGAGTGCATTGGACTAACAGTGTCTCTTCGTAGTATCTCAATCGGTCAGCCCTTTCGTTGGCCTCGACGTTACGCGATCGATGAACGAGTTCCTTCAAGCTGTCAACTCTGCCTGCCCGCTGAACGAACCTGTGCTTGAGAAGTGCTTTGGCAGTAGGTCTCCCTTCTGGCTCTTTGTTGAGACACTGTGCGACAAAGTCCTTGAAGTCTCTGCTCCACGAACCACCTTCCAATCTTGGTGGTTCTTCTTTTGGAATCAGAAAGAGGACTTTCATAGGATGCACCTGGCTGTGAGGAGGTTCGCCCTTGGCCAACTCCATGGCGGTGATACCAAGACTCCATATATCGGCCTTGAAATCGTAGCCCGCCTCTTGAATCACTTCAGGAGCCATCCAAAAGGGAGTTCCAACAAAGGTTAAGCGTTGAGACTTGATGTTGGTAAGCTGAGCGGCGACGCCAAAGTCGGCAATCTTTACACTGCCGTTGGATGACAATAGAACGTTGGCAGCTTTGATGTCTCGATGGATCTTGCCAGTGCTGTGCAAGTAGTCGAGACCTTGAAGAAGCTCGCGCATGATGATTGCAATCTGTGCTTCTGTGAAGGCTCCCGATTTGAGCTGGATTCATGGTCAGCACGGCTGACGAAATGTAGGCGTAACGTATCTCATACCAAGTCCAGGCATGAGCCTCCACCAAGAAACTCCATGACAATCCATAGTTTGGTACCTCGGACAAAGCTGGCCCTGTATCGTGTGATGTAATTGCTAGAGCAGGTGCTGAGTAAAGATATCTCTTGCTGTATTTCTCTTATATCATCATCACTGCCTTCAAGGTCGATCTATCAATGAGTCAGATGGGTCAGGGTCAGATGGGTCGAAATGAGGCCGTCGTGGCCAAGAGGTCGAGTGTATCGTACATGTTTGATAGCGACAAGGTCGCCGGTGGGCTTGTCAATGGCTTTGTAGACGACGCCAAAGCTACCGCCTGTTCTGAGTGTCAGTTACCTTGGTTATTCTAAGCAATTACTGATACAAGATTGACTTACTGCCCAGCTCCTCAAGCATCTCGTAATCGTCGGCCATGGCGGCCTCGTCAAGGCTGGCGTACATGGTCTCGTATCCCTGTAACCTCCTCGGTTAAAGATGTCTGCGTCTTGCGATCAACGCGACAAGGCAAGAACAGGCACAGATTGAGGCTGCGCATAAAGATGAGCGGACTTGCAGGCTTTTAAGAATATGATTGACATAGTCTTCGAATACTTATCGAACGCTGCACTGGCCTCTAGTAGACGATGCTCTCTTCTCGGCTCGTTGCTAAACTTCACTCTCCGTCTGGGGGAGGCGCTCAGATGTTTACCGCGTTTCCCAGACGACCGCCTTATCTAATTTGTGACGCAAAGCTCAGGTGCGCTCCTTGCTGCCCTCTTCAAGCAGATTAATTATATTGCCATCACATTTCACATTCACCTCGAGAACCTCAAATACTTGTCTCCTACCTTGAACCCATCCACAACATCCTTCAACGCAGCTACGAGTACACTTCCATTTCTTTGAATCAGAGAAAGGCCGACACAACCCGTTTGCGCACGAGCTCGGCATTGTTCATAGGTCTAGAGCTCAGACGCACTGCAATCAAACGTCGGCGCCTTATGATTACACGACTCGCGGCTTTCAAAATGACGACCTCCTTGTTTACTTTGATCTACCTTATTAACCAACGATCAGAGACCAGGCCTTGATTGTCGGATCTTCTGATACCATTATCAAGCTCAACCGCTGTCACTATTCGCGTCTATAGCAACCCGCCGCAATCTTAATGTTTCGATACCCGTTGCACGCATCGCATCATGTGCCCTTCCCGGGTCTGTTCCGGGAATGCAGACCGCCGCTGACCGTCCTGTATCAGCTGCCTCTGTTTTCCCAAGAAACAGGAACCAGCGGTGTCGAAAGTCACTCAGCAATTGATGCCCAGTTAAAAATCTCGGCGAAGATTCGAGAGTGCAGGGTCCTTCTGCTGTCCTTTCATCGTCCGCATCATCAAATCATGTCAACATTTCCATTCAAACCTGGTTCTGAATACGTACGTGACCACGTTGATGTGCCAGCCATCATTTTATACGAGGTGCACAGTGTGCAAGCTGCCTCATCGTTCCGGCGCGGCATAGACTTTTACCATTCTCGGATGCAACCGAGCCTCGTTAACGGCGTTATATGTTGCAAGTGTCATTATTTGCTTCCGAATCAGGTTGCTATATGCGGGGGAAATCACCATGCCTTCATTGTTGTCGGGTAGGGCTTAGCAACAAGTGGGTAAGTCAATCTTCTGGAACTTGACATCTTCCAGAACTTGTACGCGCTATAACACTAAACGAGAGCGGCACAGCCAGCTTATCACCTCGCAATAGAATTGCCTCGCTTTTCTGTTCTGAAGGTCAAGCTGACCCTCCGCCATCCTATAGGCTTGGCTTTGCGACCGCGGACAATCTCGTGCTGCCATTTGTACCTGGCATCGCGTGTGAGAACGGCGAGACTTCTCCGACACAGCCGAGCATCGACGGACCTGCCTGTCCTAGGAGCAACAGAGGCCTTGCCTGATCTTACGCTTCCGTCGTCCGCAGACCTGAGTTCGTGAAAACGCATGGAATCGTCTCCAGCCAAAGTGAGTGAGCATACCGGCTCTCCAAAACGGAAATTTTCAACGTGCGCAGAGATACCCTGGCCTGGTAGATATTCGTTGACGATGCAATACTCCGGCTTAGTGTCTGCAGAGTAGAGTCCCTCATCGATCATCCTTTCCAAGAGCACGTTGAGTTCGCTAGGAATCTTTGGAGCGCTCATCACCTGCTGCTCTATAGCCCTGCGTTGCAACGGAGTTGCATCGCGCGGAGGCATGAGGCAATAAGAGCCACCATAATGCATGGTTCGACGGGACAAATCGGTCCTCCATGGCTGCGCATCGAGGAATGCTAACAAGGATGACTCCTCGTCTGGTGTAATGAATTCAGAGATGACAGAAAGTCCAGGCACACCTGCATGCTTGATATGTGCAACCGAACTTCCGAGGGACCTGCTCAATGATCGTGGAGCCGGAGCTTGCTTCTTTCTTGTGTAAGGTTCGAAATAGTCTTGAATGCGCTTTGATGGCATGTATAGGGTGGGCGATCGACGTTGATCTTGCGTCAACTCGATATTGCAGGGCTATTAGCATATATAGCACCAGGACCGAGATCAGCTCATGCTTCACGCTGTCCTGCGACGCCTCAATAGCAATACTCGTTCTCAGTGTCACAGATGTGGCGTATCACATCAATTGCATGACGCGCATGCGTTGCTTCTAGCGCCTAGACCGTTGTCGCTCGTGCGCCCACACTGAAAGAGTTCAACCCGTCAATGCGGCTCCAGCTGATACAGATCGGATCCCTGAAATGACGTAGCCATTGATGTGCATACTGGATGTGACTGTCGGTTGAAAGATCCGAAAGCCTGGCCGTGCTGCCGTGCCGTCCTTGCCTGTCGCATAACGACCAAGTGATCGGAAGAAATAGGTAATGCCATTCAAAGGTGGGATCCTGCCCTGGTGAGACATTCAGTACCATTATGCTCTGCCAAACCTGCAAGCATTCTTCCGTGTTTGTCGCGATGCGCATCCCAATATCAAGCCTGTTCACCTTGAGATTCTACCCCCACGATCGCCCTATAGTATGAACGATTCACAAACGGACCCGGCTTGGAACTCCTCAGAGGAGAACTACTTCAGATCGTCTCTCGACAAGACATCACACAAACGCTCCTCTGCGGCAAGCGGTACGACGTCAAGCAAACAAGATTCAGCCATTAGCTCTAGGGGAATCAGTCATGAAATGCCAACGTCGGAAAACTTCACGACAACATCTAAGAGACAGAAAGTGAAGGAACTTGGGCACCAAGCAAAGATCAGAACAAAGAGTCTTTTGTTGGGACCTCACACAAGTCCTGAGGGGGTCGAAATCAATGACGATGAATATGCCGGCGACCCATTTGAAGAAATACACAATCCTGCCTTCGATCCATCTCAACTGATCCGCCAGAAGCCATTGAGACCAGAAGCTTTTGCACGTAGTGTGTTGGCATTCGGCAAGTCTGTCATTCATCCCCAGCGAACCGCCAAGCGTACAGCAGCGTCAAAGATCGCTATCGAGGATCAACCCTACCTTTCGCGCGAAGCAGATCTGGAACTTTTGACTGCCCATGAAAACCTGAAAGATGCAAAGTCTCGAGATCGATCTTGTAACAGCAATAACAAAGACTCTAGCGACGTCGAGGAAGAGCTGGATAGAGTGCAAACAATTGAACATGCTCGGGAAAGTCGCAAGGTGGCTTGGGTCACTTCTCACTACGTGAAGCGAGTATTAGTCGTACCGGAGCGCGAGATACAGGCGCCACAGAAGACGGACTTCTACGAGTGTAACGAAACCACTGGGCGATGGAAAATGGATTGGCGCGCGTTTCTTTCCGCTCGTAACAAGCACGCTTTGCAAAATTTTGCCTGCAACAACATGCGACATATAGATTACTCAGGACAACCGCCATTTGATCGCCAAGTCATGGCCACCCAGATGGAGCGAATGCTGATCGCTTCCTCTCCGTGGCAGTCGTGGTTCTCTTCTTTACGCCAACTCTATCGTTGGGAGGACCCCGTGAAAACCACACGCTGGTTTGCCGTCTGGTTCGTCATCTGGTACCTCGACTATTGTGTGACCTTTTCCCTCGCCTACGTGGTCTACATCGTTGTTGTCAACAGATTCAGGCCAAAAACCGCCGAAGCTCTCAGAGATTCGTATGACCGAACTCGGGAGCGCGGTACTGCCGCGTACAAGTTCAACGAGCTCATCAGCAGACATGGGGGTGACAAATGGCTCGATCCTGCATTGGAAGAGATTGGCCCGAAGTTGCAAGCCCAAGTGACTGACATAGCGAGCTTTTTGGAGGTTTTGAACAACTTCTACGAATGGCGAGCCCCAAGCAAAACTTGGGCGACACTTTTCTGGTTTGCCTGCGCCATCTCATTGGGTGTTCTGACGAGTACACAGAACAGTATGAAGGTAATCTGGATGTTCTGCATACTGGCCTTCTTCCTCGGATTTTGGGTAAGAAGCCATTATCCGGAATACCGCCATGTGGTCAATTCGCTCCTCTGGATTGTGTGGGACATCCCCGACGACTATGACTGGTCCATGATGTATCTCAGGAGGAATGCGCAGGAGACGCGAGCCCGTCTAATTGAGAGGGAAGTACAGAAGAGACACGACAACGGCATTGGAGCTGATGCTTCAGGCTATGTTGGCACCATAAACATTCCTCCTGAGACCCATACCGAAATAGACGATGATGCCGGAAGCGACAGTGATGCAAAGAGTTACGCGACAGCTGATTCTTCAACAAGTGTTCTTGGTGGGCTAGACATACTCTCCATCCGATGTCAATCTCATGGCTTGCGTGGCCACTTGGTCATCTACTCCGACGGCCTTCGTTTCGAGCGCTTAGGCAAGGAGAAATGGCGGCGGACATGGATCGAGCTAGTAGAGATCCGCAAAATGGAGTTTGGTCTCGCACCTGGATTGCCAAAGGCTGATGGGTTGACCTTGATATTCACCAACGGCAACGAAATCAGACTTGAGGGTGTGAAGGGGCGGGACAGAGTCTTCAATTGCATTATCGGCTTCTCTGGGCTAGAGTACCAGGTCTTGACACCTAACGCAAGCCTCGACTGCAACAAGCGAGCGATGGCCATGAGAGATGGCATGCGATTAGGCATGATGACTGCTGCTGAACACGGGTCGAGTTGAGGCGGAGGAGAGAAGGCGGAGGACAGAAGATGAATGATGATCAGCGGCTACTTGATGATAAAGAAATGTGCTCTTTAGAAGCGTCTGATTTAAATGGCTAAGATACCCCTTGCATATTACTACCATTTCAACTTGCAAACTGAGGTATCTGTGATGCAGGTATTCTTGCTGCGCGGAATCATCGCGTGTTTTAGCGAGATCTCATGTGATTGAAGTGTTTGAGCGGTAACCATAAGCACGATGTAGCATTGTCAATGTACATAAGGTACCTTAATCAGTTGAGCGAGGGAATAGCATCCCAACGCGTGACTGGAACGGAGCGAGAGCATTCAATGGAGTGCATTCGTAGATCAATACGAGGTCAATATTGAATTGCTTCTAGCCGGGAAAGTGGCATCGGACTTGCACTCGAGCCTAGTAGATGGCCCAATAGACCTCCTGCAATACTGCTAGTGAATTAATTGTGCTTTTTGGCCGTTGCGACAATGTCATCTTGCTACGCATGTCCTTTTGAGAGCGTGCATTCCCGTTCAATATCCCGGGGTGGCCTTGCTGGAGACCCTGCTCCAGCAGGCATTGACCAGCTCGCGCAGAATCTAACCAAGTACAGCTAGCACGACAGCACTTTCAAGCACAATGTGCAAATCACGAGCACTTGCAATGTTTCTCCAGCAGGCATTAACCAGGTCACGCAGAATCTAACCACATACAGCTAGTATGAAAGCATTTTCAAGCACAATGTGCAAGATACGAGCATTTGCAATGGTTCAACAAAACACAACATAGCTGTAGCGGCTGCAGCATTGGTACTTGGGCTATACTGAGTACAGCACTCTTCGTAATATCAACTCGCTATATCACCAAGATAATGAGCAATAGCCAAGCGATATTGGCTGAGATAAATGACTTTGCAATGTTCTGCACTCACAAAGCGCACTCATGCAAGGTTTCCTCGACAGACCGGTCAGACCGCTCCGAGGAACACCCGCCGGAGAAAATCGCCGCACTGGCACGAGTGTTACCTTATTATGAACCCGAAAGTTTATACTCTCGCGTGTTTCGATTCGCGTTTGACCAATCGACGCCCCAACGGGTGGCGGGCTCACCTTAAACCTCCACATGAGCCTCAACCCCAGCAAAGATTTTAACTCCTTCGGGACATGATCTGGTCTGCATTCAGGAGATTGGCCACTGGCATGCATGTACCATGCATGGTTGTAGTGGCTGGCTTTGAAAAAAGATCTGCAGGAACCCGTAGTAGTATTGTTTCGATAGCTCTTGCAGCTGCACTAGGGAAGCATGCATGCCACTTGCACAATGGCACAGTATTTCGCGTCGGTGCACGTATATATAGAATTTCTTGCTACTACCCTCGTACATTAGTCACAGAGGATAAAAGCGACCCGTCAAGCTTCTTCTCGTTCTTACTATCATTTCTTTTCCTCTTCCTTGTAATTCTCTCTGCCACGCACAAAATTGCACACTCCTACGCGCTCTAAGTAAGATGCATTCGTTCCTCAGTCTCGCTTTCCTCGCAGGGGCAGCCGTGGCCTCGAGCTCCTACACCCCCTTCATCATTGCCCCTCTGACTACACATCAACCCAACGGTGCCGCGGATGGTGATACTGATTACTACAACATCCAATTCACCGTCAACTCCACCAATGCTGGCAGTGATTCTTCGGGCACTTGCTCCGATTTCTGGGGTGACAATGGATCGCAAAACCAAGAAGCCTACTCGGTGGGTGTTCCAACAGGGGAATGGATCGCGTGCAGCGGCTCCGGCGAATTCGCTTTTCAGCTATATCCCTACTTTTCAATCGGCAACTTCACCCTAGGCATCCAGCAAAATTTCACCGATACCGAGTAAGTCAAGCATTTCCCATGTGTTTTGAGGTTTCTTGCTTTCCCCGCGTCGAAACGTCTCATAACGTAGAGTGTCTCAGCCCGTTTCCTTGTTCGAGTTGAGGACTTGGCTGACTGTGTACCCTGCATAGTGGAAACAAGATGACCGCCGAGGGCACTATACATGTTACCAACACGACTTCACAATACACGTGCCAAATCCTTGGTGATGAGACCTCGGTCTTGTCTGGGGTCGGCCAGCATGCCCGCGGAGACTGCAGCATTCCTTCCAATGGCACCGCCTTTGACATGGACATCACCAGCGCCACGGAAGCGGACGTCTGCACCGGCAACGTGACGGTGTCCTTCGAGGCCGCCTACACCACCACCTATGGCCAGAACATTCTGCTGGTGGGCAGCATCCCCGAACTCGGAAACTGGGATCCTGCAGACGCCATTGTCATGACTGGTCAACAGGTCGCCTCCCTCGAGGCCCATCATCCCGGCACCGTCAATTGCGTTGCCTGGCATCCGACCAACCAC
>Ga0181465_100737_pt1 | contig 13750 bp, 11 predicted proteins | sample InSIn3gowninarea_FD_119076 | JGI IMG/M metagenome (GOLD analysis project Ga0181465, IMG submission 119076) | Clean room microbial communities from NASA Spacecraft Assembly Facility at Jet Propulsion Laboratory, Pasadena, California, USA -... ... | reverse complement strand
TTACCATCAAATGAAGGTGGAGAAAAAAGGAATCGATATGCTAGGATATAACGGAAGATGATTACATGTGATATTATATGCACGAATAAAGCTACAAAATGACATTACAAGTAGATGCAATTTGTTCAGGGGCATGAAAAAAATTGAAATATTTCTCAGTTTGTTGGAAAATTTTGCTAGTTTTCTAGTTCATTTACTTGTTGGGAATTTTTGATGCCCTAGATGATGGTTTTAGGCCACAAAACCTCTCAGGAACATTGTACCAATGTCTTAATGGTGTTGGACTTGCCAAGATTAGGGAATCTCTTGGTATGAAGTCCCAACTAGACCTCACATCGTTTGGTGTAGGATTCCCATCCGATACGATGTCCTGGTTGCCATTATCTTAAAGATATGCCTTAGCTCTTGCTTGTGAGTACATGAGAGTTGTCTGCTTTGTCTCCGAACAATGAGTTTCACGTTCTTGGTGAGTACTAGTGTTACTTGTGTTAAGGTTATTTCACTGTAGAGAGATAGGGTGGGAGTGAGTCCCAAGTCGGATGGGAGGAAGCCCAACTCTGTTAGGAACACACAACACAACAGGATGTGTCAAACTTCTAGAGGAGCAATCCACATGGATACGACAGTCACAATAGACAAGGAAAGACAACATGTACAACACTCAATGGGCCCCCGTGCAAGTGCGACGGTCGTTATAGCGAGTTTATGTGAAAGGTTATGTTTGATGTCCAGGAGGTAACCAACATGGGCAGGATAACGTTAAGAACTTATACAACACATTTTCATTAATATATGTATTAGAATAGTTGAATGAATTCAAGTGTTAAAAAAGGTTAAAACAACATGTATTACAAGTGTTCAAGATAAATCTTACAAATAGTTACAACACATGTGTGAAAATGTGATGGTCCATTAGCAAGCTTCTGAATTAAATGAAAATTCTAAGACACATTGGTACACCATTACATCACTAACTCCGTGGGTGGGGCATTGGAGCCACTGCTCGCTCCTCAAATAAAACATTACAGACTCTCAAGGCTATGTGGGAGGAGCCAAGGTGAAAAGTGCTTTGCATGTACAAATGAGGGCTATTTATAGCCAAGGGTAAAACTGACCCTTGTGACTATTTGACTTCCCTCATGACTATTTGACTTTCATGACTTTTCAACTTTACATGACTCTTCAAATTACAAGTGGATCTCTTGGAATTCCAAGTTACATTACATTGATTGAAACAGTATGGCCCATAGTAGTGGTGTGGCTGACATGACTCATGACACGACTCGACATGATAGTGCTGGTATGTTCATGTTGCTTCTGGTGTGCATGTCGAGCTGCAGTGTTGCTGAGTGATGGATGTCCTCTTGGTGTGTCACAGCTTCACCTCCACATGGAAAGGTGCACAGAGTCTTCGATGGTCATTGGGTTCGCTTGATGTTGCATTCACATGTTCATCCTCACTTGTACTTTGGCATGTTTAACATGTTCGTCCATTCATGAAAATGCATGTTTTTCCATTCGTTCGTCTGCAAACACATCTTCGCGTGTTTGTCCATTCGCCCATCCACGAACACATCTTCGCATGGTCATCCATTCACAAACAAATCTCTTCGTATGCATTGTTTGTTCATTTGTTAGCAAACATGTCCTTTTGCATGTACTCTCCCTGTTCATCCCATCTGTCATCACGTCATGTCTATTCCTATACATGTATCTTCAGTCATTGATGACGAGATGACATCAAATCCATAAACCTCCTAGTCTACCATGATGCATGATGATTTTCAGATGCAGGTGACTGGGAGAGAGGAAAAGGTTACAAAAAATTCATGAGGCAAATTTCGAGCTGGGATGCGGGTTCCTGGCACTGTTGATGAAAACTGCACAGAAGTCACTGAGAGATGGAGATGTGCATTTGCAGTGACTGTCTGCGGGATATGATTCGGCTAGAGGACAAATCCATGCAAATTTTGGTAGAAGCACTGTGAGCTACAGGAGGACTTGGCATGTAGGTTCTGCACAATTTTTGGAGTGAACGGGTAGTAGGATCTTGGCAGCAAAAACAGTGTAATTCCTGGAGGGAGCTAGTAGCAGGTTGAGAGAGCTTGGCAACAAAAACTACATAGTTCCTTGAGGGAGCTGGTAGCGGGCTGCTAGAAGCTGCTGGTAGAAAAAGCTATGCAGTTGATGGGAGGTTGGCTTGTTGACCACCTCTGCATAGTTTCTGAGCTGAGCATACTATTGGGCTATGGAGGGCTTGCTCATGAAATCTGCGCAGTTTTTTGGGTGAGTAGCTAGTCATTTGATTGGTGACTCGATGGGAAAACTAGGCAATTTTCTGAGTGAGATAGGGAGGGACACTAGGTGTTTGTCCGGCCTGTCTGTGAAATTTTCTTAATTAACGGAGTGGGCATGGTCTATAGCCTCTGCACAATTTTTGAGGAGAGTTAGTCCTAGGCTGACTGCTCGGTCAAACTCTCCAGTTGACCAGTAGGAGGGTTGATTAATGAGCTTGCGGGAAGCGCAACTTGAAATGGCTTTTTGGGTGCTTCTGCATTATTCTGGTGACAGTCGATCAAGTCGATGATGGGGTGATGGTCCAACAGTGAGAGGGTGGTATGTTCATCATAATTTTAGCAAAAATGACTAAGTGTGTGAGTGAGTGAAATGGTGCATACACGACCTTGTGAACACACACTCACATGACTTAATGATAAGGTGCCTCAAAACATCAACACACACATGCTCAACATGACCAACTGACGATGCAAGCGACAAGCCCGACACTTGTGATCTATTATTGGACAATTGTGATGATGCTAGCATGACAATGCATATGACTTTGTGTGTGAATGCGACGGATGTTTACCTAGTGAACACAACACATACACACAAAGTGAAGACCTTGTGCACGACCAGAACATAGTTGTAAGAGAGACATTAATACCAACATACAAAATTTGTCCGTTGAACGATCAAGCAAGGTGGGTGAAAAGACTCACACGAGCTCACAAGGTAAACCCAAATGTGTGCAAACATCAAGTAAAACTCTCAAGGGAGGCTCTGAAATTTGATGCGGGCCAAAATTTTGGGGGTGTTGCAGTCGCTACAACACTTGGCGACACATTGGTAAAACTCCAACTTCTTTGTTTTGGTTCATTTATAGAACAGGGCCTTGGTCTTTCGGGGAGTATTGAATTGTTGTGTGGGTTGCTTTGGTTTGCCCACTTACTCCATGGATAGACACGGTTCACAATTTGCCAAGTTAGTCAAACACAACAAAAATTTCAGCTTGATCATAGTGTTTCGAAATCGGGGAGGGTAGTTTGGCCCGTGAGTTGAAAATTTCAGAGTATAAGTTTTCATCTCTGATGTTGCTCCACCACCAGAAGGCCTTGACAGTACCCCAACAAAGTCACATAGGAACACACGCATTGCTCCACTACCAACGAGCCTAGTCAGTACCCCGATGGAGTTGCATGCTTCACCTCTCTATCCAGGAAGCCTTTCTCTTTTTTTTCCTTCGTATTTTTTCAAGAGGAATGTGCATTGGCACTTATTTGTTTTTGGGCAGAAGAGGGATCCTGACTTATTGAGAGCAGAAGATTTTTTTCCTTCAGAGAGGCATATAGACCTCTGACATAGGTTTTCTCATTTAGATCTTTCCTCTTCTTCATTTCTACTAGTTGGATGAGCTTGAATACACACAGTAGAAGGTTGAGTACAAGCATGGGGTTTCCGAGTGTGGACAGAGGTTCATTGTTGGATCAAAGTTCCCCTTCAATATGGCTCGTATTTTCCGTTAATACTTCATGATATGAAGGTTACAACTAAGCACGGAAAATATGGACGCAAGACTGGCCAAGTGCTGCAGTGTCACAAGTCTCTTAGATTTCAGCCACATACTCATTCAAAAGCCAAAACTCAGTAGATGGCAACACTTATTTCCGGAAAACAAAAATCACAAGGTATCAATCAAACAAAACAAAATGAAATAAAACTAGTAAGCAAAGGCAACACAAAAACAAGCAAGAAAAGAAAACAATCAAACATACTAAACCAAGTTAGCAAGCAAACAAACATGCATACTACAAAGCAAAGACAAGCAAAAAAGAAAACACTACTCCTACTCCTATGCTAAATGGTCGGGGTTATGTGAAATGAAATTTCTAGTAAAGCCACCATAAGCATACTTGACCTACAGTCACAAAGATACGAGTGATTAAAATAGATAAAAAATAGTGTGGACCATAAAATGAAAAAACTTGACAAACTTGCATACAAGAGAGAAGGTCTCGCCTTTAGGTAGAAGAATGTGTCACAACCACACAACATACATGCTTACCTCTAAAGTGACCACCATTTTTCAACAAACCTCAAAGGGTTCTTGCGAGTGTGTGTTGTTCTGCACCGAGTTTCTTAGCGAGTGCAAGGAAGGACTAAATCTTGTTACTTGCAACATGACTTGCCAAGTAAGATTGTTCCAGCCATTCAATGATTGGATCATAAAATTCGTGATGGTTGTTTTGAAAGATTCGTGATCTTTGAGAAGATGGATTCCTAATTTGAGAGAGAGGATCACGATGGGAATCTAATATGGATAGATAGATCTGGTCATTTTCATCGGTCATGTCAAGACAATGAGGGCTTGCCATAGTCATCATCATAGCCCGAAGTGCCCCACTTGCTTGACAGAAGTCTAAGAAGAAAGATGTTACATGGTGAATATCATAGTGCGTGAAGTGACTATCATTGGATGTACTATTGGGAAAATGATAAATTGCATGACAACCACCCAAGATAGAAGAAAAATCAGACCAGTTGGTCAAAATGCTAGATTCCTTGTTTGCAAAGAAAAAAGAAAATTTTTGAACAATCATGCATATGCTCTAAGTAAGAGAACAAAGTTTGCTATGCACTAGACATGCTAGAGCACCCACCTGCAACTGGTGAAAAAGTGTGAAGGCATCATGGTCATCACATAAATGTAGAAAGGATGCCAGCACTGTGAATGTGTGAAACCAGTTGGGGTGTGGTGAAATGAGAGTAACTTGATTCACGCGATAGGTTGTGCACTCGTCATTACAAAGGGAGATAGCTGGTGTGATGAGTGGGCATATTTGACATGAAAAAATTGCAAAAAGACCAAGGAGCTGATTACAAGAGAGAAAATTCGATAAGTGTGATTCCGGATAAAGATAGTCTTTGAGATGATCAACTTCACTTTCCCATGATTGCGTGAGGGACAAACACTCCCAACTCGAATTGGAGGTAAGAGAGGTGCATCAAGACAGACATGCTGTAACAAACTCGTGGGTTTGATCATTAGTGAAAATCTAAAATTTTGAAATATCACACCCATAATAGTAAATATTCTTTACATGTGGATCCACATCGAATTTAAGGCTCTAGTGGAAAGCTAGACAGAGAAGAAGATAAAGATGTTAAGGACAGATAATGATGGAGAGTTTTGCAATAAGGAATTTGAAGAATTCTGTAAGAAGTGTGGTATAAAATGGAAAAAGACTACTCCATACACACCTAAGCAAAATGGAGTTGCAGAAAGAATGAACAAGACATTGATGGAAAGGAAAAGAAGCATGCTTAGTGGTGCTGGGTTAGGATAAGAATTCTGGGCAAAGCCGATGGAGACAACGTGTTACCTGGTCAATAGATCACCTTCATCAGCGTTGGAGGATAAGACTCCACAAGAGGTATAGACTAGTAAGAAACCCTTTCTTTCACATCTAAGGGTATTTGGATGTGATGCATATGTACACGTTCCAAAGGAGAAATGAACCAAGTTGGATAGTAAATTTGAAAAGTGCATCTTTATTGGATATAAGGATAGTTTAAAGGTTATAAGCTTTGGAACCCAATAATAAGGAAGGTTGTGTACAGCCGAGATGTAGTATTTAGAGAGGTGAAAGATGTTATTAAACATGAAATCCAACCAAAGGAACCTGAGAACATAGAGTTTGAGCTTAAGGAGGAAGAATCAGACTCTACAATAAAGGAGGAATCAGAAGATGAAGAGCCACAAAATCCGGGTGTGAGAAGATCAGTTCGAGAAAGAAGGTAGTTAGAAAGGTATAGTCCATCTACTTTCTGTTCAAATTTTGCTTTACCTATTACTGATGATGATCCCAAGTCTGTGAAGGAAGCAGTAGATTCAGAGGATGGAAAACTATGGAAAGAGGCCATGGTTGATGAAATGGCATCTTTGCATAAAAATGAAGCTTGGGATCTGGTGGAGTTTCTAGCTGGAAGGAAACACATTGGTAGCAAATGGGTGTTCAAGAAGAAGACAAATGCAGAAGGAAAGGTGGAGAAATACAAAGTTTAGTTGGTAGCAAAAGGTTATTCCCAGCTGCCAAGAATTGATTTTGGTGATATCTTTTCTCGTATTGCCAAGGTAATTTCTATTAGATTACTTTTATCTATTGTTGTTGCTTTTGATTTTGAGGTAGAACAGATGGATTGAAGACAACATTTCTTCACGGGGATCTAGAAGAGGAAACATGAAGCAACTTGAAGGCTTTGCAATGAAGGGTAAGAAAGAAATAGTATACAAGTTAAATAAGTCTCTGCATGGGTTAAAATAGTCACCAAAGATGTGGTATTAGAAATTTGATAGATTTATACTGAGACTTGGCTTCACTAAAAGAAAAGTAGATCATTGTGTGTATTTTAAATTAATGAGTGACCATGTTATTTATTTGGTCTTGTATGTGGATGATATGTTGTTGTTTGGAAATGACAAAGAAATTATCCAGGATTTGAAGACCAAATTGTCCTCCAAATTTGACATGAAAGATCTTGGTGCTGCAAACTATATTTTGGGCATGGAAATTAAAAGATATCGGGCAAAGAGGAAGCTATGGTTAAACCAAAGGAAGTATCTCGAGAAAATACTACAGAGGTTTAATATGAAGGATAGTAAACCAATGAAAGTTCCTATTCCTGTAGGTGTGAAGTTATTTGCTGAACAGTGTCCCATGACACAAGAAGAGGAAGAGGACATGTCCTGTGTTCCATATGTAAGTGTAGTCGGTAGCCTGATGTATGCAATGGTTTGTACTAGACCAAACATTTCACATGCAATGGGAGTATTGAGCAGGTTTATGTCAAAACCAGGGAAGGAGCACCGGACAACAATGAAGTGAGTTTTCAAGTATTTGCGTGGCACTAGTGATTATGGTTTGTGATACCAAGGAAGACCAGGATTGAAAAAAGTGTTGGATATTCATGGCTTTGTTGATGCAGACTGGGTTGGAGATATGGATCAGAGAAGATCTAGAAGTGGGTATGTGTTTAACCTATTTGGAGGTGCTGTCAATTAGATAAGAAGAAACAATCTGTAGTGGCACTATCAACTACAGAGGCAGAATACATGGCAACCACTCATGCAAGCAAGGAAGTAGTTTCGTTGCAGAGATTATGTTCAAGTATGGGGTTAGTACATGGAGCTATAAAGATAGACTATGACAGCTAAAGTGCAATTTTCTTGGCAAAGAACCCTGCATATCATTCAAAGACAAAGCACATGGATGTTTAGTATCATTTTGTGAGGGATATGATAGAAAAAAAAAAGGTGTTACTGATAAAGGTGGACACTTTGAAGAATACTGCAAATGCATTGACAAAATTTGTGATCTCTGAGAGGTTCTCTTGGGGTAGATAAACAATGGGCATTGTAGGGTTGGATAAATGACTAAGCTCTCTTGTGGCCCCCTGTGGAAAGGAAACAACAAGTGGGAAAATGTTGGGTTGTGTTATATTCTTTCCACGACTAGCCCACGTAGTTAACCCTCCATCCCCCCCTTCATTGTGGCGATTGCGTAGTGGGGGGGTCATATAGGGTTTGAGGAGTGCAGGTAGCCCCCCTCTATGGGGTCTGGGGCAGTGCCCTAGAAAACTTTGTTTTTTGACCCTATATTAGTTTGGGTGGACCTACCTATGGTTTTGTGCATGATTTAAGCACATGGTTTTGGACGCGATGGTTTTCGGTCCATAGTTTTGGATGCAATGGTTTTCGGTCCATGGTATTGGATGCTTCGGCATGTATAAATATGTATTGTAACATTGAAAGGAACATAATGAAAAATCAAGCTGGTAGTCCCAGTTTTGGGATCCAGGGGGAAATCTCCATGTATATGTGTTTTATGTGTTATGCTCTCACATTGTTTATTTTCTGTGTTCTAGAATCGTATGCAGGTAATTTCTGTACAGGGTTAAAACCTACACCCTTTGGGATCATGATTTGAGGAAGGGGCCTTTATGTAGCCCCAAAAACACATATTTATATTTCTTGCATAAGATTTAGAGTTTACTATATTTAAGTTAGCATTTGATAAATTTTGCAAAGTAGGATTTCATTTCCATCTCTTTTATCTTAACTCTTGCAATAGATCTCATCCATGCTTTCATTCCCTTCAACAACTTTCCTCATGCATCATGTAGACAGTTAGTTCATTAATTATGCTTTTCTAACTTATGAGAATGCTTCTTCTTTACATAGAGTTTTGGGAATTATACATGTTTTATGGGAAGTAGGTGCTTCAAGAGGAGACAAAGACTTCATATCTAGCAACCACCTTCTACTTCATCCACCATAGTCATTCCTTGGTTTCACCATTTCCTTCACTAGTTTTCATCATTTTTCATAGAAATTCTTCCAAGCACATTGAGCGAATCCAACCATCCTATATCTTTTTTGTTGACTTCTAAGTGATCCTAGACCTTTCCTCACTTCATTCCACCCATCTACCACCTTCACTAAGCCTTCCATCACCTCCAACGCCTTCCATTTTTCTCTTGGTTGTATCTTGTAGGTTTACGAGGAATCATGTAGGTTTCTAGTACATCCTATAGGTTTTCCAAAAATGGCCTGTTTTGAGGCCGAATTGAGGGAAAACCTATAGGAAGTCACAAAAATCCTCCCAAGGGTCTCCCACACCATCCAACCATCTCCTAACCCTTCCAGCCAACCTCCAACATCCTTAATTCACCTACCACATCACCAAAATAAATTAGTTTGCATACTTGATTTTTCATGAAAAGACAAAAACAGATTTATTTTAGTCCCATTACTTGCACATTAGTGATGTTTGATGCTTCTTACTTCCATGCTTACATAGTAGTATTTGGTTCATGTTAATTTAGCATTACTGCAAATCATAGTTTCTTGGCAGTTAATTAGGAAATAGTGTGATTTAGCATTGAATTTCAGTATTTTCCATTATTGCAGTAGAGTAGCTCTCTCTTAGAGCATATTTCCCTTTCTTCCATCAAGAAAACAAGTTTCTTCTGACTCCAGAGAAGTCTAGCTTGAAAACCCCAATGGTCTCTCACCAGCTGAATCGTGACAAAAGGCAGAACCATCACTGTTACTTGTGTATACACCACTGTCACCTCCAAGTTTGTATGAACCTTGGGTTGACAAAGTAAAGCTGGTAGCCCAGGAGTGCAACATTCTTGCTGCAATACTGGTGCTCATCACTTTTTGGCACCGTTGCTGGGGAGGTGTATGAGTAATATGTGAATAATGATTCTTTATTCTATTTTCTTGTCTCTAATATTTTGCCATTAGTTTATTTTTACGAAAGTAATTTAGTTGCTTCCTTTTTCAATCTACATTTTCTGCTTTCCTTTCCATTTTGCAAGCAAGATTTCAATTTAGCAAGTAGTTTTCCACTCAGTCAGTAGTTTTCATTTAATTGGTAATTTCAATTCCGCAAAGTACTTTCCAAGTTTGAAAACAAAACACACAAAAACCAACCCAAAAATATTTCCTTTCATGCCTCGTAGGAATGAGGATAACTTAGGGAAATTTTTTCCAAATACCCCCACTGCATCAAACAGCCAACCTTCCCTCTTCTTCAGTAGCTATGAACTAGAGGAACATTTAGGTGAGCAACCTGACATATTTGAAGAACCTACAAGGGAAGACGAAGAACCCATTCCTACTGAACCAATGGCTGAAAACAAAAATGACAGAGGGAATAGAGAGAGAGTTGAGGGTGCCTTCCCCATAAAGGAAACCAATGGGGACACTAAGATGAAAAATATAAGCCCCTCTTCCCTACCTCAATTCTGTGGATTGACCACAAAAGACCTCAACAATTTCCTATTTGAGTTTTTTGTTATATGTCAAACCTATGACTATGCAGATGACGAGCAGAAGTTAAAACTATTTCCATCTACCCTCAACGATGCAGCATTGTGTTGGTTCATGGGTTTATCGGGGATAGCATCATAACTTTGGCTCAGATGCAGCAATCCTTTAACAACAAGTATCAAGACTACTGTTGGTCAAAGGATAATAAAGAGGAAATTTTTAGGATGACCATAGGAAATGATGAATCCCTAGAGGATTACGAAGAAATATTCTAGGTTAGTTAAAAAAGGGCCAAGTGCACACTTAACCTTGAGTCACTAAATCTACTCCTACTTAGGAGAGTAAGGGAAGATCTTCTGGATACCTACACTTGTTAGCAGGAGGAGATATCTACCAATTACCCTATGAGGATATCAAGGCTGTCTTTAGAAACCATTCTAGGGCAGCTAGGAAAAAGGGTAGGGGTAGTCAACATATAGTCAGTATATTCTCTTCCAACTCATCCATCAAGGGTGAAATTGGAAACATGCTGGAAGATTTCAAAAGTGAGATGCTGCAAACCCTTTCCTTGCAAATGGACACTATGCACATTAAGAGAAAGCAAGAGGAAGTAGATAAAGCCTTGGCCATTTTTTGTCCTAAATGCACCAAGAGGCATCCTAGGAATGAATATCTATTGAATTCTATTGAAATTTGATCAGTCTATGAAGAAAACCACTCCAAAAACAAGTTCCCTTCTTTGCCTGGACTCAAAGTTGTATATCAAGGAGCTGAAGGGGTCACTGAGCAGCTCTGCTACATAAACCAAAGGAGACCTCATGGGCATAGACCATACTAGCAAGGCATGCAAGGGTCATCCCATCCATATTAATATCCCAACCCCACCACAACCATACCTTCTTGGGGACCCCCTGCTCATCCTTCCTGGTATACACCTCCTCCTTGGTCCTTTACATATCAGTATTACTCCCAACCAGCCATCCAGTCATTTCAACCATACGCTCTACCACAACCTCAGGGGAATGCACCACCCCAGGGGTGGAGGCCCCAATACAACAATGCTACAACTTTATTGCGTCCACCACCTACCCAACCATATTTATTACACTCTTCTCCACCCAAGCAACCCCAGATGCCTACCCAGCCAAATCCAAACCCGAACAACAGATAGGCTCAGCAAGTATGCAATGGAGAGACATCATATCCAACTTATGTTGTGGAAATCCAGGAGATTAAACTAAGATCTGGGAGAGTTCTCCCGAATAACCAACCTCGACCTCCACCTCAGGAGGTTTAGGAAGAAACAGAGGAAAGCATTCTTAAAGTGAATCCACCCTTTCCTAAGAGATTAACCCAACCACTCCAGCCTACCCCAGAAGAGACTGAACTTCTAGGAGAATTGAAAAATTTGTATAAAGATTCCACTTCTCCAAGCAATAAAAGATGTTCCTATTTACAATAAGTTGAATAAGGAGAAGTTCTTCAAGCATCCAGGGAAGCGAAGAAGAGATTCCCCTACCATTAATGTCATTGGACAACTGTCTGACTTAATGTTGGGCCAGGTAATCTGTCCAAAGTATTTGGACCCTAGGAGCCCTGTAGTATATGTGCACATCAATGGCACCATTTTCCCACACGATTTGATCGATCTTGGGGCTGCCATTAACGTGATGACCAAGGACACCATGCTCAAGCTCAACATCCAAGGTTCATTAAGGAATACCACAACAGTTCTGCAACTTGCAGACCACTCCACAGTGAACCCTGAGGGTAGTATGGAGGATGTGATGGTCTCCATTGACTCTTGGGAGTACCCTACAGATTTCTTAGTTCTCTAGCCTAAGGCTAAGCTTACTGGTTACCCTCTCATCCTTGGGAGACCCTGTTTGGCAACTATTGATCCTTACATTAGCTGCAGAGCTGGGAATATGACCATCAAGAATGGGCATATGTCTAAGCATTTGGTCCTATACCCTCCTGCTCAACGATCTCTACAGAATGACTAGTTACCTTTATAGTTGAAGGAGGAGGAAGAAGATGAAGTTTATTCCACCCAAATTTATACGTTAGGAACAACCATGGGAGGAGGACAACAGGATGAAGATGATTTGATTGGACACCTACTCCAAAGTCCAACTCCTAGTACATTTCCCTTAGAGGATGTAGTAAAGGAAACCTAAAACAATCATCCAATTGACCTATGCTTGGCTGATTCCAATCCCCTTTGTGTCAAAACCATGGATTTCGGCCCTAAGAGAACCTTGAAAATCAATCCATCTCTTTCTGCTCTCCAAGAAGAGAAGTTATGCAATATGATAAAGGAACATCTAGATTCCTTCACTTGGAGTTACAAAGAAATGAAGGGAGTACACCTCTCAGTGTGTACTCATCACATATACATCAAATAAGGTTGCAAGCCAATTCGGTAGCCCCAAAGGAGGATGAATAAAGCTCTTAAAATATAGTCAAAGAAGAACTGCAAAAACTACTAGATGCAAGATTCATTTACCCCATCTCCTACAGTGAGTGGGTATCTTCTTTGGTGTTAGTTCCAAAGAAAAATGGTAAGTGGAGTATTTTTGTCGATTACAAGGAGTTGAACAAAGCCACAAAGAAGGACCATTTTCCTCTACCTTTCATTGACCAAGTGCTGGATGGCCTGGCAGGGAATTTTTTCCTCTTTCCTAGATGGATTTAGCGGGTACAACCAAATCCAGATCAACCCAGAAGACCAGGATAAAACTACTTTCACTTGTCCTTGGGGTACTTTTGCCTATAGGGTTCTTCCTTTTGGCCTATGCAATGCTCCTGCCACTTTCCAGAGAGCAGTCTTGAGTATTTTTTCCGAGTTATTCCATGATGTTGTAGAAATTTATACGGATGATTTTACACCTTATGGTTGTGATTTTCAAGAGGCTCTGCCCAACCTAGGAAAAGTACTACACAAATGCATTGAAACAAACCTATCTGTCAGTCCCAAAAAATGTGAATTATTGATGATTGCAGGGATCGTGCTAGGTCATTCAATTCTCAGCAAGGACTGTAGGTGGACCCAAATAAAATAGCTATCATCAAAAGGGTCCCACGTCCTCAAAAGCAGAGAGATGTCAGAAGTTTCCTAGGGTTAGTTGGATACTATCGAAGGTTCATAAAGGACTTCAGTAAGTTGGCCTCTCCTTTATTTGGGTTGTTGGCAAAGCACTCTGAGTTTATATGGTCAAAAAGATGTCAAGATTCCTTAGACACCCTAAAGAACATGTTATGAAACCAGCTCAAGAAAAGATAGAAAAGATAGATCAACGCCTTAGAATTCAGCCTCTTCGAGGGGGCAACCTCCTTTACATTACATAAATGAACAATTCTTGGATGATTCAAATGACAAAACCTCCTTTCTATATATAGGAGTCTAAGGAGTCATAATATAACCCAGCCGACCTAACAATAATAATATAAAGCCACAAAAATAACAATAGGGGGATTCTATGGGGCACAGAAATAACAACATGGGGGTAATAGGGGCACAACAATATAAATAAGGGGTATAACTACAATAGTAATGGGGTAATCACTAGTATTATAGGGACCCAACATGCCCCTCTCCTTCAAAAAAGTGTTGTCCTCAACGCTTGA
>Ga0181465_100576_pt2 | contig 13764 bp, 15 predicted proteins | sample InSIn3gowninarea_FD_119076 | JGI IMG/M metagenome (GOLD analysis project Ga0181465, IMG submission 119076) | Clean room microbial communities from NASA Spacecraft Assembly Facility at Jet Propulsion Laboratory, Pasadena, California, USA -... ... | reverse complement strand
CGCAGGGGCAGCCCCTTTTACCATGTGTTAATGGATTAGTAAAGGCCAACAGACCTCCGATCAAGAATTGGTAGAGATAAGAGGCATAATCTCGATCGAATTGGTAGAAATGAGAGGCCTCGCTAGACTTAGCTTCTGCAGCAGCAGCGGACCGGGGAGGGGTTTTAGCAGTGGTGCATCCAATCGGATCGGACATAGAGGAGTAGGTGAAGAGGGGCAATTCCGTCTTACTTACAACTATTATGCCCTTTGCTGAGCGAATGTGATCATGACGGGACTTGCGGAGTGGGGGGATACCGACCGGACCAAATGGGAAATGGTCGAAAGATCGAAGAGGGTTGGGCCCCTTTCCATACAATAATCGGTGGCAAAAGAGATGGGTCTGGGAATAGTAATAGTAGGGGGCGCTTAAATGATAATCGAATGGGGGAGGGCTTACTGATATATAGGCAAGCAACTATCCGAGTTCATTTAGTATAGGAGGAGTACTTCTTATTATTTAAGGGGGGAATGGTGCCAGAATCGGGCTATTACGGGATCGGGCTCTTCTATTATCTGTATCTCACTGATCGAATCCCTTCCTCCACAAGCAAGCGAGCCCTATATTCGCTTGTTCACTTCCCCACCATTATCTTGAAGTTCGAGATCGAAGGTGGGAAGGAATGGCTCTACCAAACTTCATAGTCCACTCACACCTTAGAGTCAGGGCCTTTTCCTTCAGTGGTCAAATCCGTTGTTTTCTTGTCAAGGTTTAGTCTGCGATGCAAGGGAGACTAATGAGCTAGCTAGAGACTACACTACTGATCGAAGCGCTCACTAACTGACTGGAAAAAGGGTATTTCAAGCGCACGAAACAGGAATTGCTTGGTCCACTCCGCTTGGGGAGGGAATCGATTATTGCCGGTTCGAGTGTGATATCCTTTCCCTTTCAGGCGCCTATCGAATCAATCAATCCCACCGTTCCATAGACTTCCCCACCATCGCAACCATACGTAATAGCTTTGAATTGGTAAGCGCCCTCACTCGAATAGCGTGGCCTTCTCTTCGCGGCCGGATGAGCGGCCAACCTCATAGCCTTCAATACTGATCGAAACCAGACTTCACTGATCGAACGCACGAAAAAGGGAGGGATCTTAGCTTGACGAGTGCATTCGCCTCTCCACCTCTAGCTCGAATTAGAGGGTGTGATCATTCAAATAGTAAGGGAGGGAATGAACTCCGGTCAGTGCAGTTGTCCTAGTAGTTTCGAGTTGCCGTGCCAGTAGTATCTGCGCCATTCAATACTTAACGTTCGAATGAATTGCCCTAAAGTGAGTGATTGAATCGAAGCCGCAGTAATTCCCTCGAATGATGATCGAACTAGCCCCGGAACTCTTCCCTCTATTGATGACTGGCGCCTAAGGAGTTGCACCCGATTCCTTACCGAACTGCCGGCTTGAATGGAAAACTGTACTCCCGCCTCGAAGCAAGAGGGACTATTATCTTGAAGTTTGAGCCGTAAGTCCAAGCTCTTGAAATAGAAACCGCGGGGATGTAATCATCTCCTCACTATTGGTACTTTCAAGGCGACATCGCTCTCACTACTCGATGCTTCCCACCCCCACCTTCAAGAAACGAATAGTCTATTGCTGGTGGGAATTAGCTTGTTTGGGGAGAGGCGCGGATAAAAGCTATCGGGGAGAATCTGCCGTCGGTTAAAGCTATTACTTGGAGATGATCGAATCTCATGCATTCATCCCTCGCTGTAACTATCATCGGCTTTCTCTCTCACCTCTCTATTTCGGTAAGTGCGGGCAAGACTGATATGAGTTTCTGGCGCACGAGAAGCCTCTTGGAATTGGAGATCACTACCCTAGTTGCACCCAATCAATCTCTGCTGATACGGGCGAACAAGCGCCTTGGAGTAAGTGCATCAACCGACCAACTTAAGGAGATAGCTAGTCGGGGAAGTGTCGACTTAAAGAGTAAGGGTCCCATATAGAATCTTCCCTTCCCGGTTGACTCCTCTATTCCGAGATGAAGTAGAAGTGGAGACTCGCATCCCATCCCTCTTGCGTTGAGATTGAACTGGCCAACCAGCGAATAGAAGTTTATGGCCCAAACCTACTATTGAAGAGATGTGCGCCCGATACGAACAAGGCTTTCACGTATATTAGGAGATCATCTAGAAAAAGGGAATTCCCTCCAATCCGATAAGCGCTAGCTCTACTTTTCTATCAATGGCGCGGGTGTGATCATTCGAATAGTAAGGGAGGGCCAGCCAATAATAGTATTCGAATTCAATAACTGTCCACTGTTAGTAAGCGCTCTAGTAATTAGTTAGTGTGCGGGAGAGAGTGGTTGACTGCTCCTACATTCAGTAAGTTAAGTGCGGGCAAGACTGAATCACTTACTGAGAGATATTATCTACGGCTATCAGTCCCTCGCCCAACTCTCTATCAATCCAAGCGGGAAACGAACCAACTCCTCTAGTAATAGTAGGGGCTGTGCTTCACTGATCGAATCACTTACTGATCCGCTCCTACATCCGAATAGGAGTAGGCGCACGGGAAAGTAATAAGGTCTATTTACCGATATTTCGAATATCCGCAAAAACTCGAATCCCCTCACTGCCTTTCGACACGGAGGGAGAGACTACACTGTAAGCATCTACTCTCATATACTAGAGAAGGGAGAGGGAGTGACGAATCGGATTCTTCATAAAGGTAGGGGAATTTCATAGAGCGGTTCATTCTCAAAAGATTATTGCCCGGCACTTTTACCGATATTTCGAATATCAGCAAAAACTTGAATCCCCCCTTTTCTCTAGGTCCGCTGGAAAACCCTCCCTTTCGTAATCAGCTGCTCTAGAGGGTTCGTTTGAGTTCCTGTCCTGCCCCGCTTTAGCTTGAGTCACTTCTGCTAGCTCGGGTTGTCTATGCTCTACAGTTATACGCTGAAGCGGAATTGGCCACAAACGAACCCGCTCCCGAGTTAGATCTAGTCGACAGCCCCGCGGCTTCTGTAAAACTAGAACTTTTGTAACCAGCTGCTTATGGAGATGGACTTGGCTTGCCATTTGAAGGGGCTGAAACAACAAACCCGATTCTTGGACATGGCAAGGGGAATTGACTATTCTTCTATGGCCAACCTTGAATCTGAAGTGGCTGCGGCAGATAACTGGACAAGTGAGTCACCACCAAAGCGGGGCAGGAACTAAAACGAACCGGCATATTAAGAAAGTGCTAGTTTTTCTCCAGCCAACTGTGAAATTGAAGATAGCTTCTCGTCCCCCTCATTATATTGGTTTCCCTGAACATGAGAAACCGCCTACTATTATTATTATTTATTGGATCTGGCAAACAATCTGTATCGGTTGTTGGTGACGGCTGCATTCCATGCCTTGGGTGGGGTCGGCGGTTTCAGAAACTATCTATGGGGGTGGTGACCATCGTATACTTTGGTGGGGATAGCTGCCTCTCAAGAAACTATTTCCATAGAGGGTGCTTCAATAGATTGGCCCTTGAAGAAAATCCCCCAGTTGATTCTGGTTGGTGCGGTGACACTGGAGCTCTTCCTGCCCAATTAATAAGGGATGGTGGCATTCCCTTCTCTTCAATTCCCTCGATCCCTTTTTTCTCTTCTCCCTCAATTCACTAATCTCTGTGGGCCCCCAAATAGACAGTAGGAGGTCAGACCGAGATGGGCTATTAGGTGGTCAGCCTTCTCCATAGGTAGTAGATCAGACTCTGATTAATTCCCCATTCCCTGTTGATAGGAGGTTTTTCCTCTCCTTGTCTCTCCATAGGGCCTGGTTTGAATGGAAACATGGGCCATTGGATACCAACCTCCCGAGCCTTCCTCCTTCAATCATTAGAATCTTCGGGTTGAGGCTTCTAAAGTCCCTAATCTGTTGTTGATTGGGCTCGACCGCTGGGTTCTCTTCTCCTATTGGTGGTAGCTTATGGAATCCATTCGTTTGGGTTATTGACTCAATTGACTCGTAGGTTGGCGTTTGATAGCTGGGGTTTTAGTAAACCAGATGGGCCTCTCCCAAAGGAATATGGGTGGTAATTGCTTCTATAGCTTGGGTACCTGTCCATCTATGTCGGCGGTGCAGCTGTACCAGTAATCTCTGACTAGGTATTGGTAGTAGGCGGTACATAGATCCTTGTAGCTGTCTATTCTGTCACTGCTTCTATTGCTTCGATGGGGCAATGAGCTTGATTATCTGGTAGCACTCTGGTGGTATCCGTCCCTGTATCCGGATTAGCCGGGCGGGCGGTTGTTGGCTAAGCAAGGGTGAAAGATACAAAAAGGGTATCTCTCCATCTGTAGTCCCCTAGCTATTGACCCGCCCTACTCTCATAATAAGGGCCGGTGTCGATCCGGCGGAGACGCCGGTTGTTGACTAGCCTTTTCTTCCTCGATAACCAATCCGGTTGTTGACTAGCATCTTATTGCTCGATAACCAATCCCTCCCTCAATCACGGAGTTGGGAAGAGGGGGTTTGGGGGAGATGGGTAGTTCCGTAGATAGGAGGGATGGGGGTATGAGGGGGGTAAGGGAGGAAAGGCGGGTTCATTTTTGAGGTGGTTGTTGTTGCCTGTTCCTTGGTATCTATCAATGAGGTATAGAATCCCATATAAAGTGATTATCTATGGATGGTAGTATTGGCTAACTAGTACTAGTTCGTATTGTGTTATTCCAGTACTAGTGGGTAGGCGGTATAAAGTGTGTATCTCTGGGGTGGGTAGTGTTCTCTTTCCTGCAGAACTAGGTTGGATAGGAAAAGGTAGCTCTGCCTTTGGTTTCGCTCCGAATGGATCGGGTCGGATAGGGCTAGAGTTCGCGTTGATAAGGGCCCGATGATTCCTTACTAAGAAGTATGGGTGGGCTACCAGATTAGAGAATAAGGGTGGCGGATATAGTGATTAATGAATCGAAAGTAGGGTGCTTTATCGATGATGGGTTTATCTGGGTGGTGAGACTTCTCGATCTTTGGTCCCGATGATTCAATTATTCCCTATTCCAATTGATTATCCTTTTCCTCATTGATGGGCGAGATACAGAGTTCCCAAGCATAGGAGAGTCTGCTTCAATAGTAGGTTGACTAGTATTCATTAGCGAAGTCTGGTCTACCAATTCATTATTGAATGTGGGCGGCCTTCAACCTCTTGAAAACACTCTGGGCCCTTCTTTCAATGTGAATGATTGGCTATTGGCATCTATTACTGATGGATGGCCTTCTATTCCATCAGGCTTGGTTCCCCTTGCTATTGATGGGCTAATAGAATCCAATCTTCATCATTCCCCCCAGTTCAATAGTGACAGATCGGTTGGTGGCTGTCTAATTAATCCATTCCCCCAGCCCAGCTTCAATCCATTATTTATCGACTCGGTGGGCAAGACTGGCGAATCATGATTCGATTGATTGCCCGATCCCGAGATTATTGATTGATCGCCGGTTCCCCTTTACTCCCATTCCAATTCCTTCCCTATTCCAATTTATTATTAATCGATGGGCCCCGATACGGAGGTTGGCATTTAATAAACTATCCCGGGACTAAGCAATTTCTGATAGGGGGGCGAAGTAGGAGGTCCTACTTTCGATATGTATGATGGGAAGTCTGATTAGAGGTTATAAGAGCTTGCTCTAGCTTCTATTCGATTGGGTAGATGAGACTCTGCTATAGGTAGTAGATAAGACTTTGCTATGGGTAGGTGTGTCATCGATTCCCCCAGATATACCCGTATGGGGCCCTTCGCCAATAGGAGAGTCTGATCCCCTTAATAATAGTAGGGGAATGGGAGAGTCTGATCCCAATATTATTGATTCATTGCCAGTCCCGACTTCTCGATCCCCTACTATTATTGCATCATTTGGGGAACAAAAGGCTGTCTCCCGCCCACTAGTAAAGCAGATCCTCATAGACCGCCTACGGCGGGGGAATCTAGAAAGCAAGCACCCCTACCCCGGAAGTGGAGTTCTCTACTAATCCCTTACTTAAGGGGTTGGGAGGCAAGGAAATGGAAATACTAATTGGAGCGATTTCAGGAATTACTACTTCTCTACTCCCGGAGGTGAAGGGCTAATCGAATCTGTAGAGGTGGACGGGTTATCTCTTCTTAGGTGGGGAATAGAGACAAGAGCGGATCTCTTCTAACCAAATAATATAGGTTAGTGAAGGCCTCTACTCTCCGACTTCAGATAGTCGACCGAGAAAGAGAATACCCAACCCTGCTTCATGCCTTGTGGGGAAGGAACGGAACCTTCTCTTTCTCGCATCTCTAGAATCAGTGGGGATGGGATCACTATTAATCCATTTCCTCATTCCATCTCCCCGGAGCGAGAGATAGCTATACTTTCTCGGACGAGGGGGAGCTGGATCAATGGTTGGTGGAACACGTGGGGGTACAGCGGACTGATGAGCAGGCGAGAGTTTCATTTATTACACATGATATATTCAATTTCGTCCCACGATTCACGATGAACGAGAACTAGCTAGTTAGTCGACTTCTTGCTCGCATATGACCAGATGGAGTTCGTTTCCATGGCCGGGTGGGTCGAGTCTATTATATACGTATTAACAACTTCAGGCAATCCGCCCATTCCATACGTATTAGCTTCTCTTGGTATCGATGAATCGAATGGGGCAATCAATATCCTGTCGATACGTAGATAATAGAGGCATTCAACAACTAGTATTCGGTTGTATCTGATCAAATCGGCATCTTTATCTGCTGGAAGGGAGGCAACAGCGGCTACGTCACAATCCCAACCCTTTATCGGGTAAGTGGGGAATCGAATAGTCATCTTGCCCTTCTGAGGGATAATGCCAGATGGATTGGGCGGGTCTCAGATTCGAGTAATAGTCATCTTTGAAAGAGTTTGTTCGGGCCTCCTAGTCATCAAAGGTTTCGGGCAGTGGGGAGATTGGGCAGTGAGGAGAGTGGGGGAATTGGGGGAGTTCTATCTATTGGATGAGAGTGGGGCAAGTCATCTTTTCAAAAGTAGGGCCCTCTAGTCATCAAAGAGATCGTCGAATTTCTATTATGAACGTATCACCTCGAGGGGATTGCGCAGTGAAGAGTCTCTGGGGAGAAGAGAGGAGATATTACTTCTTTGATTCAATAGTCATCATGGATATTCGTGGGTTGGGCACGGAATAGAGGGGAGACGGAATAGTCATCTTAAGTAGGGCCTTTCTATCTTGATTCGTAATTCCCCCTTTCTTTTCACAATAATCACTCACCCCTACTATGAATCGATTAAGGATTCTCTCAGATGCTCATCATTATTTAAGCCCCCCATCATCATTATTTCGCCAGTTCTTATTAAAAGCCTGACATTCGACCCCGAGGAATAGGTATGGGTCCGGTCCAGCGGATGAAGATAGAGCCAATAGAGGGTCTGTTGCGGGAAGAGAAAGCAACGGGTTCCTTATCCAGATTCGATTGCGTATATACGCCCCCTCAAATAATAGAAAGGCACTTAGATACTCGAATGTCTCCATCAGGTAAAGGTTCCAGCCATTAGTGTCAGGGGAATTACCTTTCTATTAATAATAATAGGGGAGCAAGGAGAATGATATACGGGGGGAATGGGACTGGCTATTATTAAAGCTTGTTTCGGATCATGGCTCTTGCCACCCCATTATTCATGGGAGTTGGTTGGACTGGATCCAAGTAGCCACCCCTCGGGAATAGTAGGGCTTAAATAATAATGGGGGAGACTTGCGGCCTGCCCAACCTTCTAATAGGTGGGGAATTCCCCTCTCGAATGGGATGAGAGGGGCAACAATCGAGAAGAACTTGACTTTCTCGAATCGAATGGGTAAACTGCATCGTTCGGGTAATGCTTGTTAGAAACCATCCACGTGCTAGTGAATCGCACCACAACAGCTTGGAATCAGGATTCTGTAGTCACCCCTATTATTATTGAAAAAGGTGGAATTGGGTCTCTCTACCCCTCGAATCGATCTCTAGAATGACTGGCTTTATTATGAACATCGGGGGTGGACTCATGTTCCATTTCCTTAGAATTCGAGGGCCCCAGTTCTTATTAGAAGGGGATTCTTAATTAAGGGCAGATATTGAACGATTAGCCCTACTATTAGAATGAGCGATTGTTGGCCTACCCTATTATTCAAGGGGTAGGGGCGTCGCGTCTAGGACCACTGTATCTTCCCCCTCCCACCGGGGGATACGAGGCCCTCTCGGTGACATCTGAGTCAATAGATTCCGGCTCTAGCCCCTATTACGGTAGTAGGGGGTATTGGGGGACGTTTACTGATAATCCGAGTGTCTATAGGAGCTAGAAGCTACTGATCGATCTCGATGCTCTTATGCAATTCTAGTAGTAGTAGGGGCAGGCGAAGTCCGGCTTTTGCCTCTCCAGCTTACCCGAAAGAGTAATAGGAATAGGGGTGAGCTTTAATAATAATAGGGTGCCTCATGTAACGACTCGCTTACGCCCCGTACATTCCTTCCCCACCCACCGCCCTGGGCCCTTAAAGAATAATAATAGGGATTGAATTGTAGTAGGTGGGGTGGGTTGTTGGTAAGTATTAAGCTATCGCTCCACCCCGCATCCGGCACCATTTGGAAACGAGGACAAACAGCTGGCAGTTTCTCGGTTTCGATAAAGGGAATGATCAATCCGTTTTGGAAAGAAAGGGCTATACGTATCCATAATGGGAAGTGATACGAATAAAGGAGGAGCTATCTATCTCCTTTTACTATCGCCAAGCTTACTAATATATAACTGGGGATAATTCTAATAGTAGGGCTCCTGCCTCAAATAATAGTCCAGGCAATCAACCCTATTGTATGGAGAAGCGCTACTATTCCTAAATGAATCAGGTTAGTGAATATCGGAATATGGTTGTTTGGGAATGAGATAAGACACATTTACCACCTAGTTCGATTAGGCATTATCCCGGGCCATAAGACCGCAATATCGGAAAGGTAGGTTCATTTGGCAGGTTCCATTGATCAACCACTTGGGCCTGGGCTTTTCCTTATTGTAATAGTAGGGGCACCTGTCTAAAAAGCAGTCCCTTCCGTCCCCGGGGATTTCTTAGAATAGGGCATGGATTCGGATTGATGATTTATGCTATTACGCGAATAAGGATGAACGATCGCGAGAACAATAGATATTATTATTATGATTTAGCACGAATCGGTTGTTACCTACAGCGATTCCTACAACCGCCCACCAACAACCGATAGTGACAGTAGCCCCTGAGTTCGTCACCCGCAACCGCCTTTTATTAGAAATTCCTAAATGGGGCCATCAACCACCGATATTATCTACTACTTAACAACCGGCCCTCGAATAAGAAGATTTTCAACTTATTCCACTATCACAGTTACCGCCTCCTGGGAATCGAACCCCACTCATGATTAATCAGTGCTCCAGCTAATCCAGGAAAACCTAATCCAACTAATTCCACCGATTCGCTTCAAGTCCACTTATTGTGATGAATAATAGTGGCAGATCCCCCATTTCTATTGAGGGGCCATTCCCCTACTCTTGTAAACGTGAACACAACCCTATTATTTACCCAATTATCCGCACTAGAGGAGTAGGAGAATACTATCAATTCTTCCGATAACAATAATACCAGATCCGCCAACAATAAGATTTTACTAGTTTCTCTCTCTACCGAGTGAAACATTTCATTGATGAATCCGGGCAGCTCCTTATTTCTATTTTACCCGTCCCTTCAGCGCCCCACTAGAATAGGGTAGAGTATAGGCGCCCACCCCGAATAATAGTAATAATCACTTCTCCACCTATATCATTGAAGCAAAGGCTACTCCTTTCCCAAGCTCCCGCGAGATGGCTCAATTAACTGCCCCTCCAATATTCTAAGGCCCTCTAGGGGTGGTAGATAATAGCTTCTTATTTCTCGGGTTCGGTTGCAGCCATTATCGGTTGGGGGAGCTTCATCATCCGCCTACACTTTTACGTGAACACTCATGAAATCGACCTTAAACACGAGTTCTTCCCACCCGCCCTTCTTGTGACAGAATCAACAAACTCACTATTATTATTCATTTCTTCCTTCCTCGGGACAGGGCCAGTACCAAACAACAAAGGAATTGGAGGATTCAAACCCGCCATTTCAAATAATACAGATTCCCCGGGATATTACAGGATCATTGGGATCGGGTCCTATTAAAAGGGATCCGTATAAAAGGGATCGGTTCCTACTTCTATTGGTCAGTCTAAGATATCGTATGCTTAGTCTCAGATATTAAGATATCGTATCAACTCAGGAATCGGGTTACTCTTACTCGAGGTGGGGAGTGCGGGGGGAGGGAACCAGCAGCGGAGGGATTGATTGAACTAGGAAGGGATGGATTGAGCTAGAGAAAAAGAAGGAATCATTGAATGAATGAATGAAAGATTGGGTCTACTGAATGAGAGGGTTAAACAAGAATCCGGGTCAGCCGGAATAAGGGTCGGGTTGGAATAAGCAGTAAGTGCTACTGGGTATGGGTAGGACCACCTAGCTTCGTCTAGTCACTCATTTCTTCCTCGGGATCCCTTTTCTGTATGATAAGCTGCTCATCCTATTCATTCCATTCTCCCGATCCGATTCGCTGACTCACTCATTAGTTCCCACCTCCCCTTTCATATCCATGGGCTTTCGTCTCTATGGGAGTGTACATATTGGCATAGACCTCGGGATGAACGCACGGAGCTTACTAATCGGAACGGACCTTCTACCCCAATAGAAATAGTAAGGCCCCCCCTTTCTGTAATAGTAACTGTGGCGCCCTTCATCACATTCAAGGCCGGCCTTTCTCGCCTTATCACCGCTTCAATCCAATCTGCATCGAAGTCCTGATTGTACGACCCGGTTATATACCGGTAAGCCCTCCCCTTTATCATTCAAGAAGGGGGCGGGTTTTCGACATCCATATCTGGCGATACCATACCATGGTCAGGAAGTACAACGGCTTAAATCGCTTTCCGATAGTAGGGCGTTTCATAATAGTGGGGGGCACTTTGAGTAAGAACTTGGTAGACATTGAACTCACTGAATCGACCCACTCCGGCTTTTCTGGAGGGCATTCCTATTCTCTTTCGAGTAAAGAGGCGATCAATGCGGAGTTGTTGTTCGGCCTTACTATCTCTATCGGGGGGTTGCCTCAAATAGTAATAAAGGGCCTTTAAAGCTGGCAAGCACCCTTAGTTGCTTGCCTTTGATCGAGTAGGGCGCCTTATTGTAATAGTAGGGGTTCCCTCTTAGCCCTTTATCAATTTATTGATACGAGATGAATAGGGGCATCGAATCGTTAGAGAAAGCATACGTGATACTCATCGATGCTCCTGGTACGATCTCCCCTCACTCATCATAGGGGTCTATTATATACGACGTATCAAGACACCCCCTTCATTAGAAATTCCTAAATGAATAGGGCCCGGGACCCCTACTATTAGAATAAGGGGAGGGGATATCGGAGAGGCTAGTTGATGAATGCATAGATCCTTTCGTAGCCCAACTGCTCTACCGCTCAATTGACTGGGGGTTCCAACGGCTCATTCGAGGGCTAATGGTGAAACCGAGCGGGAGGAGACTCCGATCTCTCCTCTCCGGGCTCGGTTCTGCTGTTAGGCTCTCAGCCCCTACTACAACTATGGCGAGTGCTCTCTCTGTCGTTCCCGCCCGGGATGGCTTAGCTGGCAATCGATCGGATGTTGATGGACAACCTTCCCGAATGGGTATATGGTCGAGTCTCTCTATAGGAATAGGGGGAGAGAGAAGAGGATCGTTTCTGGCTCTAATACGTAATAGGGGTTCACATCTCACCGGTTCCTACCTCCCTAAGCTCCGGCCTGCCGAGGGGTCCCCTATTGATTCCGTATTAATGAATAAAGGCTGCTTACTAATCCGGAGATCTCTTGGCGAGGAAGCTTTGGGCGTCTGAGGAACGCGGGTTGAGTCGCCCTGGCGAATGAGAAACCCCAGCGTTTGATGAATAAAGGGCCAACAGCGGGTCTTTCGAGAGTAGGCCCCTGCTGGACCGACTATCTGGTTGCTCACCCACCAACTCCTACCGACCAGAAGCTCGGCTCGACTCTAAACGGCTATCTCCTCAATCATACCGAGGGGAAGAAGAGAATCCAACTTCTTTAGCTGTTCAGCACTCTTTGGTTTAAGAAGACTTGAACCTGCTATACCGATTCTATGGAAAGGGGGCCTACTATTAGGAAACCTTACCATCCTCTCCTCTCAAATCTTTCCGGTGCATATATATGGAAAATGGCGTCAACATATTCTCACTCTAAAGCTAATGATTCAAGTCGCCATTTCCCCGTTGGATATAGCTGCTTCGTTCGATCAATATTATTCGGCGACTCAAGCTATTCCCACTCTAAAGCTGGGTTTCTTATTAAAGGGATAGGGTTAGGGATATTGCCCATTTTTCTGGTTCATATAGCTGGAAAACCGACTCAAGCTATTCTCACCAATAAGCTAAGAATTCAATAGCTCAAAAGTCTGGTTCGTATAGCTGCAAAAGCGACTCAACATGATTTCCCGTCAAAAGCCATCACTATTCCTTTCTTTTTGCTTATTATTGTAGCCCCCCCAGTAGCATCACTAATAAAGGGGAGTGGGGAATATCTGTTATTTGGAGAAAAAAGAGCTAGAGAAATCGAATTGAAATATTGACCATTAATTTCAAGAAATGCAATGGAAGGGAATTCTTATCATAAGATGCAGTTGTTTACGCGTATATAATGCATCATCTATATCCGCCCATCTAGTCCTTAGAAGAAATAAGCGAGCTGCCCCATTATTTGCCATTCAAGGCGGCGTTCGGATCAATCTTTTCATTGGGATGCCCCACGTATTGCATTCCGAATTCCACCCCCGGCCCTACCCCATATTAACCCCCAGGCCGATCCCCCCTATTACTATTGTGGAGAGGGACCGGGGCAAGATGGCCTACTACTGAAGTAACGAAATTCCACATGCGTGCGTATAGTGGTGCCTTTCCCTATGGATATTCGAGCAGTTGCATCGGACAAAATACACCATCACCCTCTATACACCATAACCCGCGGTTACATCATTTTCGGGAGTCCGGATATGAATAGGTGCAAACTCGCTTTCCGTATAATAATTGTACGAAGCGAGAGCGCTTCCACTCTATATAACGATTTGATGGGTGCTACCCCTAGATTGCGATAGAATCCTGACGATTGGATGTCGGATCACCATCTGAGCCCTAGCCTCCATCATTTCCGGACCGGATGGTATAGGTGGTAGGGGGAGTAAGCAACTACTGGGTTTGGGATTGGGGGAGACGTTTATCAAGTATCGAGACGCTTACTCTACTCGCTGGTTGGCCAGAATCGTATATGAGAGGAGGTTCCGATTCATGGGTCAATGGATATGGGTTGACTGCCCCTACCTATGAATAATCCCGGCGCGGGGGGATCTGGGGCTGAAGTAGGGAGGCCGGAGCAGGTCTGGTGGGGCCTTGAATGATATAAAGCGCAATACTCCATTCACCCCTATTCAGGTCTGGGTATTAACGATTGACTGCCTATACCCACCGGTTGGGTACTGCCCCGGGTTCGGGTCTCAAACACGTAAGAGTCTATGCTTTCCGAGTCCCTCCTTCGGACGCCTATAATGAGGCACTCGATCCCCTACTATTCTAATAAGGCCCCGGGCAATTGACTCTTAATCAAGAGGTTGAGCGAATCCTGTTTGCCCTACGGCATAGAAAAGCGCTTTTTCTCCCGGCCTCGGGGCC
>Ga0181465_100659_pt2 | contig 13786 bp, 5 predicted proteins | sample InSIn3gowninarea_FD_119076 | JGI IMG/M metagenome (GOLD analysis project Ga0181465, IMG submission 119076) | Clean room microbial communities from NASA Spacecraft Assembly Facility at Jet Propulsion Laboratory, Pasadena, California, USA -... ... | reverse complement strand
ATTGATGAACCGTTTCCCGTTGGTAGGGCATTTCACTGCCTCGCTTCTGAGTAGGCAAGGGTCGAGAGAGATAGTTCCGGGCCAACCCAATTTCAACTCCACAAGCACCCACCCAACCAAACAGGCCCACCGATTACCAAATAGGCCCACCAGCCGATTCCAACCAAATGATTTCTCCCTGTGTCCAAAGATACCAGGGCCAACCGATAGTTTCCTTGAACCGCCCAACTTCCTCTTCTTGCAAGGAATAGCGGATCATATCCCTTCTCATGATGGTCTGAAGGTGAGCCATCAAGAGCACCCAGCAAGGATTGATTCGTCATTACGGAATGGGGCAGAGGTGTCTTGAGTAGAGCCTGATAAAGTGGTTAGGTTCAACCTCTTCATCACTAACGGAAGACCCTCTTTATTATTGTTCAAAGGCATCGGAAGTTACCCCTATTGATTCCTCGGATTCATGAGTAGGAAATTCGGGGCAATAAGAACTTGGAATCACCGGATAGAGTTCCTATGAATGACCTAGCTCTCGGTAAACCTATCCATTCCACCTACCCCCTGCGTAACATCTGGATCCTTTGCAAGCTCTAACCGAGATTGATACCCCGGAAGGAACCTACCCTGAATCGAGAATCGAGAGGAAATTTCCTATTTATTGGAATTAATGGATCAATAACGGGAATTTCCCATCCATTGAGATAGATGGATTTGGCCTCAATATCTTGCCTACTATTAGGAATTGAATCAAGAAGTTGAAGAGATCATATACGTATTAACAACTCCACTTTCAAGTATCTTGAAGCTCGTCCACCAACCCGGCCCTCATCTGTATCCCCCAGTTATTAAGAAATGGAATAGAAGAGGGAAGTCTGATCTCCCGACCCAATCCTTTCTATATGATAAAGGGAGTGACAGATCATAAGAAATGTCCCGGCCCTTCAATCAAATGGCGCTTTGATTAAATAGATGGGGAGAAAAGCATCCGATCTGTCCAAAATCATCCGATTTGTCACTTCTTCTCCATCCCTCAGAAATAGATAGTTTGCTCTATCCGGCCCATCCAATAGATAGATTCGAATGCGCTAGCTCGAATTTAGTAAATAGAGGAGGGAAGAGAAAGAATTACTTATCATTTTCTTTATTTCCGTAGGGGGTGGGCAAATCGGAACAAAACCAAACCCTTAGAAAGAAAAGTTTATGGTCGAATCCGTTGCTGATGGGCTCGGTATTACACTGGTCGAATCGGTTGCATCCAACTACCAGCCAATGAATAGAGGGTGAGGTGGGCGAATCAGTTGTGGGCAGATAGGGGGAAGTGGTCGAATCCGCCAAAGGAAAGCCCTTTCTACATAATAATTGCCTTCCACCCGAATCGGCCTTATAGCTGGGTTTGTTCCCCGAATAAGAAGAGTGGGACAAAGCTACTACTTCTTCTTTATTCAAAAATTGATAAAGGGGCAAGATAGTTTGTTCCTCGAGGATCATCATTCCATCCCCTTCTCTATTCTATTCGAAGGGAGAGGCGGTTGTTATCGATTCTATGATTAGAGGTTTCAAGATATTATCTGATTATGTATTAGCCCTTCTCTTTAAAGCTATCTAGTAATGAGGGAATCTCTCCATTAGAGCTATCTATTGTATACGTATTAGCCACCTATTAAATCCTTCTATAAACCTATTAATAGAGATAGAGAGAGGTACTGATAAAGGAGGCCATAGAAAGCTAATAAATAGCTATATCTATTCAGAGATAGTCTTATTCAACCTACCCTCTATAAAGGATAGTATTATTACCTACCTATAGCCAACCTCCACCTAGACTATTCTATTATTTATCAACCCTCCCGGGGAAAGTTACAGCGCATGTATTAGTTCCTAGATAGCTGGTAGAATCGGTTGCATCTCCGAATAAAAAACCCAAATAGTTTCACTTTGCAGCTGGTCTCATTGGTCGAGCTATCTATTCCATTCAAAGGGTGCCCCCATCTAGTAATTCCAGATGAGATGGAGACTATTAAGCTTATTCTCGTATATGTATTAGCCCTTCTCTATAAAGCTATCTCTTATAAAGGCCTTTAATAGAAACTCCCCGGGCTGTCTAACTCTCAGGGGTTCAGCCACTTCTCTATCACTACTGGTCGATACAGAGATTGAAGGCATTTCTTTATTTCTGTCTCTTTAACAACACCATTACTGGTCAATACAGATACCATTACTGGTCAATACAGATAGGGCCTTCCATTAATAAAGAACTGATTCCTTTCCCAAAGAATGGATATGAGTAGTAGGTGAAACTCTCCCTTATAAGAGCTTGAATATCCCCCTTCATACCTTTCTTCCTATTACTAAAGCTTCTATTTGTTGATTGGCGTGCTTTGAATGAATAAATGCCTCATCCCTTTCCCACCCCTAAATAATAATGATAGGGATTGAATTGTAGTGGGTAGGGTGGGTTGTGGAATAATTATTATTTACCTAATTATTATTCACCATTTCATCAGTTTCTTCTTATTTCTTGATTGAAGTTGTTAATACGTATATAATAGCTCGCCCTCACTTTTCTAATAATAAGGAAATGGAAGGCTTTCTCCTTTCTTATTAGTGCTAGTTGGGAAGACTTTCCTCTCTGTCTACGTCTGATCATCGACTGAGGGGCACGATCTGCAACAAAAAGGTCCTGATTCGCAAATGGATTTGTCAATAATGCACGGATCCGTCAATAATCCATCAATCTTCTATGGGAGGGGGCTGCATAATCCATATGCTTATCCGTCTCCCTCGCTTCTCCGCTTCATTCTATTCCTTTCTCGATAATCATCTATCTCCTGCGAATGAGAAACCGATTAATCGGAATAGCGACAATAGAAGGACTAGTAATGAGGAGACTAATCGATGAGGGAAAGTCTGATCATCGCCTTAGTACATATTAGGGTTGTTAATATCCGCGAAATTGATTACAGTTTTCAATACGTATAGAATCTCAGTTTCTGGAACCAATCATTCTCAGTCTTTATTCTATGAGAGACGTTTACATAGAAACTCTTTCAATTAGGGGGAATCAAACAACCAAGCAAGGAAGCGGATATAGCTAGGGAATGGATTATCCACCAATCAAGGAAATCTTCCGATTCGTCGCTAAGTTACAGATCCGATGATTCTATACAGATCGGATGATTTCTCTCTCTCTTTCTTACTCTCCAAGGCCCTCTACTATTATCAATGCATTACCGCCCCACCTCTCTATCATAGATGGGGGAGGCTGCCTCCTATCTCATTCTTCCCTTCCATGAGTTGGTAACAACTAAAATCTAGCTTCTTACTCCCTTTCTCTCTTTACCAACCAACCTAATAAACTAACTTACTTCCTCTCTCTCCCACGACGAATCGGAAGATTTTGGGCGACAAATCCGATGATTCGAGACAGATCGGAAGATTTCCCTCTATAAAGAAGAACTCCTTCTCTCGGAGAGGTACTAATAGAGCCAACCTCCCCTACCTATTATCTATTTACTACTGCCAGCCACCCTCCCTAATAGATAGTATTAGTAATGGAATGGGATGGTATTAGTATTAGTAAGGGATAGATGGATAGATACATAGTAAGGGATAGATAGATAGTATTAGTAATGGATGGTATTAGTATAGGATGGAATAGGATGGTATTAGTGAGGGGCAGTGGTCAAATCGGAATCTATACGAGATTCTATTAGTAGTGGTCAAATGTTACATCCAGAAGGGGAAGATAGATCTATTTATTCGAGGGAAGGAAAGGCCAACTAAGGGAATTGATTCTATTAAGTGCCAATCGGGCCAATCATACTATTCCATCCAATCATACTATTGGATAGATCCATTTTCCAAGAGGCCATCTCCTCCTATTAAGTAACAGCTCCTATTAAGTAACAGCTATTACTATCAACTGAGATTCTATCAGTAGTGGTCGAATCGGTTGTTACATCCAGAAGAGATGGTAGAATCGGTTGCTAATGTGACAAAGAAGGTGGGAATAGATCACTTCATGTCATATCTTCTCGTTACTGGAAATCACTCACTTGCGGCTAGTCAATCCGATCCTACTAGCTCACCCCCCCCTATTCCTTCTATCTGGGGAGGCCCTCCTTCAATGGCGAACGGCCGCAATGAAGCTTGCGATTCGTTTCTTCATGGTGGTCGCCAATTATCTAATCGCTTTCTTTATCGCAATCTATCCACTTCTCTCCGGAAATTCTATCTTGGAAGAGAGAGCCCCCATACAATGAAGATCGGCCCGCTCTGACCGGCTGACGATCGCCCGGTCGCTCCGCCTCTACCGCCGGAGAAGAGAGAGCCAGTTGATGGGATTCCACCCCGAGAGAGGAGGCCGTTTAGCAGCATGGGAGAGTAGCTAGTACTTCCTCTACTTCTAGAATATTCTAGAATAATGGGCTGAACGGGGAATCTGAAAAGCCGATTAGTAAAGAATCTCTTACTGAATAGGTAGCATCTGGAAAGATGAGGGCGAACTCTCGCTTCGATTAAATAGAGAGGGCGCTTCGAATTGCTGTAATGAATCCCTTCCGGATAAGTAATTTGACCAGATAAGTAATTCGAGAAGCAGCCTAGCTAATAATAGAAGGAGAGCGAAAAGCGGGGCGATCTATCTGTAATTGGCGGCAGTAGGAGATGGAATGGTTGTCGGGGAATGGGGGCCTGCCTAGATATAATGAATATAGAGGGCGCTTTTCCTGCATGGAATTGATACTGATACGCTGTAAGAAGCATAATAGCATATTGAAGCGAATAAGTACCTATGGACTGGCCCCCTTGGCGTACTATCGATTACAGACAGGCGAGATGGTATAGGTATTAGAAACTGTAATAGATGGAAGGGAGAGATACGGGGATTAAATAACTAAGATTCCCTGCCTAAATGAATGAATCATCTAGATAGGCGCTCTCCTTTGGGTTGGGCAAGCCCTATTATTAGTAATCCGCCCTATTATTATTCAACCCGCCCCGCTTCCACCCATTTCGGTAACGGGCCAATGAAGATTTGGAATGAGAGAAAGGTCGAGTGCTCACCCAATCATATTAATCAGCGGCATTACTCCCCCTTGCGTCTCGTTGCTTCGACCACGAGGGCCCGAGGCAAGGTCCAGTGTCAGCCCAACCTAATTATATAGATATGAGGCACTACTGAACCCTATGTCGGCAGTGAACGACTATTTCTTGAGAACGGGGGACATCACTCACTACCTATTGAGAGGTGCTGCGATGCCTACTCAGAAGCGAGGCAGTGAAATGCCCTACCAACGGGAAACGGTTCATCAATCCCTTTCATGGACGGTGCAGTGATCGACCACTTATAGAGATGGTTCCACTCCCAACTATGCAAGGCTGCGAAAGCCCAATCTGGGGGTAAGGATAAGCCATACTTTTATGGAAAAGGTACTTCAATTCCCTTCCACGGACCGTAGTGATCGACCACTTATCAATGGTTTGCTCCACCACGCAAGGTCTAGTTCCGCCCTAATAATGACATACTTCCCGCGGTACTAATCATCCCTATGCTTCCAGTGAACAACTACTTGTAAGAACGGTACCACTCCCCCATGCTAGGTGTTTATTCGAATGCCCTATCTATCAAGTCCGGTGCAATACTTTCCCTATCAATGGACCCGTGTTCCCCATATCTATCTATAAGATGTTGACACTACCCATTCTTAGCGAGGTGCTGCAATGCCCTATTCCCAGGTAAGGTCTGGATTAGCCCCTCTATATCTAGATGGAACCACAAGCATGGTTGGATGTTTACCGCATTACTCCCATGTAGCTGTGAACCCTTCTATTTATAGATGGCTCCACTCACTTCGTATGCAGAGTTCAATGAGACCCCAACCACTATTATCAATGCTTTGGTCCACTACTCACTCATACGCAAGGCAGTAAGCCCTATTCCAGATGCAAGGATTACCACTCCACTTTGCGCAGGGTCAGTCTAATGTTAGCCCCCACTTCATATAGTGTTGGTGCAGCTTCACCCCCTCCTACGCCTAGTGAGTGATAACATCCTACTATAAGGACGGTGAACCAGTATGCCCTTCTACGATCGGTGAAGTAATCGCCCCTACTCATTTGTTTGGTAAATTACTCCCTTCAAGGTGAAGTAACGCCTACTTATTTGTCCGGTGAACCACTCCCTTCTAATGAACGGTGTTCTGGTTCCGCCATATCCATCAGTCGGGTCAGCGCTACTATCCACTTCAAATTAAGATGCTGTGATCGCTCCTGCTTCAGATGGCGCATCACTTCCATGTTGGCCTAATGTTCATCGCATTGATTCCCTTCATGATCTAGTGTTGACCTACTTATCCCTCCCTCTGAATCGTGCCGTTTCGCCCCTTACTCTCTATGTCAGGTTTCCTCCACTTTCATAGGCTGGATTCCGACCCATTTGGTTTGGTTCCCGACCGTATCACCCAAGTCTGCTTTCGACTACGGTATCGTTGGATCTCGCATCCGGGTCCACCTACTCGTATTCGTTTGATCACCAACTGTACCTCTAGATCGAATCAATCCTACTGATATTGGCACCGGAAGCGCGTCTAACCGTCTTGGTTTAAGGAAGCACTCCTATTACCAAATAGCAATAGAAGCTTTCACCGGACGTGCACGATCTAGACGTTTGAATCGGATAGGTTCTGTTACAGCTGCTTCGGTGGGCGCTTACGGCGGGCCAAGTTCACCGAAGTAGTTCGATCCGCTTATCCGCTTAGGGACAACAACATACAGCCCCTCGCGATCATATCATCCCGCGCTTCATAACACCTCTAACTCGAATTAGATTATGATTAGGCACGGCTTAACCTCAAACCGATGATTGTTTGCGATCGGCATTAATAAAGCAATCGTATGTCCGTGTCTTTGGCTGGTCTATACCTGGCTTTATCACTCCTACACAGATCATCTCAATATCATTATTTGTGATTCCACCTCAAATATATCTACTTCTGGATGGCCTAATTGCATACTTCATTAAACCGATGTATCCACCTACAATTATTGAAGCACCCCACATCCACGAATCGCAACCACTTTAGGTTTGATTTCCCCCCCATTCGTGGAGTGGCGCACCAATTATATCCAATGTCGTATGTGCACTATCTATTTATAGAGTCGGATTCGGCCGAAGTGAGTCCCTCGTAGAAGCATTATTATAACCAGACTTTTGTACACCAACCTCTATCGATGGCAATCACCCTTCCTCATTATTCTTACATGGGCTGGCTCATCAAGGTAAGATTGGATACGCTTAATGTGGCATAGATATTGGTATAGCCCCTTCAAGGCCATATCTCTCATCCGTCGGCATCGAGTCAATCCTCTTATTGACTGGTTTCAACCCGCATCTATATATTCACTGGATTCTAGGCATTCTCATGCTTATGACCTCAGGTTTCTATCTATATATTGGCTGATTACTAGTATCAATTGTATGGTCCGGCACAAGCATCGGGTTGGATTTCGATAGCCTAATTGATTAATTCGATGGCCTATAGTAGTAGTATCTATTCTATCTATTCATTCCTTTGCCATATTATCGTGATGTTTATTCCGGAGTATGGAAGTTGAGACGGGGTCATCGGCGCAATACTATTAGTATAATGACGACGGGTGTTCAATCTCTCGTGCCGATGGGGGGTATATTTCCCTTAGTTCGTACTGATCGGGGGTCTATTATTCTGGCATTGTTACCGATGTTGGAGGGATTGGAGTCAAGGGAATAGTAGGAAGAGAATCATTGGGGGATCGGATGAAAAGCGGAGCCCAGACGGATAATTGAATAGGGGATAGGTTCCGCTCATCAATCCGAATAGTAGCGCCTACTCTATCAATAGCTAGAAACCTTCTCCCGAGTAAGCACCAATAAAGGCCGAATAAAGGCTAGTCTCTCACCAACAGGAAATGGGATCGGGATGATAGAATGCCAACTAGGATAAGGGAGTGGAATATGGAATGAGGGGACTGGAATAAGGGCCAACCATAATATAGGGATTAGGTTCGAGCTACCACCGGGGGATCGGGAATATTGAATGGGGCATATGCGGGTAGGAATATAGTGCCCGCTCTCTCTCGTCGTCTCTTCTCCGCCCTATTTATATAGAGGACCGGAACCCGAATCGCTTCATATGAATAGTAAGGTCACCCCATTTCCCAATTAATAGAAGAGGCTCTCTCTTCCTCCGCTTAGTCCCCTGCCGGGCTAAGGCCCCTCCTTCCCTGCTGGCACATGGAAGGGACATGTATGGGTAGAGAAAGAAGCGGACCTATTGGGTTATGCCCCCCCTCCTATATGATATGCTAGCGGTTGAGCCGCGGATTACACTTTTCTATATGATTCGAACCTTTTCCCTTTCTCTAGTGACCCAACTATATGGATGGAAAGTGCCCGCCTACTATTAATTATGGTTTGGTGTACCGGTTAAGAGTCTCTCCTCCTGCCTATCCGGTTGAGTGTCTCTTCCCCGTCGTCCATCATGGTTGGGTCTCTTGCCGGTCCATGCTGGCATTAGTATTGGTTATTGACCAGGCTAGTGAAGAGCGGTCCTTCTCTTATCGATCTCTCGCCCACCTCATCTCCCTAGCTCGGAAGTTGTTAACCGGTCTATGCTGGCATTAGTGTCGGTTCTGGATCCTGATCTGCTGCTCAAGGCGCCTCATCAGTTGCTAACACGTGCATGAGAGCGAGCCCCGTTCTCTTCTAACGGCTATTGGTATTTGGCTCGCCCCAATGGATTGATGGAAGGGCGGGCCAAGTCAACACGTCTGTAAAGAAGTGACTCGACCGCTTTCATTACTGATAGAACATGCCTTTCCAAACGCTCCACCAGTTTCACGCCTGAAGCATTGGATTAGACCACCCCAATCATTCCCATTTATAGCTCATCACTCGGGGTTAATAGAGGGTAGGGCTGGCTCACTCCTACGCCCCGCTCAAATCGCAAGGGGTGGGTGGGCCGGATTGATCGAATGAATCGCCCTTACTCAAACCCCCAGCTATGCACTCGACCAACCAACTCGACTCCCCCCGTATAGTGGGGCGAATGCGCCAGCTTGAACTCATGAATCGGGGTCTCTTATACACGTATCAACGACTTCGCTTTCATTCCGCCCTTTCCATATAATAACGATATTGATAAGTAGAACCTTTTATTAGTTTCTTTATGAGTAAGGGTGGGAAGTGGCTTGAATAAGGAGTGAGAATTGACTTATCGGTATAGTGAGGCCCAAGGAGGGAATAAATGGCTTGACCGGCACATCATGGAAAGAACCCTATCCCAAAGTTTGAAGTGGCCGAGCTTTGTATCAATAGGGGACCCCCCTATTAATCCCTCCATTTCTGATAAAGGTTGATTATTGGGTCATCTTCGGGAATTACTACCCCATCCGCTGCACCCCACCCTCCACGTAGAGAATATTCGACCGCGTTATTAACATTCATCCCTACTATTGCTTCACTATCTCTCACACGCGTGAAAACATCTCCAGTGCCTCTTATTCAGTGATAGGGATGCGTTCCTATCCATTCCCGGTTTCGTATCGTTTGGGGCCAAAGGATTCTACTCATCCCCACTATTATCACTTATTGAAGTGAGCTATTCATCCGGGATCCATAAAGCGCTTTATTCCAAACTAATGAAGTGATAGGGGTACTCATCATTCCAAAACCTTCTTCTATTTGAACCGGGATATGCATATAACGTCTATGATCAGAGTTGTTTGTTGGTGGGAAGGACACACATCTAGGTGGGTGAAGCGCATCGATTGCGAGGGTGGGTATACTTATTTCCATGGGTACATGGGTACGGGATCGGGGCTATCAATACCGGGGACGGGAAATAGAGGGTTGGGAGGGCCCATTAACCCATCCAACAGCTGGATATGGTGGGTATTTAGAGTCGTCGCATTTCCAATCCCGACCCAGCCGACAAACCCTCCACTGGTACATATGCATCGGTCTCGTCTCATCCGATTCAGTCACATGCGAACCATTGAATCGGCATGCCTCTACCACTAGGAATTCCCCTACCATTACTAGTCGCCGATGGATGGAGGGAGAGCCATCCTCACTATTATACGTATTAACAAGTGCCCCTGTCAAAGGTTCACTCCCCATTGTTTACCCATACGCAGGAGCAAACAAATGGTGATGCGCCCCTCCCGGGCAGGCGGGTGGTGCCGCTTAGATAATAATAAGGGGGAGAAAGCGCTTCTCCTGCTGAACCATCTATCTAGAACAGGGGTTTCTCGAATGAAGTAGTTAACGATTGATTGATATATGGGCGATTATTTAAGGGCGCCTCTCGAATGATAATAGTGGTTGGAGCGAGCAAACATGTTTCGAGTCGACCACCGGGGGTTGAGTGATAAACAGGCGATGAAGGTTTAAGGTTCGCCCCGCATCCAATATTTCGTTTCCGCCCACCCCTCTATTCATTTCTTAATGATAAGAAATAGTGGGATAAAGCGCTTTCTTATCTGCGGGGGCCCAATCGCCCAACTTCTCCGATTCGGGGGGAATCGAATCGGGCAATAGCCGACCGCATCCGTAACAAGCAGGCAAGGTTCTAGTATGGTCTAGTACGACAGGTGCATGGGTGGATGAGATTCCCAGTTGGTGTCGCTTCTACAGCTACATGCAACGGAGAAACGACTCGTATTAATGAATAAGCACATGAGTTTCAACGTGAAACAGAGAGAAGGGGTAGTGAAGTGGATTGGTAAACGGCCGGGTCCAATGAAGCCACTGCCTAATCGTGTTTGATCCAGCTATTCGAACGCCTGTTGTTTCCGCTCCGCTTCACTCGCGGGCTCATCCATCTCATTCACTCGGATTTGCGGTTGCTGCACGGGTCTCTCCCTTGCAAACTCGAGTCTCGCCCCCCCCCCCCCTACTATTACTATTTCGGGGGGCCTTCCTTCCCATTCTTTCGGGCCGAGATAGATATATCTTCCAGATAGGCCAGCCTCCTCATTTCCCCCGAAAAGGTGAAGATGGAAGGAACTCCTCGTTTCACTCGCTCACTTCCTCCTGCTTCCCATCCCCTGAAATAACCACAGTAGGCACTCGCATTGATTCGTAAGCCGGGCATCGCCCTACCTATTCAATAAAGCGCCTTTCGATTGGTGATGACGGAGGGGCAAATATTTGAATAGTAGGGGCTCTCGAATATGGGAACGAATTGGTAACTGCAGGGCTCACCTTCAATCGTAATAGTAGGGTGAACCCGAATGGATAGGGCCCCGTGACTATTAGGAAAAGGGGATGGGGGATCCGAATCCAAATCAATCGTTGAATCGGGGAATCATCAATCCAAAGCAATCGCGTGTTCCATTTAGATCGTGCCGGGGCGGCAACAGGCATTCTCACGTGTACACATCTCATAAGGTCATTTGATCCCGACTGTTACAATAACCCCCGGTTCAGCAATCGTAATAGTGGGGGGGAAAGCGATGCTTAATAGCACCTTCCAGATCTCCGATTATTCAGGTAGGGATCGATCCACCTACCCTTATGAGAATAGGCGGGGGGAATCGATCTATCGATCCTTATTCTCTCCAGTTGTTAATACGTATATAATCTAGCTTTCGGAAGTTCGAATCTCTTCACTTCCCCCTACTATTCTTAAGGTTGAGGGGCGAAGAGTCAACTTCCATAAAGTTCAGCGGCGTTCTCATTGATTGTACGCTCCACCGCCCGAATGGTAATGGGGGACATGCACTATCAGCGAAGTCGTTAATACGTGGGTGAGAGAGGCCAGGAAAGGGAATCAATCACTACCCTTTTGTTCCCTACCCCGTGGTAAGCAATCACAGTCTTATCCAGTCTAATCGATTAAAGGGGATAAGATTCGCGGGGGAGAGATGAGAACCAATCGCGATCAATTCTTTATTCCAAGTCTTAGATTCGAATAAAGGTATTCTATTCGAGCCTCCTATTCGGAGTCGCTTTCACACAACCGCTCGGGGAGTCGAAAGCAATGGTCATCGAATGGATCGGTATCACTAGAGTAAAGGGTTGAAGAGTGGGGCCTTTCCATCATATATGTATTGCCTCGATTGGGCAGTGAGAAGCTTGAGATTCGCGATATTCGGGATCATAAGCGATTCGAACCCCTTTGTTTATTCCATTCGGTATGCTCCACGGCTCCTGCCAATGCACTCTTCCACTCTCGAACGATCGAATTGGTATTGGCCCTGCATGAGGAGTGATAGGGGTTGGAGGGAGATACAAGGGTTGGAAAGAGATAGAAACTTAACCCGACTAGTAGCCTTTTCCACTTTTACCCTCATGGGAATATAGCCAGTCAGCTCTGTATCTAGCCAGCTTCAAATCTTCATTCGAGGAGAATATTATATATGCATTACCATCGATTCATCAATGATGATAAATGGGGCAAGAGGTAATCATTCCCGGGTATACGGAACTAAAGTAGAGCTAGTAATCCCATCGAAACGGATCATTAATGATAGGGCCGATTCATGAAATAGGGCCAGGAGGGATGCTCTAGAATGATCGAATTCCTTATGTGTCAAGAAGTGACGGATGGGGTATTAGCCCCACTTGCCCTTTCTCCAAAGATTCTTTTGAACATGCTTCAGAGCGAAATCGGTGTTCTGTCCATTGGGGTTGGAGCTTTATGTGCCCGAATTGAACCTGCTCATCAGTGAATCCGGCCCGGCCGATCCTCCCTGTTCCGATTTCTTGGGCTGGCGGATCTATCCCTTTAAAGCGGAAAAGAAGGATTTCCACTTTCTATCTCCTCACGGTCCGATGGGCTTGGGTTGGATGGGGCAGTCTAAACAATCCCTCTATTTCTTGGTAGGCCGGTATAGGATCTATCCCTTTCTCGGACTGGCAGTAAATAACTATCCCTTTCTAATTGATGCTTCTCAGTGAAACTATTCCAGAGGGCCCGATGGATGGCTGGATTAGAAATAGGAGGAATCCGCCATAGGAATGGATGGTTATATAGTCAGGAATAGAGATAGCTATTTCTAGCCCCCCTCCTGGCCCTCCAGACTGAAGAAGCGGCTATTAAGACCCAGAATACTTCTATCGGAGACTGCTCACTAGAGGGAAGAGGACAGCCCCCCCAAATGAAGAAAGAGGAATCAATCGATAAGGGTCCACGCGACACATCCCCGTAGGAAGGTCATTACCTGGCCTTCTTGCATGCCAGCATGAATGCCAGCGTGACTGCAGAAAAGGAAGTTTTTCTTTGAAAGGCCAACCCAAGCTCATCACTTTCTTCATAGATGGGGGAGGTTTTCCTCAAAGGCCAACCCCGACCGAATGAGCTGTTCCCCTTCAACCGAATGCGTCGTTACCCGAATGAGCCGTTCTCAACCCTTATCGAGTGGATAGGGGAGTTGTTCGTAATCGAATGAGTTGCCCAATTCCTATTCGATCCGAATGGTAACGAAGGAATAGCACGGGTTAATACGTATGTGATGTGTTCGACCCACGGCTCAATGACAATTGAGAAACTCGATTGATAATAGTGGGGCAGGAATCCAGCAATTTCTCACATTTCTGATAAGGGGCCGAGTAGGGAATTGCTCTTTTTTCGATAGATTTCCATTCAACCGATACCCCGCCCAACTATTCATTCATTAATACATAGTAAATGGTAGGCTGTCTAGAAACGGGTGAGTGTAGGGGGTTGTGCTGGTTCTGAATCAATGGGTTCAACTGCTCGAATAGGTTCCACTCGCGACTGGCTCAGGCTCTCCTATGCCTAACCCG
>Ga0181465_100735_pt1 | contig 13791 bp, 19 predicted proteins | sample InSIn3gowninarea_FD_119076 | JGI IMG/M metagenome (GOLD analysis project Ga0181465, IMG submission 119076) | Clean room microbial communities from NASA Spacecraft Assembly Facility at Jet Propulsion Laboratory, Pasadena, California, USA -... ... | reverse complement strand
GAGTGGTCTATTCAAGGAACGTAGAATCAATGGCTCGAATGTGCAACATACATAAAGATGTCGGTAAGTCATGGTCTGCAATACCCGTGGATGCGCCAAGGACACGGACGAGGGAGAGGATGATAAGCAAAAACCAGCCTGCTTCTCGACTGAAGCCATGTTTGTAGGCAATATAGACTGTGAGGGGAAGCGCTGGCACGAAGTAGATGAGCTCGATGATATCGAGAACCTCGCTTTTAGTGAACATATCGAAGATAATTGTCAGGAAAGGTGCTTAAGTGCTGTGCAAGGTAGGTATTCTTCTGAAGTCGGATGGCTTGAGTGGTAGAATAGCTGCTTTGGTGCTGTGTGGTAAGAGGAAAGCAGACCATGACTTACCGACATCTTTATGTATGTTGCACATTCGAGCCATTGATTCTACGTTCCTTGAATAGACCACTCGCTTTCGCATAGTAGATGGACGATGAAGCGTGAGGGGCTCGCGAGTGCGACAAACCTCGCAGGCACTTGTCTCGTTTTGGTCAGAAGCACGAAGTCAAGCCTCACGTCAGCCGCTAACCGTCCCTGGCTTATGCAAGCTTAATCACTGGCGGCGTCGATCTCGTGGAAGGCTACCAGATACGGCATGGTGCGAGGGGCCGCAGTTTCGCGAGGTGCCAGTGCCAGTGCAGGCAGCAAGTTGGCATGCTTTCGCTATGACCTCAAACATGAGGCTCTGTTTATGGCCTTCTATCGTCTCGTGCTAGTTGATACTGCGAGTATCCAGGCAGATCGACTTGACAGAACGCCGCTACTGAGGATCTTTCACATCCTGAACTTGATGGTACCTCATCGTAAATCAGTGGATTCGGCAACAGTCGATAACACAACTTTGTGCTCTGTCATTTATTGTTTGAAGGCCATACACTCGTCGATTGGCCTACACTACAAGTATGCGTTCGATGTGCAACACCTTTCTCCCAGTGCTCAGTAATCATTGAGCTCACTTTAATCTTCCATGCCGTACAGTATACAAGCTAGAGTGAAAATATCCAGCTGTGTACGGCTAATCCTTGTTTACTGCAGGATGAGCTCAACAGCTTTGTAGGAGGATCTGTGTACAGTACATGCTGTATTTTGCTATTACAGCTTTGATCAGTCAATAAGTACAGTACCTAAATACCAAAACCGATATTTACGGGGAGCGGTAGGCCTCTAGAACACTCTTAATAAGCCTTTCACATCATCAAATCCTAATTCATGAACCATGAAAGTGTGAACGAAGAAGTTGTGATACGAGATGTGATGCTGCACAAGAACGAAATGTGATGCATTTTTCGAAGAGTACATCTCAACCTCGGAATAGCTGCGACTAACCCTAGGTACATGTAAGGCTATGAGTCAGCCTTGTAGTTGTTGGTACCGGTCGTGGTTAGTACAGGCAATCACGCTGCGTGTGCAAGTACATCCACATCGGTCAACCTGAAAAGATATTGCCGTCACCAAACACATCACCACCACCTCGACGCCATTCACGACGCAATCTCTACGACGCTCATCGGTCACGCTTCTGAATCTCATTATCTAACTGTAGACCCATCTCCTATCAAAAAGCTCAATCACTTCGTAAAGATGCCTGCAGGGGTGGGCAGTTCTCTAGAACAGGTGCAACAGAGCCTGGCACAGTGTCTACAGAGGAAGGATGCAGCTGGAGCGCAAACTCAACTGCAGAAAGCGAAGCTCATTCTCCTACAACAAAATGCGCTTGTACCAAACTCAGACGCATCCGCCAGCCTCCTCAAAACAGCAAGATCAGTGTTAGAAGTCGGTGCCCTGCTTTCCATACGGACGAAAGACCCCGAGTCTTTTGTCAGATATTATTCTCAATTACAGCCATTTTACGAGTATCCTGGCCTCCAGTCTGCTTCATCATCGAAGCGATCGCAAATCACGGGATTGTACTTGCTCTTACTCTTAAGTCAAGGCGACTATGCTGGCTTTCACACTTTGCTTGAGAGCTTGATTGTGTCGGAAGGAGTCAGTGGCGACAAATCAGTTGAGGATGATCCATACATCAAATATCCAGTCGATCTTGAACGAAGTCTCATGGAGGGTAGTTATGACCAGGTGTGGCGGAAGACGAGCGGCAGAGATGTACCAGGCGAGGAATTTGCTCTTTTCTCAGAGGTACTGACAACACAAACGATTGACAATATGGTTTCGTGCTAACGTATTGCAGATTCTTGTTCACACAATTCGGTCCGAGATTGCCTCCTGTGCTGCACGATCTTATCCTTCACTTTCCATAGCATCGGCTAAGAACCTGCTCTTCCTTGACTCTGAAGGGGCAGTCAGACAATTTGCTCAGGAACAAGGCTGGAGTTTAGAAGAAGGCAGGATTTATTTCCCTGGATTGACAGATGATAAAAAGGGTGAGGAGGGTGATCAGAAAGAGGTCATCAGTCACATGGTCCAATATGCAAGAGATCTAGAATCCATTGTCTAGTTGTGCATGAAAGAAGTATATCACATACACTGTGGCTTGCATAGCAGCGGAGTCTTCTAGACTAGACATGAACAGGGTTAGCATTACACGATTTAATGGTTTTGTGGTGTTGTTCAGCGGAATGCCATCGAAATGAGAGAAACGGTAGCAAGGCGTGGACCAAGAATAGTACATTGATCAGGAAGCAGCATGCTTACGATGTGAAATGGTGGACCTTACTCAGACTCAAATCGAGAACTGTTTTGACAAATTTGAAGTTCAAGTTGCTGAGCATCCTGAGCCTTGAGTCTTTGTCCTCAGCATCTGAAGACAGAGCTTGGAGTAGGAAGACCACGGTGGGCAGTGGTCGCGACTTCCTGGTCTACTGACACATGGGAAGGTACGGCAACACAGGCCAAACCACTTCCAGCACAATACAACAGTTTTGCGCACGATATCTTCTTCCATTTCATCACAATTTTTGTCCTGGATATCGACATAGAACTGCCTGCTACCTCTCACGGACCCTTCCGTCAACCTTCACCGACCTGCCGTTTGTTCCCCAACGCACTCGCGTTTGACTAGCGCGTGAAGGTATTCGATAACTACGATAAATGGGCATTAGACTTATCTTGCAAATGACATGATCTTCCTACATCTCGGTCCTCAGCAAGATCATCGTCGCCTACGCATATTCATTCGTTTACGAGTACCTCACCACAGTCGTTCATTAGTACTGTTTCCTTGTGTATCCTGCAACATCTTTTACAGTCTTCTGTACGATCGAGATGGTCAAAATTCGAAATGGTGGCGGATCGCTTCTCCTAGCTATCCTAATCATGCTCCTAGTTCAAGGTATCGATGCACGACGAAAGCTGGGCCGTGGTACCGATGAGTCTGTCCCAGTTGCGCAGTATGGCTGGACTGTGCCTCTGGAAGGTGGTGAAACTTGCACGGATCCGACAAACTGTGGGTACAAAGGAACAGAACCAGGAATTACAGGCTAACAACACCACAGGCACTGATATGCTCACTGCGCCACCAGTGACAAGCACCCTTCAGTATCTAGCAATAGGAAAAGGCATAATCACCTATACTTGCGCCAATCGCACAGACACTGAAGCACCGCTCTATGTACAGGAAGAGACATATCTCTACGACGTTGCACCACTTATACTGAAATTCTCCTCAGAAGCGCAATTTCATAGCTATGTACCACGGTTCCTCGAATATGACTACATTTCAATTGACAACTCCAGCCTAAACTGTATTGGCACCGTCCAAACGATCAGTGGCATATCAATCTTGGATTTGTACAATGTCGATGCTTTCCCAGTCGAGATTCTCGAAGTGGTCAACGCTCCGGACAACTCGCAATTCGATCTCCAATGGGCACACTCAAAGGAAAATAGCAACGAATGGGAAATCTACAGAGTCGTGACAGCAGGAGGTGGTTCACCATATGATTGTGGCGATCAGATCATCAACGACGACATACCATCAGAATATGTGGCAGAGTACTGGTTCTATCAAAACAAAGCAAATCATGGTGAAGGAAGATAAATGTTCATCTTCAAAATTCAAGGTCACATCTAATCGGATAGTGATGCAGAAACGGAAGAACAGCGGTGGATACCGACATAACATAGCTTACTTTCGATACAAGACATGATGGGTCGGTGAGATCATGTCACTATATAAGACATAGCACAGGCCATGAAAGATCAGGTAACGAAGATCGTTAATCTTTGCCTTTGTCTTTCTCCACACACCCAAAAAGCTAGCCAAGTGGAGCATTGATGTTCTGGTATAGACGCGCTAAAATGCCAAATACAACCAACATTACCACCCACTCACTCCTTTCTCCCCAGTCCATACTCCTAGTCGCAGTCACACAAAACTCAACAACCACGACCACCAATATACGCATCCGAGGCTATCCCTCCCACAGGTGGAGACATCCGGCACACCAAACATGCAAAACCCCCCCTTTTCCCTCCATGAATGCGGGGTGTGGAGTTGCTCAAGCCCAATGCCGGGACATGAATACAGTAACAACCTCGTTTTCTAAGGTAGGTAATTATATATCTGCAAATCATTGTACTGTCCATGTGCACAAGTAACTTAAGAGAGTTTATCTACGTACCTGACCTAAACTAATCTACGTGGGGTTGATCAAACAGATAGCACTGAATCGAGTGACAGGGGCCATATATATACAGGATTTGATCCGCCATATTTCAAGGGTTTCACCTGCGTACCTAGGAACTATACGTGAAGGTAGGATTCTAGGAAAACAACTTCGAGCACCACGACTTCTTTGACGGCATTACACGGCCAACAACTGTACGTGCCCTACCTATCTCAGCCTTGGACTTGGATCAGTTCTTCGCCCTTCCACCGAGTTACCACATCAACTGCACGAACAACACCTCCTTTTCAAAAAGTTCTCAAAGAACCTCAATTCCACCTCAGCAATAGCCCACCCACCCAAACACGCAACAGTTCCACCACGAAAATGTCGCACTACCGCTCCGGCCCAATCCTACCAGGCGTAGCCTTCATAACGGGCGGCGCGCGCGGTCTCGGCCTCGCCATCGCCCAGTCCTTTGCCAAAGAAGGCGCGCGCGGTATCGTGCTGTTTGACATCCAGCCGCAAGAGACGATGGATCTGGCCGTTGCCTCTGTTGAGAAATTCCTGTCCAAAGACGCGCGTTGTATCGCGATCCGCGGGGACGTTACCAAAGAATCCGAACTTGAGGACGCGGTAGCAACGACGGTGAAGGAGTTTGGCAGATTGGATTACTCGGCTAATTTCGCTGGCATAGTGGGACCGTTGGGCGCGACGTGGGATGTCAAGACCGAGGAGTTCAAGCGCGTGATTGAGATCAATGCCGTAGGTGTATGGTTGAGCATGAAGGTCCAATTGGCGCAGATGTTGAAGCAGGATCCTATTGGAGGGGAGGAGGAAGGACGCGTGGGCCAGAGGGGTGCGATCGTGAATTGTGCTTCTGTTAATAGTATTCAGGCTGGGGCTGGGACTACAGGTTACTCTGCAGCCAAGCATGCTGTGTTGGGCATGACGAAGGCTGCGGCGTTGGAGGCGAGGGGGCAGGGGGTGAGGGTCAATTGCGTGAGTCCGGGGTTTTTGTTGACGAAGTTGCTTGAGCCGGCGTTTCAGGTGCAGGAGGGACAGACGACGGCGCTGATGACGGGGGATTCTTGGGGGGCTTATGAGAAGAGGCAGGGACGGAAGGCGAGTTTTGAGGAGGTTGGTGATGTTGTTGCGCTGTTGTGTAGTCAGAGAATGTCTTTAGTTGTTGCTCATAATTTGGTCATCGATGGCGGATTTACAGTGAACGAGAACCCGGAATGATGAATGGAGGTGTTAGCTGCTCTCAGGCTTTGAAGTGAGCTGTGGGTTCCTGATCGGAAGAGCTGTTTTGAATATTGGTGTTCAATGAGATCGATATATATGTCTTAATGCACAAACGACAGGAAGCTTAATTCTAAGACAATCAACCGTGCAATGATGTAAGCAGTGACTGACAGCTCAAGCACTGTAAGTGTTGTTAATTCGGACGGCGACTGAGTAAAGATCAGCCAAGCAGGGGCACGGTGCAAGTCTGAAGGATCGCTAAAGGAGGACTGAGATTGTGATGGCTGTCGGAGATCTTGGTTGTTTGCATGAAGTATTGATTGCGCGGTTATGGAGCTAGCTAAGGTACATACAGGTGGGTACCTATGTGTATTGATCAACGGCTTCGTGGTACCCTGTCAGAACCTCAACACCATCAACTGCTTCCGAACACTTCATTAGAGCAATGCTGTATTATCCCTAGGTCTCTCTTTTGTCGCCCATTCTGTCCACCCTGTGATTTATGTAAGTTACTGCCACACAGCATATCTTGTCCTCGAGACAGGTGAGACTTACTTCTCTAACCCAAACCACCGTATTACATGACTAGACAAGGATTGGCTGTGGCACTCAATGGGTTGGGCGCCATGTTGACTGTCGTCGGAGCCGATGATGGCTGTGTGTCGATTTGCTTTGCGGGTTCCATTTCGATCTAGAGGTAGCTCTTTGGAGTGTTCGAGGTTGGTTCAAGGTTGGAGTGATAGATTTGGTAGATGTAGTACTGAGCTGTGGTTAGAGATTGGAGTTCTTTGGACTGTGTCTGTGATCGTAGGTAAGCGACGAGACTGAGGACTCGATGGAGGTCTATTTGTAGGCATCTTGTACAGGGTATGGGTGCCGAAAGCGATCGCGAATGTTTGCATCGTGAACGACATGACAACGAAGTGATTGCGAGCATGACGAGTTAAGATAAAGATTGGTTGTTCTCATCGAGTCGTGTGCTATAGCTTAGTATTGTTGTTGCTTGATATTGTTCTTGGAGACAAAGGGGCCGTGCTTGTGAAAGGTGTACTTGGCAAGGTCGAAGTTGAGTCATGTCTTATGGTTTTGAAAAGCATACTCGGACAAAGGAACAGCACGAACAATCTGACCGTCAGATACGAAAGTCGTGGTCAACTGAAGGATTGTCAACATGGTTCATATCGAACGTTCGACACTAGGTACCTGTAATCAATAGCTTCGCCAGCCGCAGCCCATAGCTTGCGAACAGAAAGACTTCCCGACGCACTGCTGGGGCGCCCCACGTGCAGTCCCAGTTCTTTTTGGATCAAAAGCGCACAGTGAAGAAACTGTAACTGAACCGATCTGCAAACAGCACTGAAAACATGACGGAGTAGCGAAGCAGAAAAGCATAGAGGTATGAGTGCATTAATGACTGCCAAGATGCAACACTCCATGTTCTGCTTCAGGTTTGCCTTATCAATCAGTGCAGAGCACCCTGCATCTCATTTTCCTCGCATGAGAATTAAGGTCACTTCTTGCAGATAGCCACATTAGCCAGCATCCTGATCGCAACACCGTTCTCATCTGTAATGAAATGTTCATCTTCTGCCAGGTACTCGGCCAACTTAGTCGTCCAGTTGCTCTTCGCATCTTCACTTGACCAGCCAGTGGAATTCCCTTTCAATACCAAGAAAAGCTCTGCAAGAAGCCTAGCCACCTCGTTTAGGTTCTCGGCGCGATAGAAGCTGTCTTCCTGTACCACCTTAACGTTCTGTTCGGAAAAGCCCGACTTGTGAAGCACATCTTTGATATAAGCAGGATCTTCCCACTTGTGGCCGAACGGTAGCTCAAGGGTGGGATTGTCGGGATTGCATTCTTTCTCGACTTTTTGCATAGCGTTAAGATATCCGAGATCTGCCCAGCATGTTAGATACGCGGTACCGCCAGGAGCAAGTGAGCGGTAAACGTGCTCAGCTGCTTTAGCTGGGTTGGTACAGAAGAACAGGCCGAAGTTCATGTACGAGTGAGTAACCGAGTTAGATGGAGCAATGGCCTCGTTGAGATCTTCTGCAGCAACGGTGTGCAGGCTGAGGCTTGCCACGTTTGGCCAGGCAGCGTTAGCCTTTGCGTGCTTCGATTTCTGCTGGAACACCTCAACCATAGGAGCTGCTGGATCCGCGCCAATGACTTTGATGCTAACATCGCGATCTGAACCTTTATAGGTCGATGAGACGTGCCGCTGGATTTCCTCGGTGACAATACCGGTACCACAGGCATTGTCAAGCACTATCGACCCATGCGAGAAAGGCGGACTCATCGACACAAGTCGTCGTGCGATGTGACGGGTCGCTCCCCCGGTGCCCCTCTCATACTTCTCCGCGAAGCTGCCAAAGGCGGATGCTGCTGAACTTCCATCACTACCGAAAGTGATTCCCCCTGACATGGTGATTTTGGTGCTGCTAAAGGTCAATTTTCAATGTCAATACAGTCGTAGCGAAGTTAGAAGGGGACCTCTTAAGCAGCGGATGGATTAATATAGTAGAGGCGTGCTGACGCCCAGCGTTGTACGCCTGCCTTATTCATCCGCTTACTGTAAGTCTCCGAACCTGCGAGTACCTTAGTAATCGATCAACCTGATCGTGTAGAACAGCATGCATTGTTCACCAAAAGGCCACTGGAAGCGGCTCGACGCGTGTGATAACTCACAGATGAATCTTAAACACGTAATAGTCGGCTGCGAATGTCATTGCGATACACCTTTGTTGACCACAATAGCTACCAGTACTGTGTCGAGTATTGCACTAGCCCAAGGCCAAGTAGAGTGGGCGCCGATCCCAATTCGTCTGTCATCATCATATCGATAAGCTCTACTTCGAAGTAATCCCTGCAAACAAAACTGCGTGGGCTTTTGGTACATGGTGGAGAATACCACCGCTTCCTCACTACGCGCAAGTGCGAATATCACGGTATATTGTACTCGTGGGCGCTTCGCATGTTCGAAGCCCATGGCTACTGACACACGCACAACTCACTGATTCCGTCACCAGTTGTTTCTGGCTGCCATGGCCCTGACAATCCTTCCTCCCGCTTCCGATGAGGACGCCTTCACAAAAGTCCAATCCTCTAATGCCTACGCATCAGAAGACGATGTCTCAGACGGCGGCATGTCCTTAGACTCCGACATCGACGAACGACCCTCGAAACGTCCACGCCTTCGACTCGGCAAGACTTCCACCGCAGTCTCAAAACACGGCATCGTCGTGCCCGGCGAACCGATCACCGACGACACAATATGGATGCGCGGGCACGGTACAACTATGAATCCCAACCTCACCAGCACAATGATCACCTCAACTCTAGCCGGCCCAATCATGCCCACGAACAAATTGCTTTCAGTACTACCTTTGCGAGCGCGATACACACCAGAGATCGGAGACTTAGTACTAGGCCGAATCGTATCAGTAGAAAAAACGCGCTGGAAAGTCGACGTCGCAGCACCCCTCCTAGCCCAACTATCAATGAGCAGCATAAACCTCCCCGGCGGCGCTCTCCGCCGCCGCACAACAAACGACGAACTCCAAATGCGCAAATACTTCCAAGAAGGCGATCTCCTAGTCGCCGAAGTGCAATCCATCTCCAACCTCGACGGCAGCGCAACGCTCCACGCCCGCTCTCTCCGCTACGGCAAACTCCGCAACGGGACCTTCCTCGCAGTCACCGGCACAGGCGGCGGTGGAGGCGGCGTCGTGCGCTCGCGAAGACAGCAATTCACAATCAATAGCGGCGCACAAGGTGGTGGAGAAATGGACATCATTCTCGGAGTGAACGGCTACATCTGGCTAAGCAAACACGTTTCCGTCATGGCCAGCAAAGCAGGCGGCGTCGATCTAAGCGTGTCGAATCTGGACGAAGCAATCTCCAGTGAGGCATACAGCAGCCAGAACGACAATATCGAAGAAGGCACACGGAGAGAAATATCAAGGATAAGCGAGTGCATCAAAGCCCTCGCAGAGGCGGGTGTGAAAGTAGACGAAGAGAACGTGGTTCGTGCGTACGAAGTCGCGGTCGACTACGCCTTGAGCCGAGAAAATGGAGAGACGGACGGTAATGGTAGAGAATTATTAGAAACAGAGGGACGAAGAAGAGTGGTAGAAGGCGTAGTCGGCTGATATTCAGAGTCCACGCAACTCCTACATTGGGACAACACTACAGTACCTCAGATCAGACCAGACTTGAACAAGCACACGAAAAACAATCAATTCACAAAATCCCAACACGCCCCACAAACACCCGTCCACCAAAAACTCGCAAGCATCACGGCTCTAATTCCTCAAGCACCAACAAGCACCAACAAGCTCCTCCACGACCCACTCACCCACCATTATCCGCTTCCTTCTAAAATACATATCCATCCAGTCTCACGATCTATCCGCCCAAAACCAACCCTGGATCATACCAAGTACCTACGTCCTCAATCTCATCCTCATCCTCAACCTCAATCTCAACCCACACAACTCCTCCACATACCCACCCATCCGCGTCTGGTGAATACACGCACTACCACCTCCGTAGCACTAGAACACAATATCGTAACTCCCTTATGCACCGAGAGGTCAAGATACAGAAAAACGTAGTGGTGTGAGATAAGATAGGATAACCTGTCTCTCTGTCTTGATATCGCAATCATTCTGTTTGGTTGGTGAAGAAGCACGATCACAATTACAACCATAACTATAACAACGGGTATTCCTCACTGTGTTTAATTCGAAGATTGTAGAGCACTGGAAGATTTCATAATATCTGGTTGTATAAGTGATTAGTTTAGATCGAGGTTATGTGGTGAAAGCATAGATGATCATACAGATTGTAGATGTCAGGTTTTGTACTGTATGAAAAGAGGTCGGACAGTACATGTAATTGGAGTAGTCGAAATTTATACCGATTCGAAATGATTTTTCGTTTCACGCCACGTCGATAGTAAAAATAATAATAATTTGCATACAGTTGGGTAGTTCAAGAGAAACAATATATGATGAATATTTATTGGCTTCCGTTATACATTATTATAGCTATACTAAGCTTAACGTCTATAAACGTTCATATCCAGAAGTCTTCCAGGTCGTGTACATCGTGAACACCATCGCTGATGCCATGGCCTTGGTCGCATAACACCAAATTAATTGATTCATTTCTAACCAGTTTCACGTCCATTACTTGCTTGGGTATCTCTGAGAGGACGGCCTTATGATTTCTCCGTCGTATGACCAGCGCCTGTCATCCTCGAATGACAATTTCCGCGACTGGTCACGTGTGTTGACAATGTTATTATTGTTGTTTTGATTTTCCTCGTCGCGTGTTTCAGTATTCTAGACCTGAGACATCATTGGGTTACCTCGTTTGCTTCGCATGTTGACACCACCAGAAGATGTGAGCGAGAAGAATAACGAGGCGACGAAGAGAGCGAAGGTAAACCACAAAAAGGCAGTAGCTGCTTGGGCTTCTCGGCATCGTCCACTAGGGTTGTGGGAGCCGTTGGTGACACGGTTGTGGGTGACATAATCCTGAATAATCATTAGTGCCACGCATGTGTTTCGATCATATTTTATGTAGCTTACCGTGTTGTTGCAGCTGTGAGTGCCAAGCTCGGCGGCCGTGGCGACGGCAGCGCAGAAGTAGAAGAAGCAGTTGAGGAGGTCCAAACCCGCTGGCACAAACTTGTGGAAGGTGAATTGCTCGGCAAAGGCGATGGCGATGAGGTAGAAGAGTGTCAGCATGCCGAACACGACAGTGAACATGTCGTAGTTGATGACGGAAGGGTTCCCGCCGAATGCTGATGCGATCATGTTACCAATGATGGCCATGATGATAAGGGTGAAGATGAACTGTCGCTATTAGCTTGCTGCTCATAGTTCGATCAAGCTGTCTGTACTTACTTCAAGGGCTCGAAGGCCGAGCTGTATTGGATTCATTGCGATATGGGTGCTTGTAGAGGATACGAGATGTGAGTGCAGTTGATAGAATACTCCTTAGCAAGTGCGCAAGTAGTTGTGTAAGCGAAGTTTTGATGCGGTGATGGTAGGTAGAGAAGCAAAAGGTATGCGTGAGGCTCAGAGAGACTTATGAAGAGCTATTAGGCAGGAGTGACGTCGGGCAGCTTAGTCGTGGCAAGAACTACGCAACGTGGGAAGAAAATTCATGGAGAGAAAAGTGGTGTGCAGTGGAAGAGCCGGAACAAGGAGCAGAGCTTGATGCAGGTGTCAATAGAGCAAATTTCTCCCAAACAAGGCACCCGAAAACAGTAGCGGCCGCCCAAGAACATGTGCATAGCGCGACGTCATTGTTTGATTGAGCTTCGAAAAGTCTCCAGAGCTTGGAGGCCTCAAGGCCAGCTAGCAACCAATGACCTTCTGCGTTGTCATCCACCGATGATGCACACCCCAACGTGCCATGGTTGATCAACTAGGTTGGCGCAGTCATCGACGCATCATGCCCGGAAATTACCAATGCCGGCCTTCAAGTTCGCATCTCCGATTCGAGAACGGACTACCATGCTTTGCTGAGTACTTAACAATTGTCGGCCCATCCAAGAGAGATGATTGTAGACATTGTTGGTTTGGGCAGTTCGCGGTTTCGCGAAACAATTGTGCTCATAGTTTCACGTTGCTCATGGCATTCCAGCGCGATAGCTGAGCAGGGTGGTCGTGTACAATACACGGTTGAGCCACATCCGCTCGAATCACCCGCCAAATGCGAAACTCTCTCTCATACCCGGAAACATGAGTCTGTAGCCTTTTATTGGTCCGCGTTATGCGCTGTCAGCTGAGCATGTGTTCCTACCCTACCATCTGTTGCTTCAGAGCTCCGAAAAGGAATAGTACTACTGAGCAAGGCTGTAACGCCATTTAAACTTTCCTGTTCACTCGCTTGAGGAGATCATGAGTAAGCACATGATACTTATTCATTAGCTAAGGTATTTGTAGTCTGCTGCTGGTAAGCTTCAGCCAAGTATTGTACACTGCTGAAAACCCCTTGTTGAGAAAACGCCTGATCACCACATCGATATTGTCAGTTAGTGAGCCTTTCTATTCGTGAGAAACGTTCGTCGACTGTCCATGATAGATGTCACTCGTTCCATAATAGCTCTGGCGAGCCTCGTAAGGCGTTGATACTTCCACTGATGGCACCGAATGCTCAATAATTCATGACCATGGCGCCTGCAGCTACACCTGCGCCGCTGCCGTTTGGTGCATCATTGGTCCCGTCAAAGCCTGGCCCACCGTAGTCGTCCAAGCTTTTGTACCCACCAGGACCACCCCCTCTTCCGCCCTTCCGCATGCCTGCCCCCCTTGTGCGCGGAGTGTTCGTTTGGTTCTGTGCACCGAGTGGCTGTGTAGGTATGGCGTTCGGGTTGCCAATAGGGTTGTTACTGTTATTGAACTGGTTGTGACTACGATGTTTGTCAAACTTTTTCTGGGTCTTCTGAAACGATCGTGGACCAGCTTGCGGATTGTTTCTGTTTCCCTGAGTAACTTGCGCCCATGTGTTGTCGCTCCGCGGCGAATCATAGTTCTGTGGTTGAGCTTCTTTGTTCACAATATTTCCATCCTCTTGCCCAAACTTTCGTTTATTATGGCTATTCGAAACGTACCGATTGCTTCGCCGGTTGCCATTATTCGCAAGAGCACTTTCGTCAGCCTCCTCGACCTTTAACATCACTTTATCACCAACAACAGTTTCGAAGATGAATTGCTTTTCAGTCCCGGGCGGCTGCCAGTTCTTGATTCGCTGCGCATCGATCTGTCTCGAACCTTTTCTAATGGCAAGGACTACCATGGGCGTGTCATCTTGGGTATGAATCTGTTTGTCACTAACAGGCGTCACTCGAGCAGCAGACTACAAATACCTTAGCTAATGAATAAGTATCATGTGCTTACTCATGATCTCCTCAAGCGAGTGAACAGGAAAG
>Ga0181465_100729_pt1 | contig 13807 bp, 9 predicted proteins | sample InSIn3gowninarea_FD_119076 | JGI IMG/M metagenome (GOLD analysis project Ga0181465, IMG submission 119076) | Clean room microbial communities from NASA Spacecraft Assembly Facility at Jet Propulsion Laboratory, Pasadena, California, USA -... ... | reverse complement strand
GTGAAAACGAGCTGCCAAAATGCGCCTGTTAGCAATTCGTTGTATGTGAACAATCATCAATGATCCGAGATGGATTATGAAGAATCAAGAATGACTTACTCCAACCAGTGGCATTAGATAGTCATCGCTGCGAGGAGGTGAGAGGTAGATGATGAGGGAAATGGTGGGTGAGAATATGCCAATTCGCCTTTTCTAGCATACTTACGATCATATCTGTATGCGTACACATACTTCTGATGTTGCAGGAGCACTACGCCATCGAAAAGGCACGAGTACTCCTGACTTTACCAACTTTACCAACTTTACCAACCTTATTTCCTAGCGCCTGGCTTCTACATGCTGCGCCTCGTACAGTGGGGAATATCATACCATTACTATGGTAGAAATTCCCGCGGTACACGTTTGATAAAATGGAGTCTCCATTGCTTAGGAGAGCAAATGTCACTCCTAACCGGCTGAACGTGGAGGAACCTCATTGAAAAGGCTAGGAGGCCCATCCCGCGGAACTCCATGCGTGGAAGCGCATAATGTTCAGCTGACTTTGAAGGCTTGCACTTGCAGATGAAGTTCAGCACCAGAGACGCACACGTTGAATGATGATCTCAAAGCTGGAATTCCCGTTCCGACTTCCGAGGGTCGTAGATCTTGATTTATCGAGGGACTTCTGGCTGTAAGCACATTAAGCTCGCTCTAAGTCGTCTCAACCACGTGGGCTATGCGCTTGGCGTGACGCTTCTCTAGCGATCAGACTTCGGTTGTGGACGCTGCAGATTCGAGAGCGCAAGAGTGGATTCGCTTTCCTTGATTCCGTGCACTCTGGCGGCAAGCTATGGAGTTGGAATAAGTCAAGGCTCGAAACCGGGCATAGGTTTGTGGTGGAAGAACCCGAGGGGTGCGCGGAGTCGAGAGGCTTGGAGAAACCTCCTCGTCAAACCAAGTGGCCCCAGGTCTGCATCTCCTAGCGTTTCCAGGCTTTTCACGACAGTCGCAATTTGGGCATGATATCAACCTCAAAGGCCGCCTGATCTTACAATGTGGCAATTCTGCCAAGTACGAGTGTGTAGTTGCTAATCGTAAGCCAGATTTTTCGCACACTCTTCCGAATGTATTGACTGGATACTCGACCACAGCGTAGACATCGACCGCACCGACTATAGTCGAATCGAGAATGGTCTCTGTTGATCGGGACCCAACGATACCTCCCTGAAGATACTCAACAGTGTCGCAGCCAGAAGCGACATTGAGCTCTACGACCATTTGATCGCTCGCTGGACCGATCAATCTCGCAATCTTGCCGTGTACTGTGCATCTGGGTGTAGAGATACTGGCAAGTCGACAGCCATGATCGACCACTTCCTTGACAGATATGACATGGATATCGAATTTGACAGCGAAAAACTGCGCAACAGTTTCCACACAGTCGGCGCTCCTGGTAAACCTCTGCAAAGCGCAGTGTTTCATCGCCATTCCCCTGCTATCAGCACGTTGATCGCAAGAGGTGCGCAACCTGCGCCTGCCATATTCGGTACAATCGGTGGCCTCAAGTTCGTAGAGGGATATCTCCCAGCCTTTCGTCCAATTTTGGACGCTGGCGCAGACTTGGGCGAGGTTTACGACTGGGCAGTGCGTTTGGGCAACACTCAGACAGCGAGGATCTGCTTGGAACGAGGCACCGATCTAATGAGAGTACCTGGGGAGTAGCGAGCGCGGGATTCTAGGAAAGCGGCAAGATCGAAAGCCGAAAGGATAGGTGGGATGATGAAACCTGATGATGAGGACTCAGAAGACGAAAGACTTCCGAGATGCAGGAGTTCTTGAGATCGATTCCCAAGATAGCGTGAATGCGCTGCCTAGGTCTGTGGGTCGTGAAGCTTTGTCAATGGCCCTTTAGCCCGCGTGCTATTGTACTTACGAAAACCATCCGCGGAGCTGGTCGCGGATCCTCCGATCCTGCCCGCCGTGGCAAAGACAGCGAGGAGATCCCTAGACACCGACGTGGTTCCATGTCCAAAGTCCGTACAGACCCTTCAAATCTGCCGCGAAGGGTATGCAATGTAAATCAGACCTACAGTTTCAATAACGAGGAGTTACATTCGAGGAGAAGTAATCTTATGATACGATTACGATACGAAAGATTAGGACTTGCTCAGCGTAAGGTAAAGACCGGCTGTGCAGGAGATAATGCTGACAATGAGTGTCTGCATGCCTCCTTGTCGGACGGTGTAGCAAGAAATGGAACGAAAAGAAGAAGAACACGACACTCGACTGAGTGTGCAAACACCTCACAATTCTCCACCGAGCTCATACCACCTCCCACCATCGCCTCTGATCCTCCTACGAAGCTTCCTATCACCATTCTTCCTGACAACTAGTACGACCAAGCGGAAGCTTCACTTTGGTCGAGGTAGTATTGGCATGTCAGATCCATCCAGATGCAGCGCTTTGAGCTGCCATAAGCGTTTGGTCCATTCCACTGCTGAGCAAAAAGCTCCCATCGAACCGATTGCGAACGTTACAAGTCATAACAGTCGCAGCTCTCTTTTCCAAGGGCAATCTTTCATCCTGAAAAGATGACAAAGATCAATCAGCTTTCGATACCGATCTCGTTTATTGCGGCGGCGTAAGCGATGTTCTCTATAAGGTGTGCAGGACCAAGGTAGAACGAAGGCAGGTCCGTGACGATCAATGACTGTTGTGGACATACCTCCGTTTGTTCTTCAATAAAACTAGGGAGGCTCGTCGGATCATCTCGCGAATGAGTAAGCAATTGTAGACTACCTCCGTAGCGATCCTGATAATTTCATCCAGCCATATCGGAGTATTAGAATGCTTGGCCTGCCAATGTGGCACAGAGAGTTGGCCCATAACAAACCCCGTCAAATAATTACAATTGGCCTTTGTTATAAACTAGATTTTCTAGCTCATCCTTCCGCGCATCCGCATGTCACCGCTAGGCAGGGATCGGGTGCCGCAATGATCCTGATCCCTTGGCAACGGCATCTGTATCTCCAACTTCTAGATCCAGAGCAGCACCGACTCACCAAACCGCACTCGCCACAAGACCACCACGTGCTTCAGGACTATTCCGCTCTGCCGACAGCAGGCAGATCCTTTTCCTCCTCGCGTCTGCGGATGAGCAAGGACCAGACGGAACAATATGCCAGTCGCAAGCTTTGCAATTGTTGCTGCTAGAGAAGCGTGAGTTGCGCCACTTGAAGCGAGGTGTCTTCGGAGCCAAGCTCCCTGCACTACGACTCAGACGCCGTCCCTATTTCTCTTGCTTCTGAAGAACCCTTGCAATGGACGAACTGCCGGTCAGATGCTAGCAAGCTGTGCAGGTGGCAATGCGATGCGGGTGGAGTCGCCCTTAAGGTGATGGATAACTTCAAAAGTCCGACCTGGTACCCAGAAAGAGCGATGAATTGCTATACAATTCCATCCATTGACCTTCAAGGTGCATTTTCGCCGCCATGGTTTCAAGAACAGCCCTTCTTTTTTTGCTAGTCGCATTCACTACTCATGTCGCAGCGGCAAACTTCTTCCCTTACGAGAAGGAGCACTTGACCGCAGAGAACATCGAAGAAGTGCTAAACGACCGGCTGCCAAAGCAGTCTAGGATTCTGGGCGGTGCTGAGGTCGCCGAGTTTCTATCAACGTTCCTCTTCTCTTCTGTGGACGTGACCAGCGACCACAACACCAAAGTCGACTACGACCTGCAGGGATCCGAGGGCTGCAAGGTCTTTCCGGGTGATGTCTCTTGGCCTTCAAAATGGCTTTGGAGCGGCCTCAAGTTGGCCACGCTGGGTGGTCTTATCAAGCCAGTTCCTGTCTCCAGTGTTTGCTACGCCAATGGCACGGGCGAGATTGATGAGGCTGCGTGTGAGTCTCTTGCAGAGAACTGGAATACGGCGAAGTTCATGTACGTATCGTTTGCTTGATTCTGGCATCATCACACGCTGACGGCCTCGTAGAAGCGATGACCCAATCGAAGTCATGAGCCCACACGAAATCGGCCTCACATGCCAGCCTTCCTCCCTTCTCGACACTAAGGGCTGCACTCAGGGCGGCTACCCAGCATATACCGTCAAGGCTTCCAATGTAGCACAGATTCAGCTTGCTGTCAACTTCGCCAGGAATACCGGCATTCGGTTCGTGATCAAGAACACCGGCCACGACTTCCTTGGCAAGTCTTCTGGCGCTGGTTCACTGTCTATGTGGATGCACAAGATGAAGGACATGGAGTATATCCCGTCATATACCACTTCGAGTTATTCCGGTGCAGCGATCAAGGCCGGCGCCGGCGTGCAGGGATTTGAACTCTATGACTTCGCCTTCCAAAACAATGCAACCACGGTTGGTGGCCTATGTGTTACTGTCGGAATTGTGGGAGGCTGGACTCAGGGAGGTGGTCACTCGCCGCTTAGCCCTCTTGTCGGTATGGGTGCGGATCAAGTCTTGTCTATCGACGTGATCACTGCCGATGGCCGTTTCGTGACCGCAAACGAAAAGGAGAACCCCGAGCTCTTCTGGGCCTTGAGTGGTGGCGGAGGCGGTACCTTCGGAGTCGTCACCTCTATGACAATCAAGGCGCATCCTATCACTCCTGCGACTACCGCTACCTGGGCTTTCTCCTATCCTGCAGATGTCTCGGAAGACACTTTTAAAGAGGCAGTACGCGCCTGGCTCAGCTACTTCCCTCGCTACGCTGACAAACAACTCTACTCCTACCTCAACGTCGTTCCGGCTCCTGACGGTGGCCGATCGTTCATCATGGACCCTTTGATTGCCCCAAACCAGTCTCTGGAAGACACTAAGGCAATCATACAACCTTGGCTGGACGACATCGAAGAGCTAGGTATTGTGCTCGAGTCAGAATGGAATTACTACGATACTTACAAAGGCGTGGCTGACAACGCTCTCACGAACGGGAGCGCAAACAACTACGGCTCCGTTTCTGCAAATCGTCTGTTCCCACGTGAGAATTTCGAGGGCGAGCTCTTCGAAGAGACTTTCGACGCCATCTGGACTAATATCCAGGAAGGCTTCGTGGTGTTGCCTTACAACATTGCGCAGCCCAGTGACTACCCCGATAACGCAGTAAACCCTGCCTGGCGCGACTCAATCGCCTACATCATCATGGGCGCCACTGTCAACTACACCACCAACCCTAAAGAGACAATGGAGGCTCGTCTCGAATTCGCAAATGGTCCTATGCAGCGCTTGCGCAACGTAACACCCGGCTCAGGCTCTTACGGTAACGAAGGCGACCGCTTCGAGCCCAACTTCCAGTGGGCCTACTTTGGCAGCTCGTACCCTCATTTGCTGGAGTTGAAGAAGCGCTACGACCCCTGGAACCTCTTCTACGCTGTTACTGCGGTTGGTTCGGAGTACTTTGAGGTTCGCAGCGTAGCTGGTCTTGCTAATGAGAATGGACGGCTTTGCAAGAAAGAGAAGCCGGAGCTTTATGCGGCTGAGGGCTGAGGGCGGTGGTAGATCATCTTCATATCTGACTGTCCTCTACCGGGAGACCGCCAAAATAAATTGCGTGTCTCTCGTCTTTTCCGTGAAAAAATGTCCTTCCAGTATCGATGGTCTGCTATTTTCGTTACCTCCGAGCCGAGGCGAGGCTGCTGCGAACACAAATTTGCTGCGCCTTAAAGTGCAGTCTTCCCTGCGCTAGAGCGTACTGATATCGTTGAGTAGGAAGCGCTGTTGTCTTTGCTTGGAGCCGTATTCTGTCAGGCTTGTGTGTTCATTCCGATGGAAGAAGAAGATGCGCGTAGTCGATACTTGGCCGATGTCACAGTCTTTTTGGAGGTACCGCCGTTTCCCCAATCTTATCTCCACCGCTCTTTTCCCGATCTTATCTGAAGACTTTCGCATTTCGCATTTCGCATTCCGCATTCCGCATTTCGCATTTCGCATTTCGCGTCTCGCGATCCTGAACTCGCATACTGCACCTCGCGTTTCGCACTTCGCATTTCTTTCCAGCATTGTTACCTGCTTCTATTGTCCTCATCGCCATATGCGTATCACTCACTTGTCCAGTGCTAGAGCCAGCCCGTGCAACTTGCTATCTTGACGCACAAGGCAACATCTGCGCTGCGCCCATCCATAGTTACCCGACGATATGCGTACGACTATCGCATGTCAGTATTGTCGGTATAGATCATGCTTACGCTCTTGCTTGCCTTGGGTAGAAATGCTTACGCCCTTGCAGCAAATCCAAAGTTAAGTGCCACCACGAGGGTTTCGCTCCGTGCCATGCGTGTGACATTGCATCCAGAGTAGATTGCTTTCTCAGTACACCAACAGCCAAAGGGAAGCCCAGTCTTGTTGATTCTGAAGGCCCAGGTGTCCGCCCAAGAGCACTGCATGATGCCCAAGTTTCTCCGCCTACCAAGCGACCTAGAGTGACCTCTTCCCGTTCTGTGCATGGGGCAAGCCCTGTGCAGCCGCTGGTCGATCACGCACTTTGCCACCCAGATCTGCCAACGCCGGCTTTGATGCTTCAGGCTTGCGGTTTGCTCCAGAGTTTGTTTCCGGAATTTGGATTCTTGCATCAACCAACTTTTGGGGACCAGCTTTTGGAGGGGAGCGTAGAGACTGCAAGACTACATGCAATTCTTTCGGTGACCGCTCGCTTCTTGCCCAGTCTTGCTGTCCAACACGGAGGGCCTGAAGCGGCTGGAGAATTCTATGCGGCGAAAGCAGAAACCGCGATTATGCTTCGTGTGCTGGATAGTCCAGATCTTGCAACTGTCCAATCCTTGTTGCTGGTTAGTCTTCACCACTGGGGGGCTTGCAACGGTTCCCGCGCCTGGATGTTGGCTGGTACGTATTACTTGATTTTTTACACTGTGCCTTCGCTGATCATCTCCCAGGAATTGGAATTAGGATGGCGCAAGCTCAGAGACCCAGGTTGACTGAACTCAAGAAGTCGATGGAGGCGCCACCAGATAGGACGAAAAGCACTGCAGAGCATCAAACCTCCCAAGAGTGTATCCGCCGCACGATATGGGCCGCTTTTGTTGTCGATTGTCTTCTAAGCGGAGGAAAGTATCGACCACAGAGTTTCCAGGCTGGCCGGCTTGATCTCTCCATGCCGATGGGTGAAGAGAACTTTGCTTTCGAGACCAAGCCTGATAGACCGCCGTCGTCCCTACTCCAGGTAGCGCCGAGCACATTCGAGGGGATGACAGCAGCTCGAAAACCCGACGACTGCGATCAAAGTTTATGTGTCATCATCAAAGGCCTGGACATCTGGTCGACGCTCTCTCAGTGGATATGCGACGGAGGTCGCCGATTAGAGCCCGACAACGTAAAAAGCTCGCCCTGGAACGAAAGCAGTTTTTGGAGTAAGATGAAGAAGACTTTAGACTTTTGGCGCTCCTCAATGTCCGAAAAGCTCCATTACTCTCCTAACAGCGGCAACCTACAAGCTCACATCGTGCGCAACCAAGGGCAACCCTTTGTCTTCATCAACGCCATGTTCCATCTCAACCAGCTATTCCTCCACCGCGAATACATACCTTTCATCCCATACAGGTGCTCTTTCCCCTCAGGGCCAATCGATCCTCCTCTACTCGTTGGTCAGCCTCCTGAGGGTTGGTGGGCTGCCAATTCCACAACGCTGTTCGCATCAGCTACGAGCATCGTCAATCTTCTTAGGGCGGCGCAGGCACGCGGTGTCGAAATGAAGACAGTTTTCGTGTCATTCTGCGTGTACTCTGCTGCCGTCACACTCCTCTACGCGCAGACTTGGCCATTCATGGCCCCAGATACAAATCTACCAGAAGAAGATCTACAATGGGCTCTAGCCTGGCTAGAAGATGCGGGCACGCTTTGGAAGATTGTTCAAGGGTGGAGACAGACGTTGTCTACACTTTCAGTCATCTATAAGCACGTCAAGTCTGCGGATGCAGCTCGATTCTCGCACCCTGGCGGCCACGGGCTTGAAGATCTAGAGGACAACATCAATCGACTCGCGGAGATATCGGAAATCGGGTCATCGAGTGGTGAGCATGCAGCGGAAATACTGACGAATCTCGCACAGCAACATCGGTACACGGGCAGTTCTCAGCGAATAGAGTGTAACCGGACCGAGACCGAAACCAGCGGCCAGCTAACGCATCCAAACTACTCCTACGAAACGGAAGAGTTTGATGTGAACGCTTTCATCGACCCCGGCTTGTTAGCCTCGTTCATGGATGGCTCAATGGCCGATATGTCACAATTGCCGTTTGGAAGTTATTACTAAAGTGTACTTTTGGTTCTAAAAAGGGTCGAGAGGAGCAAGGTCTCGCCGCCGATAATTCATAAATCTTGCATTTCGCTTCCGATACCTAGAGCTTAGATACGACCTCTCTGTAAGCCTGCAGAACTACCGAAACGATTGTCTCGATCTCTGCTTTTGTGATGGTGTACGGAGGCGCAATGAGGATATGGTCGCCCTTGATGCCATCAATACCACCACCCCCTGGGTATGTATTGACACCAAGCTCGAGCGCTTGCCGCTGCACAGAAAGACCAATTTTCAGCGCCGGATCGAACGGAATCTTGCCAGATTTGTCTGAGACAAACTCAATTGCCCAGAAAAGACCACGACCACGGATATCGCCTACGTGCGACTCATCTAAAAGGGCTTTCTTCAAGGTGGCCTCCAGCAGCTTACCCATCTCCGCACATCTTTGCACGAGACTTTCGCGCTGGATGATTTTCTGGACAGCCAAAGCAGCAGCGCAGGACGTGGGATGGGCTTGGTATGTGTGTCCATGGTTGAAGCAGCCTGTGCCCTGGTCCAGCTGGTTGATGATGTCCTCATGGACCAGGATCCCTGCTATGGGCGAATAGCCTCCTCCGAGACCTTTGCCGATCGTCATAATGTCTGGAGATGCATCGCCTTGCTCTTGTTCCCACGCCATCATGCTCCCAGTACGACCCATGCCACACATGACTTCGTCCAAGATGAACAGCGCCCCGAACTTCCTGCACACGGCTTTCATCGCGGAAAAATATCCAGGCGATGCTGTGATGCATCCGCTGGTTGCTCCTCCGACAGTCTCGGCGAAGAAGGCAATCACGCGGTCAGATCCAATGCGCACGAATTCGTTGTCGAGCTCGTCAGCAAGGCGTTGGACGTACTGCGCGTTGGACTCATCGACTTGCTGATATTGATAGGGATAACAAGGACTAACGTGGCTGGTATTCGGCAGCAGAACGTCGGCATAAGGGACCAGCCTCGAAACGTTGTTCGAGAGACTCATCGCTCCCCAAGTATTGCCGTGATATGCCTGTTTCCGAGCGATGAAGTGTACTCTTTGGGTTTCGCCACGCTCGAAAAAGAATTGGCGAGCGAGCTTCATGGCTCCATCGTTTGCTTCACTGCCACTGCCCAGGAAGAACGCTTTGCTAAGCCCTCCTGGTCTGTGGCCCACGAGAAACCGAGCGAGATCCTCGGCTGCTTGTGTTGTGTACGATAGCGTGTGGACGTATGCCACCGAGAAGGCTTGTTCAGCCATTGCTCTGATGACTTTTTCGTTGCCGTGTCCGATCACGGCTACGGCTGCCCCGCCGCAGGCGTCTAGGATCCTAGTCCCATCTTGAAGAAAGAGATGGTTTTTGTATGCGGTCGCTGCAACAATCGGTTGCTCGTGTAGCGACCGATGGAACAGGGATGGCTTTGGTTGTGTAAACCAGTAGGCTTTGTTGCGCTCTACTATCGAGGTTCCGGCTAGAATTGCTGGCTTGTGCGGTACGTTGAGTGCTTCGCAGGAGTGAAGCTGAGGCGTCGCCATAGCATGCGAGTCTGATGTTGAATGATTCATCATTTGGCTTCTCTTGATTGACCTGATATTTTGTAAAATGTTTAAGAAATCAGAAACGAATGGGCTCATCTTTGAATGATTCCCTCGGCCACTTTCGTCTCCTCGTATCTCGCGAAACCCGAAACCCGAGCATATCTCGGGAAAGCACTCGAGGACTGCTCCGACTCGCTTGTCATGTCTCCTGCTCACCTGTATCGCATACGTCTCGTATTACTGTAAGATAACAGAGCTGGATGGCTGAACGGACATGACACATGAGCAGGGATCTATTATAATACAGCTTCGTTGTCAAGTCCGAAGGATTCAATTCCTATTCAATCCAAGTAGTCATTTTCATTCTGCAGGGCTCGAACGTGTATCTTGTCCCGCCACAGTACACTTTGTGTATCCTGTTGTCCTGGTCAGGCCACGGATACTTGATTACTGCCTTCCCGTGGCCTTGTTGACCTTCGATTGTTCCACCGCAATACGGCTTTGTAGCTTAAAGTCTCTCGAACCCCGGCATCCTAAAGCGTTCGCTATCACATTATTCCTTATTAACGTCCGCGCTCTTGTTGTACATCCTCTCTCCTTCGATATGTCACACGTGGGCGCGAGGTACATTACCAGCCGCAGAAGCAGAGCTCTTCAACGCCCATCCGTCACCTCGCAAGCGACCCGATGACCCATCGTATCCTCTTTCTTGTGCGCTTTCGGAGCGCACACTGACTTCCTGCGCGACGACGATGCCGCCACCAGCCTCCTTGGATGTTAAGTGGTCCGCACTGGCAACTGGCAAGATATGCTCGTCACTGGCCCAGTCAGGAATGGACAGTGGATGCTGGCGTGACTTTCTACTTGTGTTCTTGTGTTCAATGCCCACGTTGCTCTGCAACGGATAGCTTTGCGATCGCGATTTGCTGTTCCGGCTGCTGAGGATGCTGCCGAGACTGAGCGCTCGCGCTGCCGATCGAAGCAAAGGCTGGACGATGGGGAGGTTGGTCACCATGATTGCAACAAAAGTCTCGCGGCAGGCCCAAGAGCTGCCGCTGACTGCGCCGTCTGCACCGGACTGGGAGGAGTGAGTCAGTCTCAGCGAAACAAGATCTTGGGCTTCCGAGGGATGAGGCGCTTACGGTGAGGATGGTTACGGCGCGAATGGTTCCCGCTAGCATGATGAAAACAGCACCGCCAAACAACAGCATCAAGGTCAGCCTGCGCCTGAGGGAAGTGTTCACGGCCCAGAGCAGCTACTGATTGTTAGCGAGAACTCTGTTCGTAGGCGACTGGCATCGAAGAACTCCTTACTGGTAGGGGAATTGACAGCAAGTAAACATCAGTAAGGATGTTGGTGATCACCACCGTCAACACGTAGGCGGGCGAATTCGTTGCCTGACACAACCTTCCCGGATCAGGGCTGATCTGCCAGAAGTGATTGAACGGCTGGCAAGAGCACAGAATCGTGAGAGCGACGCCGAGGTAGGTCGCTACGAGAATGCCGTAGCCCAGTCGCACGCGGAACTCCAGATGTGAGATGCCAGTCGTCAATCTTCCGTACAGCGCGGTGACGCAGATCTTCAGGCCCCAGAGAATCGCGGCGTAGAAAGACCATCCAATCACTTGGATTTTGGATCCCCAGACTCGATTGTAGTACTCTCTGGAATTCACATCGAGGCTAGCTCGCTGCTCTGGTGTCATGTAGCTGTTTGTGAGACCTTCGAATCTGGCTCCGACGAGGTATGCTGCGACAGTCTCTGCTGTGAAAACGAGCTGCCAAAATGCGCCTGTTAGCAATTCGTTGTATGTGAACAATCATCAATGATCCGAGATGGATTATGAAGAATCAAGAATGACTTACTCCAACCAGTGGCATTAGATAGTCATCGATCTGCCAATTCGATGGCCCTACACTGCGCCATCGTATGTAGACTCGGGCGCCGATCGTCACCAGCCCGATTGCAAGAAGGCTGAATTGCTCTGCGATCACGGACGACATCTTGGTGGCCTCGAGAGTAGCCAAGGCAGCTGGGTAGAGATTCTCAATTGTGAAGTGGAGTCTTGCTGCCGGAAAGGGAGGTGAGGGAAGCTTGAATTGTCGCTATCAGGCGAGCTGTGCCCGAGGTGCATAAGTAGTACAGCGAACTCCACGGTGCACGTTCAAAGCTGGTACGTTGGTACTCATTGTCAATGCATTCCGAGGGACATGCAGAATGCGAATGAAACGTGCATTACGGGACACCGCAGCGTGCCTTCTGCGATTGTCTCAGCCTTACCTGTGCCAGAAGCTGGGCCGCATCCCTGCTTTGGTCTTATAACGAGCACTATAGAATACAGTTCTACTATGGAGGCCACTGAGTAGACGTCATTGGGTAGACGCTACGGGGTAGACGCCATCTCTCCATAGAACACGGCATACCGACTTCTCGATCTCGGTGCCCTGCCACGCCAACCCCCAATCGCAGTATGTGCTCGAGATTCCTGAGAACAAAGTTGTCCCTCTTGTTTGGAAAACAGCCCTGGGTGATAACGCTTTAAACTTTGATATTGCGTCCGGCTCCATACTTCCGCGCTCGGCGCGCCAACGCCCGGTCACTTGCTGCCGAGAACCGCGCCAATCGAGACCTTTAGCCCGCATTTGTTGGAGAAACGTACTAACGAGCTATGCCTGCCGAACCTCTAATGATCCTGCCGATATTAGGAGATGACCTGATAGCTTTCCATTCACGGCGTCATTCGTGGCGTAACGTGTGCAACTTTGTTAGTATATTCGGGGTCATGGCAAGGCGCGTGGTCACAGCTATGTATTGGAAATGGCAGATTTGCGATATGATCTGCAGTTACGCCTTGGAGGATTTGGGACGGAATGTCTTTCATTGGTTTTGAGAGTACGAAGCGATCGGAGACCCTGCAGCTGCCGCGCGCGACGTTGGAGTGATCAGCACGGCCGTAGACTGCTTCCCCTTGACGGTCGTTGGCTCCGATGTCATCTGCTGCGTACACTGTACCATACGCAATGTAACAGTACGGTATTGTATGGGATCCGGAAGTTAGCGTCGCAGTCTTCGTATTGTATTCAGAAGCCAAGTGCGGACCTGTCGCACTGTGTATTCTAAAAGTTGATGAGATGAGGTGCAAAGACAAAGATGACAATGAGAATTATGGAAATTAGAATACAAGAAAATCTACTTCGAAGACCGCATCCGAATGCGCCGCGTGTACTAAGGCAAATAGAGCGCTCAATCGCAAACCCACCGAAAGCCCAAAGCGCTCAATGCAAAACGACAAGAGCAAGGAGACACAGACGCCGAGCTCACAGCTTAGAGCTCACAGCTGTAGCTGCTCTCAACAGTAGTGTCACCCTTGCCATCGTAGCGCACCTTCTTCGGGTACGGGCACAGGAGCCTGTTGTACGACGTTCCATTCTTGTCCGCAAACTGCACCGGCAGCGTCTCAGGAACAGTGCCGTTCTCGACCCAAGCCCTCAGAGCATCGAAAGTGGTCTGCGGCTGCGCCCCAGATCCTCCAGAGCAGTGGCCGAGGCCGGGCGCTTCGAACATGCGGTAGTGGTCGTGGACATTGGGGATGTGCGCAGTGACGGCGTCGTAGTAGCTCAGCGAGCCGCCGATGGGAATGAGAGGGTCGGCGGTGCCGTGGTATCCGAGGAGTTTGCCGCCGCGCTTGAAGAAGGGCGCGAGGTTGGTGTCGTTTCCGCTGACGCCGGCGTACTGCAGGACCGAGGAGTAGAAGATGCGGTCCCAGTCTTTCTGGGCCTTGAAGGCGTTGAAGTCCATGTCGGGGTTGCGCTCGACGAAAACGGAAAGCCATTCGGTGAAGATGGAGTTGGGCGCGCCGGTGCAGGTGCCGTTGTTGGCGCAGTTAGGAGAGTAATGGAGCTTTTCGGACATTGAGGAGCGCCAAAAGTCTAAAGTCTTCTTCATCTTACTCCAAAAACTGCTTTCGTTCCAGGGCGAGCTTTTTACGTTGTCGGGCTCTAATCGGCG
>Ga0181465_100417_pt2 | contig 13851 bp, 10 predicted proteins | sample InSIn3gowninarea_FD_119076 | JGI IMG/M metagenome (GOLD analysis project Ga0181465, IMG submission 119076) | Clean room microbial communities from NASA Spacecraft Assembly Facility at Jet Propulsion Laboratory, Pasadena, California, USA -... ... | reverse complement strand
TTTATACCTAAATAACTATAATTTTAATATTAAAAACATTGTAAAAAATTTAAAATATTCATGTAATTGAATTTTATTTATTTTATTGATTTTTATTTAAAATAAATAAATATATAAACTAAAATAAATTTATATATAAATACCTATAATTTTAATATTAAAAACTCTGATTTCCTCTTCGTGTAGGAAAAGGGCTTCCAAGTTCCTTATCGTGTTTAATGAATCCATACATACTTCCATGGTGGTGCACTTCAGAATATAAGTATTTAATTATTTAAGGAGTATAAAAGTTTTATTTATTTAATGTTGCAAATATAACCAGGTGGGCAATTCCCATTCAAAATTAAATAACCACGCCAAAAACATTAACTCTCCATATGAGATACGTTTCAAGTTAACCGTGAAAATGTCAAAATGACAGTTGAAATTTGAAAGCTATTCCCAAATTACATCCCTGGAAGCATGATAAAACACACCCTGATAATTTTTGTTGTTCGCCACATTATACATGCCATATTCCTGGAGAATGTTTAATGACCGTATCATATCAGATTTCTTGAATGTTGTATCAATGTGCATCTAGACAAAAATACTACAGCCATGGCCCTTTGCAACTCACAGGGTTTGTATTTAGGTTCATAGGCCAAAAAAAAAAAAAAATTCTCTGGTGTTTAATTTGAATGCTTGATGACCATTAACTATTCGTGAGTATTTTCCTTTAATTTTTAATGTTTGGTGGACATTAACTGTGATTGAGTGATTTTGCATAAATGTAAACTATGGTGCAACTGGAGATTATATCCGTGTCGATCTCCTGCATGACCCTAGATTGGTGGCTCATGATGATCTAATCTGGTAGAAAACAACACTATGGTTTTGCAATGTGAGGAGCAATTACAAGAACTCTATTACATCCCACCAAGGATTCAGGGCAACCATTAAAGTAATCAATAGTAGAATGCGATGATGGAAACACAGAGGTCAGATACAAAATATACACACCGATGCAAATGGATAGTTATTCTTTCACAATTTGACAACCTTTGTCATTTTATCCTTTTATACTTTTTACATTCTATACATACATGTCAGTACTAATAAATGAAATGTACACTTCAACCTTTTCCCAAATTAAATTCTTCAACTTTTTCTCAAATTAAATTCTTCAAGTACTGTTCCATGCAAAGTTAACATTAAGCTCTTCTTCAGAGTTTGTGAAAGCCACATTTTACACTAGAATTAACTTCAAAGTGTTAATATGCACTTCTAAGCTATTTTTTAATCTAATACCACCTTATGAAGTCATTTGGAGAATGCATTTGTTAATGAAGTGAGTGAAATATTTATTAAGAAATTTATTAAGCGACTAAGAACTATTTATTAAAACAAACATAGACAAGGGGAAGTTTCACAATAACTTATTTATGGGAGAAGTTACATAATAATTTATTTAGATGGATAGGAATTAAGAAACGAGCATTCACAACGGATGAGAATATTCAACTGGCATAGTGCACTTTACCAAGATGGCAGAGAAGGATGGAAAGAGAATTGTATAAGTGGACTTATAAGAGAATGGTCCATGTGCTACCATGCATAACAACTAAGCCTCGATACCAAGTTCAACGACTATAGTAGCAATGCAAACAAGACTTAAGGTAATGGTGTGGAAAGCCATCATGAATACTCTTTTTTTTTTTTAGTACCTTTGTCATGTCTCCCCCTTATTACATTAATCATTTAACTAGATTAAATATATCTATATAAGTATAAAAAAAAATGAAACCAACGAAACTTTGAGCTTGGTAATTTAAATTACTTCCTCGACAATATTATTACTTGGAATAAGGACGAAGATCACAATCATACTGTTCATTCTATACCTTGATATTTTTTTGTTACAATTGTTGTATATATAGCCCGTGCTTTATGGAACGCATATCCTTATGCACTGTACCTATATTAAATACCAAAGACTGCCCTATGTGATGAATTTAATTATAACCAAAGCTTATTTATCTCTAGACTGTTCGATTTGTGATCTTAACATTCACACCGACTCTACCATGGCTTCGTGGCACAAGCAGGTCATCCCTCCTTCGCTGGATGCCTTGGGATTCCTACTCCCATCGACGGTGGTGTGCTCAGCTCTTTGATCCAAGGGCTATGATCTCTTCAACGGATTTACTCATTCTAAGTTGCTGTAAGTTGGCTCATTCGATTCCCAAGCTCTTGGCACCTGTTCGAGCTCTGCTCCTCCTACCTCTGTCTGATTCTTTGTGTGTAGCAGTGACCTTGTCTAAGAGGGTCAACCATGAAAACTGGGGCTATCTTCTTAATGGTAAGCTATCGAATTTCTCCCCAAATTAGACTCTGTGTACAATTCTCTTTAATCTGTTGTTTTCCTTCTTCTTTTTTTCTCTTCAACTCTGGATTTCATGATACTAATTACTTACGCGATGAACTTAATTATAACCAAAGCTTATTTATCTCTGGATCGTTCGATTTGTGATCTTAACATTCACACCGGCTCTGCCATGGATTTGTGGCATGAGCAGGCCGTCCCTCCTTAGCTAGACGCCTCGGGATTCCTACTCCCATCGACGGTGGTGCGCTCAGCTCTTTGATATTTATATTTAATATCTAAATTATGAAATGAAAAAGTAATGATTTATATTAAACATGGAAGATTGAGATATTGGGAGAAATTACTAAAAATAAGGATGAAATTCATTCAAAGATTCATAGATAGTTATGGTGGTGGTTTGAACAAACTTCTCAAATATAATATTTTTTTTATGGCCACCATCATTATATATAGTGACCATTTTGTACAATACAATTTATTTAATATAATTTCCCTTTGAAGATTTGTTTAGTCTAATTCGATGGTCCCCTTGTTTCATGATTGGCTATTAGAGCCAACAAATGGTATCATAACAACGATATGCATTAAGGTTTTCTGAATTTTCATACGTTAAGATGCATGAGCCTAACATTTTTGTAAAGCTTTACAACTATGAGATTTGGAGATACTCAATGGACTTAATCCCATTGTCCATGATACGTACTCGAGTTTTCACTGGAAACAGTCACACTAAAGAAATTTGGAAGGTGAGAGTTTTTCATATCCATGATGCTAATGAGCATAGACTATTATTTGTTGGAAAATAATACATTAGAATTTCTCCATGTTCATGGTTCAAAACCCAACTTCACACTCACTGAATAATGTTAATAGGCAACCTGGACTTGTGAGCATTGTGCAAATAATATGTGACTCCATTTCAAATTCACTTTAGATTGCTATTTGTAATGGACTTGTGTGAATTCATCTCCTTTGGTTGCAGAGTCACTATTGGTATCCTCTTCCTCTTAGCTCTTCTCATGGTAATGAAGGGAATCATTAAATATCTAGAGCGGTTGGAGGATTTCTGCATTGCAAACACCAAGTCTTATGTTTTTACAAACAAATTTCCTTATCATGATCCCGCTAAATTTAATTCTCAACACTTCCTAACATCATTCATACGCATGCCAGTGAACACATCAAGCAGTCCCACGGGAGCTAGCTTCACTAGGTTTAATCCACAAAACTTGTCGGGGATCAACACGCTCGAAATTATGTTGGTTCACATAAACATGGCTATGGGAGGTGTAGTAGGTCCAAATATCCATCCCAGAGGTAGTGAAATATTGCAAGTGTCTAAAGAGGTATCCTATTTTATTTAGATAAAAAGAATCACGATGTTTCCCTATTTTATTTATTTTTGACATAGTCACTTACCAAGATAAAAAATAAAGGGTAAAACTAATTTTAACATATATATCATTGAAATATAAAATGAAGTTTGGGATGGTTTTGATATGTAATGGAAATTTTTTTCAAGGTCTCACTTACCGTGGAAGAGTGATGAGTGATGGGAAGCTTTGATTTAAAGAAAGGGGTCCAAGTGATCAATAAAAGGATATTCATAAAAGGAGTCATGTTAAGTCAAGATTTGAATGACAATATATTGATGTAAGAATCGATATCAAGTAAAATAAATTTGAAACCAAGTTAAGTGACTCACATATTGATGTGTAAAAGGGTGCATGTTCTATGGTACCTAATACCCTAACAAATTATGTAAATTCATTACATGAGAATTGAAGTCTAGTTGAAAATGTGGAGTTAAAATAAAAATAAGGCCATGTCAAAGTAAAAGTCAAATCAATGTTTGGGTCATGTCCATGGTGTGTCAATTAAAATTTTCAAGTCAAAGTCGTATTTTTTTATTATCTTGATATCACTCCATCGAAGACACATATTTTTTGTAAGTAATTTCAGTTTTCTTATTGGATGGAGACATTCACCTACTAGAAACAATTTATGGAGGTGTAGTGGAAGATTCAGATTAAAAAGCATATGTAGAAGTAAATTTAATTTACTTGAGTCAATGTAATGCTTGATGAGTAAAGTCTACCCCCATTGAAGACGCAGTGGCCCTAAAAAACCACTTTCCATGAAGTAATAAGTTATGCTAAATAACTACTTGTTATGATTGTTGTGAGAGAGAAAGGTTTGTGGTCATCCAAAACCACTTGACGTAATGTATGTTTGTGGTAATTTGAAACCACCTAAGGTTTGTGTGGTTAAGGATAAGCCTAAAAACCCAAGTTGATGATTATATTGATATATGGGAGTTAAGGGTATAAATATCTGTTGATAAACTACGTAAGAGAAAAGGTTTCCTATAGAAATAGTGGATACAGTGGTAGAAAACCCATGCATTTAGGTGGATGGTAACATTTTTAGATGGACTTAAACAAACACATTATTTATGTTTGTTTAGGTATAATATGAAAATTGAAGATAAATGAAGATGAAATAATAAGGCCAAAGAAGAAAAGTGTAGAGGATTGAAGATGAAGATGGGACCAATTCAAAGGACAATTGAAGATATTCAAATCACAATAATTTGTTAAGGGGGGTTATAATGGAATAACTCCTACTTGTGAAGTAAATTTAATATCTAAATTGTGAAATGAAAATGTAATGATGTAGACCAAACATAGAAGTCTATGGAAGATTGAGATATTGGGAGAAATGAGTGAAAATAGGGATGAAGATTTATCGAGAGATTTATGGAAAGATTTGAGCATATATTCATGTTGGTGGTTTGAAAATTTTTATCATCCATGATGTATTTGTTATGCTAGCCATAATTATATATAGTGACCATCTTGTACAATACAAATATACACTAGAATGTTTGCTTGCTTCATGATTGGCCATTAGAGCCAACAGAGGGTGGCAGCATCAAATGAGGATTTATAATGCTTTCAAATTGCTTGCTTTAATTTGTTAGATCCATTGGGATTTCTCTAAATTTGCAAGGTTCTTAGATGTACTATTATTGACAAAGGTGTAGTTACCATTTTTTCACATATAAAAATTAATATTGGTCGTTGCCCTCTTCAAATTGTGTGGCAAGGACATAATTTCCAAAGTTTAGTTTATATGGCCAAAAATATATTAATTGGAAAAGGATATTAATTTATAAAGATTTTGGGAAAGACTTTTTTGGAAAGGACATTGATTTTTAAATTTTTCGAGGAAGACTTTTTAGGAATGGATATATTAAATGTTGAAGTTTCTAGGCAAGGTTTTTGTTTGATTTTATTATGCATTAAACAATAACTTCATTTTGGTTCCTTCATTTGTTCAGTAGGTCATAGAGATTTCCTAATTAGAAATAGGGAATATGGGTTTCAATCGTCACCTTCATGGCACAATGTGGTTCCCCTTGGATGTGTAGAATACAAAACAAACACCCCTAGTTAATGTTCTAGTCAACACAAGTGCCATCAATACAAATAATGCAAAAATATCAGGTTTGACTTCCATATTTATCTAAAAAGCACAATTGAGGTCGATATCACACTTTTGATGGATTAAATTGCCGAAGTTTAGATGTTATATCAATATGTCATTACTCCAGGAGATGGAACATAACTTTGTTTATTATATTTTAGTTTTTGTAAATAAAAATAAAGAGTAGAAGAAAGGGAACATTATATACAACGAACTTTTAATTAAGATATGTGCATTTTCATGTTTCTATGTTCATATATTACTCTAAGTTTTAGAAGATAATAGTCATGATGTGGATATGAAAATTCTAGAGGGACCCCATGGTTTGGACATGTGCACTATTATATTTATGTGAGCTATTGTGTATACATTTCACTATTTCCACTGTATAGATTTATTCTTGGGAAATACTTTAAATTCTTCTCAACTTTCTATTATTTATCAATTGTTTATGTTCTCTTTGAGGTCTCATATGTTTGATTAGTTGTATCTTTGCTTTAACTGAAGCTTGAATCTACCTTTTAGTCACAATTCAGAGTGGTCATCAAAGTACTATTACCAATGCTATCTAATCACTGAGTTGTGATAAACTGCTATAAATTTCCTTTATACTAGTGGAACCATAATGGATACTACTTAGAGTATTGAAGCTTGATTGCATGTCTTCCATATTTCTTAGCTAAATGGTAATTATTGGATGAACGTTTGTTAATCTTCTTTCAATCATTAACTACATAGTGAACAAGGTATTGTTACATAAGCCATTTACCCAATAGGCAATGAAATATTGCAACTTGATTTCCTACAAGTGAAGCTATTATAGACTTAGATTAAAGGATTAGGCCTTATTTCATTTGAATTTTTATGTTGTTAAGTTATAATTCATGTTTGTAGAAAATTGATAATACTTTTGTGATGCCAATCTAATAGCTTAGTCAAAAGCTCTAAAGATTAATGTCATGACAATATTACCCAATAAATAAAAAACACAACATATATTTTTAAAAATCACCCCCCCCACCCACGGTATATATATTAATCACTTACGAATCTATTGCAAGCACAACTAAACTGTTTAATATAGTGGTGTCATCGTCCATATGTCTGCACTGACATTGCAAGCAAAATTAAACTGTTTAATATAGCCTCGGGACCTGCCATTTTCCATACGTCTCTCCTAAATTGCCCATATGTCTGCAGTGATGTAGCAAGAAAAAATAAAATGTTTAAAATAGTGGTGGCATCGTCCATATGTCTGCACTGATGTTGCAAGCAAAATTAAACTGTTTAATATAGCCCTGGGTCCTACTATTTTCGATACGTCTCTCCTAAATTGTCAACATGCTACTGCAAAGTCAACAAATGAATGAAAAATCCACCCTAAATTGTCTGTAGTCTTTTACCAAGTCCTCAGAACAACAAAAACGTGGTGGGTCATATATTTGTTTAAACTTTAGTTTTGGCTGCCTCCCCAAATTATTCATTACGACGCAAGTGCGCTCATACATTTGTTTTATAACTATAAATTGTCTGCTTCATCGTTACAGAACCCACCCTTCAAATATTGGCATTTGCTTCTTGGAATATAGAGACATTCATAGAGTCGCAAGATCAGAGCCAAAAGCCTCATGTCGCAATATTCCCTGGGTTTGGGTCGGGCCATCACATCCCACTGCTTGAGCTTGCAAAGCGGCTGACTCTGTACCATGGCTTTTCAGTCACCTTCTTCACCGCCAAATGGATGGACGGCTCTCCTCACCACACCCTGCCGTCTTCGTCAGGGGACATGATCCGCTTCATAGAGCTCCTTGATGTTCAGATCAAAGGGGATCATGCCGAGATGAACATTTTTGTACGCATGCCCTTATTATTGGAGAAAGCTATAATATTAGTGCAAGATGCTCTCACATCCTTTTCGTTTCCTGTCTGCACTTTCATAATTGATTTTTTTGGTACACCCATGTTGGATGTCGCCTCCAAATTGGAAATACCTTGCTACATATTCTCCACTTCTAGGGCTTCTCTCCTCTACATCATGCTCTACCTTCCAACACTTGTCCACAACATTGAAATTTCCTTCAAATATGTGGATTTCCTGATCGAAGTGTAATGCCTTCCGCTGATTCCCAGAATAGATTTGTGAGACCCTCTTCTAGACAGATCTGATATTTCATTCAACTGGTTCATTCAACATTCCCTTTGGCTTCAGGAAGCTCATGGAATTCTAATAAATACATGCCAAGAAATGGAACCAGAACAAATAAAAGCTCTCAAGGAAGGAAAGGTTCTAAGCGCTGTTGAAATGACCCCTTCCATTTATCCCATTGGTCTACTAATAGCTTCGCCTCTGTCAGAATCTGAAGAGAAGTTTAAGAAGGAGGGCTGCCTCAAATGGCTGGACTGCCAGCCTGCCTCGTTAGTTATGTTCGTTTCTTTCGGGAGCCGCGGCAACCTGTGGGAGGATCAGATTCGGGAACTAACTTTGGGGCTAGAAGCAAGCGGGTAGCGGTTCCTTTGGGCATTGCGTAAGGAGCCTCCTCCTCCAACTGAATCCACGATGACTGCCGAAGCAGACATGAGGGAGGTTCTACTTGAGGGTTTCGAGACTCGAACCCAGGACCGTGGATTTGTGGTGGATTCATGGGTGCCTCAGATCGTTGTCCTCTCTCATCCATCCACAAGCAGTTTCCTTTCTCATTGCGGGTGGAATTCAACGATTGAAAGCATCTTACATGGAGTGCCGATGATCGCTTGGCTTTTCTTTGCTGAACAGAGAATGAATGCCTTCCTTCTCGTGAAGGAGATGAAGGTGGGCATTGAAGTGCAGAAGGGAGCAGATGGATTGGTGAAGAGAAAGGAAGTGGAAAGAGCGGCGAGGGAATTAATGGAAGGAGAGGGGGGAATGGAAATGAAGAAGGGGATGGCATAATTGATGGGGAAGGCCCAGTTTGCAATGGCAGAGGGAGGGAGTTCATACAACGCACTAGCCAACACGGCTTTTGTTTGGAAGGAAATGCATGCCACTAAAACACCACTTGCTACTTGAAACTTGAAAGGTCTCGCTTGATACATCACATCTAGATGTTAAAACAGTTGACGGTTCGTATGGACCGTCATGCCCTCCATTGCTCAATTCAAATCAACGGCTAATGATTACCCAATCGTCTAACAACAAAATCGAATGGCACATATTTTGACACGACAGCAGTTTGGGGAGTTCATTTCAGAGGGAAACGCCTTACAACATAATAATAGCATTTATCTAATTCCAATCAAATTTTGAACCAATCTCATTTAAAGGGAAAAACCACAGATGGACAGATGTCAAACGGAGATGAAAAAGGTAGACGCCTAGCCTGATCAATTCCAAAAAGTGACACTTACGGTGTAAAAATAACGATTCATGAGTACTGCAGGTAAATTTTGTCGGATCACATTACAAAGATCGCAAAATCCAGTCAGATCACATTACGAAGATCGCAAAATCCAGGTGTTAACTTATCCGGGTGGTAACGTATTTTAAGAGTTAGATGACAACATATGTGAGGATTCCGACTAGTTCGATACCAAGGAGTTGATTGATTTTTTTTCCAAAAAATCTTATTTCACGACACTATGAACGATCTGAAGCTCGATTCTATGCATTAAGAGTTTCAGGTAGGTAAAACAGATGTGTTATGAAGCTCGATTCTATGCATTAAGAGAGTTTCAGGTAGGTAAAACAGATATGCGTTATGAGATACAGAGGTACCTCAAATAGATCCTCACGATGGTAGGCCATTGGTGGCAAAAATTAGCTATGATATACCAGGGTTTATAAGGTAGTTTTTTATTTAAAGTTATTTGAACGGTGTATTCAGAATGCTAATAATAATGATATTTGACATGAATATTTTAAAACACATTTCATGTTCAGAGAGCCATTTAGCTACTTATAATTGATGTTGATAATTGATTCGACCATGGATTGGACTAAAAGTCTTAGAGAGTGTCGTTAAATATTTCATCATGAACATTTTGACAAAAATCTGTACAAAATAGGGAGAATGTATTGCGAGCATAAGGAAATGATTAAATAGAGAAAACTTAAAGCTACAACTCAAAGAAAATGAAGATTCCACCTGGACTTCGTCTTTCAGATAAAACTACGATTGACATGCACACATAATATAGTTCAGCTAAATTAGGTTTACAATAAAACTACATTCACGACTCCCAATATGATTTTCAGCTACAGAGCCTGCAAGAGTTTCTTTCCAATACAAACATTACAGTCCATGTTGGATGGTTCCAAAAGTGTCATGAAAGTCGGTTCCGTTAATTCCTAATTCTTCTTATTGTGGAGATGCAAGATCATTTTGAATGACTGGAGGTTCAGTCCACTGCCAAATATCATCTTCCGATAGAGAACCATATAAAACCTCGTTATTCTCAGAAGCATAACTATACACGACATCAAATACAAAATAGTGTGCATTGAATCGAGATCAAAATAGGAGGGGAGATGGTTCATGAGGAGTGACATCGGCTACGGATAAATCAAGATGTGCGCCAAAATCATCATAATTCAAGAAGTCACCTCTATTACACACCGGAATGATCACTTCATAGTTTCCTTCAATCAATTCCACTTCTTTAATTGAGAATTGCCCTTCTCATCGAACTGCCTGACCTCGAACTCATTCGCAGCATGGGTGCGTTTTGGATTATTGTTGTTGGTATCCATATCATTGATCTTGTCGAACAACACCATTATACCACTATCATGCTCTAATTTGAATCCACCATTTCAATGCTCATATCTTGCGCGGTTACTCTAATAAACATGAAAAGGGGCACCCATTTATGTCACCAAACGCTCAGATTAAAACACCAACACTTATGAATCTTGATATGATAGTTTCAACTTGCAAATACTTGGGTTCTTAGATTTCTCAACTTGTGATCCATAAAACTTGCCTATAATTTATACGGTAAGGTAGTAGTAGACGAATCGTACTCGATCTTGTTCGAGGTGTGTGTTTTTCGCAACAAAGCCCAATCAAACCTTTTTACTTTCTTAAATCTTTGGCATATATGAGTAAGACCAATTTTAGAAAATATTTATATACATTTCTTAATTTTTACTATGTGGATAGGCATGTCTATTTTGAAATAGAACTTCGAGAATTAATTTTGATTTAATTATCAATTATTATTAGTGGAAGATAAAAATTCAATCTCCACAACATATTATAGAATATATACAAATTAAAGGTTGAGATTTATCTCCAAAGTAGTTATGTCATTTTTCTCTCATTTAATTAAATTGATTAATTAAAAAAATATCATATGAACAAGTGCCATATGAAATGAGTTGTGGTCTTTTGGGCATGTGTTATTGATAAGCCATGGTATTGTAACAAAGCCTATTTATAGATTAAGAATCTCCATGATAAAGTGAGAGTAAATCTTAATCTTGTCCCATGTATTTTTGAATGTATATATGTTTAATGTATATATTAATTCTTTTTATAGTTAATAATAATAGTCTTTAAGTGCGACTTATTGGAGTTTTCGAGGGATTTCTCACTCGAATTCAAATTCATTGAAAACATTTGTGGCCAAATCTTGAATTGTGTTGTTTAAATTGGTTTTTTGATTGTATATATGGATTTAGCACCCTCGAAAACCCCTGGGCACTTTGATTGTGAAGAGTTCACCTATGATTTCAATGAATCTTAGATAGATTCTAGACAAATTAGATCAGAAAATAAAACAGAAAACTTTCCAAAAAATCACACTTAAAGACTACTCTAATTAAAATAAAGCTATAATTGAGTTAGTTTGATTACTTTTTCAATTTTATTAATTATGAAGTAATAATTTTGATGCTTATTATAAATGTTTATTGATATTTATTAATTATTTAATTTATATAACTTCTCTAATAATAACTTTAATCATGTGTATACAGAGAATTCAAAACTATTTTATTTTATTTTTGCATAATTTTATTAAATTTATAAATATAAAAAGTATTACACCTATAAATTACTTGTTGAAAAATTAAGCAAAAATTATAAATGCAAAAAATATTGAACCCATAAATTACTTCAATGTAATTAGAAAATTAAGTCATAAAAAAACTCTTCAATACACAGTTATAAAATTTTGTGATCCAATATTCCAAGAACCCATAAACACATTACACTAATTTTTCATCTTTAATGAAAAACAAACCAAAAAACTTTATTTGTGGTGCTTTTAGAACTAGCATAGCTCTACGATTCATTGCATCCAGACAAGTTCTCTCCCACAAAAGTGACAAGGGTTCTAATTTTGATAACAACCATGAAAAATATGAGCCCAATATAACATAGGAAAATTGACATAGTCAATTAAAAATTTAAGCATAAAATGTATAATATAGGTTTGCATTCTATTTATTATATATAAAGATTGAGTTTACGTTATTTCGAAAAAACATTTATTAACTAATGAAATGTTATAATCAATATCGTGTAATGCTTCTAGAATTAAATCTCATATAATTTAATTTATCTAATAAATTTCATTTCCACAATACATATTTGAAACCAATTTATTTAATAAATTTCATTTCTACAATACACATAATTCAAAGAGAATTTTTAATCCATGTCATCTTTCCATTTGAACCATTCATGGCATATTATTTATGACATATTATTGGTAGGTCGTACATATTTCACAATATCGCACATGGGAACCAACGACTTTGACTCTAACACACATAGATGCATGGTCATGATTGCAGAAGATGCTTTTAAATATTTTTAGCAATTTCTTACCCAGTCACATGCCCTTATGGTAAAAAACTTACGACATTACGTACTTGATTATGAGACAAATAATTCTGAGGAAAAATCACTTCATTATAGTTCTAACTTATGTTGGATAGAGACATAATACTTCAAAATTCTATTGAATCTTTGCTGCATTATTTCTATTACCAAAATTAACAGTAGCTTTGGCTGCCCTATCAAGAACACCAACAACCATCAGTGCTCCTGTTGAAAAATAAATGTTATTGACAATTGTTGTTCCTGCGTTGCAAGCTGCATGCCCAACTATATCAAAGCTGCTTTTGATATCTCCCCAAAGAACTTGCCAAAATCTGCCACCATTGCTACAACAGTGTCCATCACTTCATACTTCTCATCTAACTCTTTAGCTTTGCTTAAAGTATCCTTTCCTAGGGTATACCCTTTGGAAAACATTGTTGTAACCACTTTTACTGTATGGTCAGCAAAATGGAATGAAGGTGCTCAGTTTCTTATCAAGGACTTCAAACTATCCAAAAATAACAACAATGTTAACATCCCCAAAATATCATAGACTAATTGAGAAAATCATTTTTTAGTCTAAGAATGGTGACTTTCTAATTTTTTATTTTTTTTGTAAGCTTGGTAGGACTACATCTTCACCATGTCCAGTTTATCACCCCAATCAAGGAAGGGAATCAAATCGGTCACTTTACATCAAGGATTTCCTTAATAGAACACCCAATCACCATCTATCCAAGACCCCGTGGATGACTTTCTAAATTTTTGATGTAATAGCTAAAGTTTACTTTTCTCCTTTCTCCATTGGTAAGACACTTCTATTATACAAAATGAACTATACGAATAAGTAGATTTTCAAGAGTGGTATTCCTTCTCTGCAAATAGTTATTTACAGACTAAGTTTGTAAAGCAGATTACATATAAGATTATTTTTCTTACACAACAATCAAAATAAATGAAATTTGTTTTCCATATTTTTCCTTTCTTTTCACAAGTAAAATATTATTTTAGGTTTTTATTTAAGAGCCAAATGCCCTTGAGTAAAATGACCTTTGAGGTAATCTATATGATCTAATATTGATCCTAGAACTATACAAAAAAAATAAAAGTATTGCATTTTACCCATCAATGGTACTCATCTACCAAAGACCTCACAAAAAAAATGAAAGATCATACATTTAAACACAT
>Ga0181465_100726_pt1 | contig 13871 bp, 20 predicted proteins | sample InSIn3gowninarea_FD_119076 | JGI IMG/M metagenome (GOLD analysis project Ga0181465, IMG submission 119076) | Clean room microbial communities from NASA Spacecraft Assembly Facility at Jet Propulsion Laboratory, Pasadena, California, USA -... ... | reverse complement strand
ATATTAAAGAATTGCAATTAATTAAAGTTCCTGCACCTACAGGGCAATATGTTTATAGTTTACCAAATGATCGTAGATATCATCCATTAGAGAAGTTGGGTAGATATTTAATGGATTCATTTGTAAATATTGAAGGTACTGGTAATCTACTAGTACTTAAAACGCTTCCTGGTAATGCCCAATCCATTGGTGCTATACTTGATCAAATTGATTGGGATGAGGTACTTGGTACAATTTGTGGTGATGATACATGCTTACTTATTTGTCGAGACGAAGATGCGAGTGAAGAAATCAAAACTCGAATTTTTAATTTATTATAAGGATGCGATGAATTTATGTTACAAACCTTATCAATAAAACAATTTGCCATTATTGACGAACTTGATATAAACTTTTCTGATGGTCTAACAGTTATGAGTGGTGAAACCGGCTCAGGAAAATCTATCATTATTGATGCCATTGGACAGTTAATCGGTATGAGAGCTTCTTCTGATTACGTCAGACATGGCGAAAAGAAAGCAATTATCGAAGTATCATATTGATCAGAAATTTGATTTAAGCAGTTCATAGCAAGACATTGACGATTGTTTAACTTTTCTTCTGCTCCTTCTTTTCCAAGTAAAGAAACATAAGTACTTTTATGATTTACTATATCACTGCCTACTTTTTTGCCAAGTTTTGATTCATCACCATATACATCCAGTAAATCATCTTTAATTTGAAACATCATTCCTAAATGATGACTAAATTCATCTAAATTCTTAGCAATATTTTGTTCTACTTGAGCAATGTCTACCGCGGCCATAACTGAAAAATTTAGTAAAGCGCCTGTCTTAGTTTCATGAATTGATTCTAAGTTTTCTAAACGAATTGACTTCCCTTCACTTTCCATATCAAGCGCTTGGCCACCCACCATTCCCAAATGTCCACTTGCTTTTGAAAGTCTTTGTATAATACTTACTTTCACACTATCTTCAATGGTAGTATCATTAGAAACTAATTCAAAAGCTTTTGTTAATAATGCATCACCAGCAAGAATGGCTTTCCATTCACCATATACTTTATGATTTGTTAATTTTCCTCTACGGTAATCGTCATTATCCATTGCTGGTAAATCATCATGAATTAAAGAATAAGTATGAATCATTTCCAATGCTAAAGCACTATTTAGTCCTTGTTGATAATCTTTGTTAAGCATTTTTAGTGTTAATAATAATATGACTGGTCTGATTCTTTTACCACCAGCGTTTAATGAATATTTCATACTTTCTTCTAAATTAGTTTTTAATGGTGATGATTGTATTGACTTATTCAGTGATGTATTAATTATATCTATTAATTTATTCATCTGTAGTTTCTTCATTTCCTTTATCACCAACTTCTTCTTGCATTAATTCATTCACTTTTTTCTCTGCTTCTTTTAAAGTTGAATCACAATTAGCAGATAGTTTCATACCACGTTGGTATAAATCGAGGGATTCTTCTAAAGAAACTGCTTCATTATCCAATTTTTGAACGATATTTTCAAGTTCTTTCATCATTTCTTCGAAACTTTGCTTTTCTTTACTCATCATTACACCTTACTTTCTTAACCGTTGCATCAACACTTCCGTCTTTCATTGTTAAAGATATTTGGTCGTTTTCATTCAATTTATGTGTGCTTGTAACCACTTCATTGTCTTTATTGACAATTGCATACCCTCTAAGCATCGTATTGGTGGGACTTAAATTATTAAGACTTTCTAATTTGTTTTTTAGCGCTGTTTTTAAATTAGTAATGTTATTGGACATTATTTTGGACAATCTAGAATGCAATTGATAAATAGATTGCTTTTCCTGAGTAATCTGCTGATTTAAATTTTTAAAATTAAAACTTTGTTGAAGTAACTTGAGGTGATGTTTTGACTTTTCAACTTTAGTATTTAATAGATGATTTAATTGTCTTTCTAATTCATCTCGTTTTTGAATTTGTTGATCGTACAATAAACTCGGTTGCTTAAATTTGTAATATGATGATATGTGATTAAGTTGTTTCTTCTGATGTTCGATATATTGTTTTATATATCTTGATAATGTATATTCATACTGTTTAATTTGTTGTAATAACTCATATTGATCAGGTGTTGCTATAACAGCAGCTTGAGTAGGTGTCGCAGCTCTAACATCTGCTACAAAATCGCTCAATGTAAAATCAGTCTCATGACCTACAGCTGATATAATAGGTGTTTGACAATTAAAGATGGTTTTAACAACATCTTCTTCATTAAAGTTCCACAAATCTTCAATTGAACCACCACCGCGTCCAACTATTATTGTATCAACATCTAATGAATCAGCATATTGAATCTTTTCTATTATATCTTGTCTAGCTTGCGTGCCTTGAACAAGGGTACTGATTTGAATTTGTTCGACCAAAGGGTAGCGATTGTTAATCGTACTATGTATGTCTCTAATGGCTGCACCTGTACTCGCTGTTAAAACCGCTATTTTCTTTGGATACTTTGGTATGAGTTTTTTGTTACTTTGATCAAAATAGCCTTCTTTTTTCAATTTCTTTTTTAGTAGTTCAAGCTTTTGGTATAAATTACCAATACCATCGAGTTGCATCTTATTAACATATATTTGATAATTTCCTCGTCTTTCATAAACAGAAACGCGAGCTTCAATTAAAACCTCATCACCTTCTTTAGGCTCAAAGCCTAACTTAGAAGCATTTCCTTTAAACATCATTGCACTGATGACACTTTCTTTGTCCTTGACATTAAAATATAAATGTCCGCTTGAATGCTTTTTAAAGTTAGATAATTCTCCTTTAATAAGAACTGATTGTAGATGAGGATCTTGGTCAAATTTATATTTTATATATTTAGTTAGTGCAGAAACACTTAAATATTCAGTCATAGTTATCACTCATTTTAATCATTTATATTACTTAAAACACCATTAACAAATTTATAATGATCATCATCACTAAACTTTTTTGTGAGTTCTACAGCTTCATTAACAACTACTTTTTTAGGTGTATCGCTGTGCAATATTTCAAAAGTTGCCATTCTTAAAATAATACGATCTGATTTCAGTAAACGATCGATAGACCAGTCTTTTAAATGGGGTTTAATTGTTTCGTCTAAAACGATTTGATGATCTTTGACTCCAGTAACTAACCAGTATATAAAATCAAAGTCTAAATCAGAATGATCATCTTTAATAAATTCAATTGCTTCTTGAATTGTTAAATCCGTCTCTTTTATTTCAAGTTGAAATAAAGTTTGAAAAGCTTGTACTCTTGCATCTTTACGACTCATATTTTACTCCTTCAAATGTATTTATAAAATTATAGGTACAACTTTCTAGTAAAGTGCACCTATAATTTAAGTTATTTATTTTTCTGCGACGATACTTCTGATGTGAATATTAATTTGCTGTGGTTCAATAGCTGTCATTGTCGTAATTGAATTGAAAATTGCTGATTGAATTTGATTTGCAGTTTTAGAAATATTTACGCCATGTTTTAAAGAACAAAATACATCAATGTATATTCCGTCTTCTTTAGCTTCGATTTTTAAATCTCTGTTTAAATTTTTTCGACTAATCTTCTCTAGATTTGTTTTTTTTAGTTCAGCAAAATGGCCTGTAATACCTTCTACTTCTGATGTCGCAATGGATGCGATAACAGATAATACTTCTGGTGCTATTTCAATTTTTCCTAAATTAGATTGAGAATAATCTGCTACATTGACCATTCTTTATCCTCCTATTGGTTATTATCGTCCATAATATTATACTTTTCTAGGAATTTTGTATTAAATTCCCCACTTCTAAATATATGATTATTTAGAAGTCTTAAGTGGAATGGAATCGTAGTGTCGATACCTAAAACAAGATATTCACTTAAAGCACGAATGCCTGTCATAATTGATTCTTCACGTGTAGGTTCGTGAACTATAAGTTTTGCCACCATGGAGTCATAGTAAGGTGGTATCGTATAATTAGTATAACATGCTGATTCAATTCTCACTCCAAAACCGCCTGGAGCAAGATATTGGGTAATCTTGCCTGGTGATGGCATAAAGTTTTTGTAAGGATTTTCAGCATTGATTCGAAATTCAATGGCGTGACCGTTAATGGAAATATCTTCTTGTTTAAAAGGTAACGCCTCACCCATAGCAACTTTGAGTTGTAATTTTACTAAATCTACTCCTGTTACCATTTCAGTTACTGGGTGTTCGACTTGAATACGTGTATTCATTTCCATGAAATAAAATTGGTTATCATCTAAATCATATATAAATTCAATTGTACCTGCGTTTTCATAATTTACAGCTTTTGCAGCTCTAATTGCAGCATTACCCATTTCTTGGCGTTTATCTTCACTTAATACTGGTGAAGGTGCTTCTTCAACGAGCTTTTGCATTCTTCTTTGAATTGTACAATCACGTTCACCTAAATGTATAACGTTTCCATAAGTATCGCCAATAATTTGAATCTCTATATGTCTAAAGTTTTCTATAAATTTTTCTAAGTATAAACCACCATTTCCGAACGCGGTTTCAGCTTCTTGTTGTGTCATACGGTAACCAGTTTCAAGTTCTTTCTCATCACGAGCAACCCGAATACCTTTTCCACCACCACCTGCTGTGGCTTTGATGATAACTGGATAGCCGATTTTTTTAGCTATTTTTTTAGCGTCATCTATACTTTGAATACATTGTCTTTAATCATTTCAGCTTTAGCAATATCTTTTATTCCCATTTTCTGAATTGATTGATAGCTTGGCCCAATAAATTTTAATTGGCATGCTTCACACAATTCAGCAAAATCACCATTTTCAGCCAAAAAGCCGTATCCAGGATGAACACCATCACATCCTGTAGAAGTAGCGATAGATAAAATATTTGGTATATTTAAATAAGAATCTTTTGATAAAGTAGGACCGACGCAATATGCTTCATCAGCAATTTGAGTATGTAATGCATCTTTGTCACCTTCTGAGTATATAGCTACTGTTTGAATACCTAAATCGTGTGCCGCTCTTATTATTCTTACTGCGATTTCACCACGATTAGCGATTAAAATCTTTTTCATTATTTCACCTTAAATAACGGCTGGCCATACTCTACCATTTGTCCGTCTTCTACTAAAATTTCTATGATTTCACCTGTTGTTTCGGCTTGAATCTCATTAAATAATTTCATAGCTTCTAATATACAAACAGTACTTTCATTCGTAACTTTATCTCCAACTTGAACGTATGCTTCCTCATCTGGTGAAGGTGATTTATAAAATGTACCAACCATTGGTGCATTAATGGTATTGTATTCATTATCACTACTTTGTTCATCTTTAGAGCTATGTGATGGCTTTTGTTGTGATTCATTATGCGTATGAGTTATCGGTTGAGTTGGTTGTTGAGTAACTTGCGGTGTAACTATTTCCGTCTCTTTTTCTTTTTTTAAATTAACTACGCTACCTTTATTATCTTCAATATTTATTTCAGTTAAACTAGATTGATCAAGAATTTCGATTAATTCTTTTATTTCTTTAAAGTTCATTTCTTACTGACTCCTTAGGTTTGTTTTCATCTACCCATCTATTTTACTTGAGTAAAAGATTCAATTCAAGCATGTTCATTAAACATCAAAACGTCGGTATTTATTTAAATATTTTAGAGATTGACTAAAAGCATAAAAAAGACACTCGTTTCGTTTTATTTTTTGTATTTTAACGAAACGGTGTTTTAAAAGTTACTTTGCTGAATTGTACACTCTGTATATCAACTCGATATTTTAGATAAGTTACCATTTATAAATCAAATGATTTCAGTTAATATTTCTATACCTTTTTCTAATTGTTTTTTAGTGATGGTCAATGGAGGTAATAACCTAATCACATTTGTACCAGCTGTTAAAATGATTAACCCCATACGTTTAGCTTCTCGCACTACTTGACTAGGATCATTAGTGACCTCTATTCCTATCATTAAACCTACACCACGTACTTCAATTACATTTCTTTTATTTGCTAAACTTTTTCTTAAGTTTTCAATAAAAAATTGCCCCTTTGATTGAACATCATTCAGCAAATCGGCATCATTTATGATAGAAAGCGTTTGGTTTGCAGCAGCTAATGATAATCTATTTCCACCGAATGTTGTACCATGAGAACCGTAGCCAAATGCATGACCTAAATTCTTTTTGCCTAACATTGCTCCAATAGGAAGGCCATTACCTAACCCTTTAGCTAATGTGATGATATCTGGAGACAATTGATAATGTTCATGAGCATATAACTTACCGGTTCTGCCTATGCCCGTTTGAACCTCGTCTACAATTATAAGGATATCTTTTTGTTTACAATACTCATTTAATTGCTTCATAAATAAACGATCAGCAGGTAGTACTCCTGATTCACCTTGAATTATTTCTATAATTACAGCAGCAGTATTATTTGAAGTTAATGATTTAAATGAATTAAAATCATTAAAAATAGCAAATTTGAATCCAGGAACAACCGGACCAAATTGATCTGTAATTTTCTTCTGTCCTGTTGCAGACATTGCGCCGTACGTTCTGCCGTGAAAAGACTTTTTAAAGGCAATAATTTCCGACTTACCAGTAGCTTTACGTGCGAGTTTGATAGCCGCCTCATTCGCTTCTGTTCCGCTATTACAAAAGAAAGCTAAATAATCTCGTTGACCAATTAATTTTTGAGCCACTTCCTCTTGGATACTACTTAGGTATAAATTGGGTGAATGCCATATTAAATTCAGTTGATTATATACTGCTTGGTAAATTTCCATATTAAAACCCAGATTTGTCACACCTATACCTGACGAAAAATCTAGGTAGACATTATTATCTTTATCAATTAATTCATTTTGATTAGCATCAACAAATTCTATATTGTCACGCTTGTAATTATTAAAAAGATAACTCATCATTTATCACCCCTTATGATTGTGCCTTTTTGTAAATTATTTGCAATTAAAATCGATTCAACACCGGATTCTAATGTTTGGATTGCACTCTCAATTTTAGGTATCATGCCGCCTGTAATTATTTTATTTTCAATTTTTGTTTTTGCCTCATTAATTGTAAGAGTAGCAAGCGTTTTATCTTTTTCAATTACACCAGGGACATCAGTCATATATACTAATTTTTCGACTTTTAGTTTCTTAGCAATTGCGGTGGCGAGATGATCAGCATTAACATTAAGATATTCCCCCTGCTCATTTACACCCAAACTAGTGATAATTGGTATCATGTCGCGTGATAAAATATTTTCTAATAGCATCGTGTTGATTTCTTTAACTTTACCAACGTAACCATAGATATTTTTATTTAAAAATTCAGCGCTTACAAGTTCTTTTATCTTTTCTTTGAATTGAAAAAATTCTAAATTAGATTCTTTAAGTCTCTCTAAAAGTTGATGGCCTACTATGTTAATTAAAGCATCATATATGATAGGTAAATCATTTTTAGCAGTTACTCTCATGCCATCAATTTTAATAGTTGAATGATTGTTTTTAGTTAATAAATTACTGATGACTTGGCCACCACCGTGAACAATAATTATTTTTTTGTTTTCAAGGTGCCAAGCATTAATTTGTTGTATAAATGCGTCGTTTAAATTTTCTATAGCTATACCACCGAGCTTAATTACGATGATGTTTTTCATATGTTCCTCCTAAGTGGTGTATAGTGCGTTGATTTTAACGTAGTCATACGATAAATCACATCCCCATGCTTGACCTTCGCAATTCCCTTGATGAAGGTCAAGCTGAATTGATATTTCTTCAGCACTCATTATTTCTTGAATTTCTTCTTTATCGTACTGTACTGGTGAGGATCTTATTAATACAGGTATCCTACCAATAAAAATGTCTACCTGATTAATATCAAAATATGTTTTAGCGTAACCTGCAGCAGCAATAATTCTACCCCAATTAGGATCTTCGCCAAAAATTGCGGTTTTTACCAAACTTGAACCCACCACACTTTTAGCAATCATTCTTGCAGTACTAGATTCTTTTGCACCTTTAACCGTGACTTCTATTAATTTAGAAGCACCTTCGCCATCCCTTGCAATGCTTTTTGCTAAATCGGTCATAATATATAGAAGCATCTGCTTAAATTTATAGTAGTCTTCGCTGTCTTTTTTAATTTCGTTATTATTTGTACATCCATTTGACATCACAAGTACCATATCATTTGTTGAAGTGTCACCATCTACAGTGATTTGATTGAATGTAACTTCAACCACATCTTTTAAAGCCTGTTGTAATGTTTGTGATGAGATGTTAGCGTCACAGGTTATAAATGCTAGCATTGTAGCCAAATTAGGATGTATCATTCCTGACCCTTTTGCTACACCTGCCATCGTTACTGTATCGCTACCAAATTCTTCGTTTACAACGCATGTTTTTGTATGAGTATCCGTTGTTAATATCGCTTTTGCAAAGTCATCAGCGTTACCGTTTTTAACTAGTTTGGAAAAGCCATTCTCTAGAATAGATATTGGCATCGCCTTTCCAATAACACCAGTAGATGCGACACCAACATATTCTTGTTGAATTTGTAATTTATTTGCGGCCAGTTGTTGCATTTTAAAAGCATCTTTTCCCCTTGTTTACCAGTACAAGAATTAGCAATACCTGAATTAACAACAATAGCTTGCATTTTACCACTTTTTTCGATGCTGTTTTTTGTTAATTTTAATGGTGCAGCAATGACTTTATTAGTTGTAAATACACCAGCTACATTTGCAGGTACTTCTGAAACAATCCAACCAAAGTCTAATTTTTTCTTTTTAAAGCCAGCGTGCAGACCATCAGCTGCAAACCCAAGAGGACTTGCAATATTTCCCTTAATTATATTCATAATATAGTCCCCCCTATGTTAGATATATAAAGGCGCCAAAATTAAACCATCAGTTTCGTCGAAATTAAACATCAGATTCATGTTTTGAATTGCTTGTCCAGCGGCACCTTTAATTAAATTATCAATAACTGATGAAATTGTTAAAACACCCGTAGTTTCGTTATAAACAAAACCAATATCAGTATAATTTGTTCCTATTACTTCATTTGTACAATTTCAGGAATATGTTGATGTTTATTAAGTTTATACGTCACATAATTATTGTTTACATTTACGTAATGTGATGACTGATTTAATTTTTTACCAGCTCCAGTAAGACCACTTTTAGCATCAACAATTATAGAATCAACACGGATTAAATGATTGCTGATTAGGGGAAATAGCGCTAATTCAGTTGCAGTTGCATAACAACCAGGGTTAGCAATAAATCTATTGCGATGACTAATATTCATTACTTCTGAGAGACCATATGTAAAACGCTTTTGTATATCTACAGTACACGGTGATTTTTTATACCATTTGAGATAAACATCTGGAGATAAACGATGGTCACCTGATAAGTCTATGACAGGAAAATTATTTTTAACGAAATTTTTGGACAAATCTTTTGCAACGCCACTCGGAGTAGCAAAAAATACCAAATCTGAATGTGTCATAATAAATTCACTGTCGAAAGACTGAATTTCTTTATCACAAATACCTTTCAAATGAGGAAATATATCAGAAATTTGCACTCCCACTTCTTTTGTGGCATGAATCGATGAAACAGTTACATGAGGGTGATTAAGTGCTAATCTTAATAATTCTAGTCCTGTATAGCCTGTGATACCTACTATAGAAATATGCATATATACACTCCTTATTGTATTATTATGTAATTATATACATATTTATTAATAATTACAATACTATATTATGTAATTTTACATTTTGAAAACAAAAACTCCAGAGTATAACATCTTATTGATGTATACTCTGGAGTTTAGTTAATTAGTGTTTATCCTCTAGAAATGTAACTTCCATCACTAGTATTTATCACTAGTGTGTCACCTTCATTTACAAATAAAGGTACATTTAGAGTATAACCTGTTTCAACAGTCGCAGATTTTGTTGCGCCAGTGGCAGTATCACCTTTGATTCCAGGTTCAGTTTCAGTAACTTCAAGTTCTACAGTTTTTGGTAATTCAACACCAATAACTTCACTTTCATAAGATTGAACTTGAACTTCCATATTCGCTTTTAAGTAATTTAATTCATCTTTTAAGTAGTCACCAGGTAATTCGATTTGATCAAATGTCTCATTATCCATGAATACATGGTTATCGCCATCAGCATATAAATATTGCATACGACGATTCTCGATCATTGCTTGCTCAACTTTTTCGCCAGCTCTGAAAGTTTTTTCTTGAATAGCACCTGTTCTTAAATTACGTAATTTAGAACGAACAAAAGCTGAACCTTTTCCTGGTTTGACATGTTGGAAATCAATAACTTTCCAGATTCCGTTATCAACAGAAATCGTTAAACCTGTTTTAAAATCATTTACTGAAATCATTCAGTCTCCTCCTCAATTATACGCGCTTACTCTAAAATAATAAGGTCTTTTGAGCATTTAGTAAAGACATGACATCCATTTTCTGTAATAAGAATGTCATCTTCTATTCTAACGCCACCCAATCCCTCAATGTATATGCCTGGTTCTATAGTAACACAGTTATTTATTTTTAATTCATCTGAACTATTTTGAGATAATAGTGGACCTTCATGAATATCAAGGCCGATACCATGACCAAGTGAATGGCCAAACTGCTCACCATAGTTGTGAGATGAAATATACTCTCTAGATATAGCATCTGCTTCTTTTGCAGTCATACCTGGTTTGATTTGATCAATAGCTTTCTTTTGAGAAGTTAGAACTATATTAAATATTTCTTTGAGTTTTGGATCCGGTTCTCCTATGGCAAACGTGCGCGTAATATCTGAACAATATCCTCTATAGTATGCACCAAAATCTAATGTAATCATATCACCCTTTTCAATACGCTTATCACTTGCAACACCATGCGGTAACGCACCTCGGTAACCTGAAGCCACTATTGTGTCGAATGAAGGGCCATCTGCGCCTAATTCTAACATCTTACTTTCTAATTTAGCTTTAATTTCTCGTTCTGTCATTCCGATACTTACTTGAGTGAGGATATATTCATATGTTTGATCTACTATCTTAGCCGCTTTTTGAATGAGCTGAATTTCTTCCTTATTTTTAATTTCTCTAATCTTATCAATTTCATTAGATATGCTTATTAAAGTAATTAATCCTTTATTAAGTTCAACATAAGTATCATAACTGATTAAATGGCCTTCAAAACCAATATTTGATAAATTTTCTCTTTCTAATATGGATTTAATTTCAGAAATCAAACTTGATTTTCGATTTATAATTTCAAAATCTTGTGCCTGTTCTGTAGCTTGGTCTATATATCTAAAATCAGTAATAAGATATTGTTTTTTAGGTGTTATGATTAGTGCACCACTTGTACCAGTAAAATCTGAAAGGTAACGTCTATTATAATCTGATAATACTATGATTGCATCTAAGTGCTTATGTTCAATGATATCTAGAACTTTTCTTAATTTATTCATTTTTTCCCTCCTACATTTACATTTGTACATTTTTACTTTATACATTAAAATGATAGCATAACTAGTAATAATAATAATAGTTTTTGGTTTAGGGAGAATATAATGAAAAAGTTAATATTAATAGTTGGTGCGAGCAGTTTGCTTATGGGTTGTGGAAGTCAGAACTTAGCTCCTTTAGAAGATAAGACGACTGAGTTACGTGATGATAATCATCAATTAAAACTTGATATTCAAGAACTTAATCAAGAAATTGGCGAACATAAATCTAAAATAGCCGCCCTTAAACAAGATAAAGAAAATACTAAAGAGGCTTCATCTAATAAGTTAAAAATAAAAAATTTAAAAGCATCATCTGATTATTACGACTCTATTGCAAAAGCCATTAAAGATTATAGAGATATTGAATCAAAAGTTAATAAAAATAATAATAAAGTAGCGATTCAAAGAAAATTAGATGACATTTTAAATGATATTGACGGTACTTTCACGAAATATAAAGAATCTTTAGACTCTGAATCACAATCTGAAGAAGATAAGAAAAAAGAAAAAGAAATACGTCAACTTAATAAAGACTTATCTTCAGCATTCAATACAATAAAAAAAGGATATGAAACGAAAGATAATAAAAAAATAGAAAAAGGTCAAAAAAAACTTGCAACAATAAATACAAATTTAAATTAATAGGAGTTTTGAGATGCGTAAATTCATCTTTTATTTAATATTAGCGATAGCTGCATTTGGTTTAATGATGAATCTTGATGAGTTTTTATTTTCGATTATGAAAGCCATTATTAGTTTTGCAATTATAGCTTTAATTATTTATATTATATACTATTTCTTCTTTTTAACAGAAGATCAAAGAAAGTATAAAAAAGCACTTCGTAAATATAAAAGACAAAAAAGAAAGCAATAAGGCGATATCAAATGATATCGCCTTATTGCTTTCTTCATAATTATTTACGGTACATCCATGCTTCAGAGCGGTATTTTTCTTCGAGTTCTTGTACTTCCTCTATTTGTTTTTCCGTTAATTCTAGAGGTTTAAAATCTATATTCAGTCCTTTTTTAAAACCTGCCTCAAAGGCGTTCTCCATTTCATTTAATGTAATATGTTGATTTGAAATGTCATTAATAGCTACAGCTTTTTGAACAAAATTTTCTTTCATTTTTGCTTTTAGTCGTTCATTTTTAAATTTAAACATATCAAATAAATCATCGATATCTATATCTTGTAAAATTGAACCATGTTGAAGAATGACACCTTTTTGTCTGGTTTGAGCGCTACCTGCAATTTTTCTTCCTTCTACTACAAGCTCATACCAACTAGGTGCATCAAAACATACTGAACTTCGTGGTTGCTTTAATTTGTCTCGTTCTTCTTTAGAACGAGGGATAGCAAAATAAGTTTCAAAACCTAAATTTTTAAAACCTTCTAATAATCCTTGTGAAATAATTTTATAAGCTTCAGTTACAGTTGAAGGCATATTTGGATGAGACTCTGGAACAATAACACTATATGTTAATTCTTTATCATGTAACACACCTCTACCACCCGTTTGACGTCTTACTAAACCATAGCCCTTTTCTTTTACTTTATCAATATCTATTTCTTTTTGGAGACGCTGAAAGTAGCCTATTGAGAGTGTAGCTGGATTCCAAGTATAAAATCTTATAACTGGATCAATTTCTCCACGCGATACAAAATTTAGTAATGCTTCATCCATTGCCATATTATAATAAGGATTTTTGCTTCCAGTATTTATAAAATTCCATATTTCAGTCATAATCATACCCCTATCGAAATATTAAAATTAAAACCATTATGTATCTCTATGTATATTTAGATTATATGATATAAATATAATCTAACTCGAAAAAATATTTTGATAAATTGTACTAACAGTCTTATAATTATAATATCGGTAAATTAGGGAGGATGCAAGATGAGTATCTCTTTGTACATTGCAATTGGTATTATTGTTATTATCATTGCATATATGATTATCCAACAAATTCTTAATAAGCGAGCTGTAAATGAATTAGACCAAAATGAATTCCATAAAGGTTTAAGAAAAGCTCAAGTTATTGATGTGAGGGAAAAAGTGGATTATGATTATGGACATATTAATGGTGCACGTAATATTCCTATCACAGTATTTAAGCAACGATATCAAGGACTAAGAAATGACCAACCTATTTATTTATGTGATGCTAATGGTATAGCAAGTTATCGTGCTGCACGTATATTAAGAAAAAATGGATATAAAAATATTTACATGCTTAAAGGCGGTAACAAAAAATGATCCAGATAAAGTTTTAGAAGCACCACATACGACTATAATTGATCGA
>Ga0181465_100724_pt1 | contig 13891 bp, 13 predicted proteins | sample InSIn3gowninarea_FD_119076 | JGI IMG/M metagenome (GOLD analysis project Ga0181465, IMG submission 119076) | Clean room microbial communities from NASA Spacecraft Assembly Facility at Jet Propulsion Laboratory, Pasadena, California, USA -... ... | reverse complement strand
GAACTACAAAACACATCACAATCACCAGATTGCTGTATTATGAACTCTTTTCACCACCTCAACATTGACATCCCGAGATTTTTCTAAATGCTCAGGTATCTTCGATTTGTGTGTAGTTTGTCGCAGTGCTTGTCATTTACACATGCTGACTGCTTCTAGCAGATCGCAAGTCAAGTCACCAAACTCATCATGAACTCCTTCATGCATTGCAAGAAAGTCATTGCTTCGCCTGACGAATAGCTGCCATCACAATAACTCAAGGACAGAGAGGTTGTTCCGTTCCAACCCTCCATGCGCAATAAACTATACAAGTCAGCCGACTTGATTCGAGACCGAGGCGAAACACTCAAGGGAAAGAGGTGGAGAGACTTACATTCCTGGCTCATACGTGTCCGTGAGAAAGACTACATTATCAACTTTCAAGACTCGAGTTCCATCCCGAGTCATAACAGTTCTCGGGATATATAGATCATTCAGACCATCGCTTGCAAAGATCTTTCAATCAGTCACATCAGTAATCGTTCAATACATGCGGATGTCACGAAGCGACAAACTCACCGGTACGACTTTACCATCAGGTTCAGTTTCGCTCCTGTGTGGTAAGATAATCAGCAATCAGCTCTGATCTAGGTCATAGAAAGCAAAGACTCTTACGATTCCATAAGAGCCGAAAGAAAGTTATCCTTCGCAAGACCCAACGGCAAGAGATACGGCTTATTAAGCCAACGATCGTAAGCAGTCTTGATCGTTTTCATAGCACCTATTAGGCCACTGATAACAGCATCCTTGTTGCCAAAGTCTAAGACATACTGTTCGAGGTTTTCGAAAACAACCACTGCACAGGCTTGACAACTGCCATACTGTGTGTCTGCAAATCCTTCTCGCAAGTATCGTCGTCCGTTGACGGGCAGTGGCATGATGACCGATCGATTCGAAAGGACTTCCTTGGGAATTGGACTAAGCTTTAGTAAGGTTAATAATGTTGCTGCTTGACCGAGGTGAGTTATCGTGTATTCAGCGCCTACGCGAGTCTTCACTGCTTGAATAATTTTGTGGCATTCAAAAGGGGTCAACTGAAGCACAGCCGTGTCGGGGAATCCTGGGTTCGTTCCGATTGTCATGGCATGACTTGACTAAAGAGCTATTAGCCAATGCCATACTACCAAAACGTCGTGAAAGCTGGAAACATACACCAAAGTTGAACATGATTGACACGAATTCTTCGAGGCTGTTATAGTAATCTTTGCCCAGGGTTTGTGGATCAATCTTCAAGGAGTCGAGGATTGGCGCACTCAGATTATCGATCTCACTGCCCCAGTCGTATTGCGCATCTTCCAGGTCTTGTCCGAGGCTGTCAAGGAAATGACCAACAAAGTGTCGTGCACTAATACCGTCCCAGTAGATATGGTTGAAACGAATCAACATCTCAAGAGAAGAGCCTTTGGTGATGAGCGTATCAGTATCTGACACATCAGCTAGAACGTAGACGGTAAAGGAATCAGATGACTTGTTCTGAGACTTCCTCTTAGACACAATATCTCGTCTCAACTCCGGACCACTTTGACTGGTCGCACGAACTTCAACACTCTGTTGAGCCCAAGAAACCGCTTCCTCTCTGTCAGATGGAGGTGTATAACGGATCAAAGGCCCAAACTGCTCATCCCAGAGTGCTTTGCAGGCAATGTTAGGATGCTCAAATCGTTCTTTGAGGAGACCGTGAACAAGCCTTTGTTTGAGTAAGGTAAGTGTCAAAGGATGTTGTGATGTTGCCTTGAGCAGGACATAACAGTCGTATTGACCTCTGGCGTTTTCTTTGCGAAGACCAACCCAGTTCTCGGTGCCGTTTCCTCGTCGTTGCACTGAGCCAGCTGCATCGTGGACTTTGTGCCAACGATACTTGGCTGGTTCGACTGTCTTCGATTCGATCATCGCCATTGCTGGAATGTTTAGGGAGTGGTTCTAAAGATGTTGTGATATATGAGAGAGGATGGAAGGATTGTTATCTGTGGCTGGGGATCGTCAAACGCTAAGCCAAAATCAGAAGGTACAGTTCTGAACACGAGGGTTATTGTGATAGATTCAAGAATGAAAACAAAGCAGATGTTTCATCATTGAGAGTCAAGCGATTATGCTTGCGTTTGCGCTTTTTCTATTCATGCTGTTCTATAACGGGTAGTTGAAGTGCTTGAGCAAGCAAAATATAACTGCTCCTGGCGAAAGGGATAACGGAATCAAAAGCCACGGCCCAAGGCAGCATGTTTCAACAAAATCTGCGGTAACAGGCATGCCACGAGACCTGTTCTCAAAAGAGATTTCTGACCACTTCCAGATCACGCACCATTTTCTTCTCCATCTCTTCTTTCATGACTCTCTCAATCCAGTCTGGAAGTTGGCCAGAGCGCTGAGCCAGCATGTCCTCAATCTCGCTAACCTTTTTGCTCTGCAACATGAGAAAGAGCTCTTCTTTCGCAGATGTGGTTGCTTGATGTCCACTGTGGTTGTTGGTCAGGGGGGCCGCGCTTAGTTCTGATTTGATGGATTGCTCGGAGTCGGACTCAGTGAGGTCGACGACGACAGATTTTCTTGCTTTCTTGGTCCGGGTTTCACCAGGGAAGGTAGTTTCGATGGTTGAAGTAGTCGAAGTGTTGCTTGGCTCCCTCCATGTGAGAACTTCATCACCATGGGATTCTATTCTCAAATCAGATTCAGCTAAGTCGCTTCCAGTCTCAATCAGTATGTCCTGGCTAAGTCTCGTGCGCAGATCGTTCGGGAAGTGATCTTCGATCGATGGTGGTGGAGGACTGGCAACCATGATCTTTATGGTGGCGTCGAGCATGGCGTAAAGCATTTGACGGTGGTGACGGCCCAGAGCTTGCCATGGCTTACACATTGCGTCAATAGATGGGTGCCATTCGTCACAGAGGCGTACGTCGCTATCACAGCGGTACACAGACAGACTAGGTGAACCGTCATGATGATACACATGACATCTACTCTTGACATGCCTGAACCAGATCTCCTGCTTGGTACCATCTGGCTTGTGAACCCATCCCACCAAGAGATAGCCGTGCTTCATGACCACAGCAGATCTTCGGATGAAATACAAGGGGCCGCAGACGAAATTCTTGGCACTGGATGGAGCAACATCACCCACTGCGGACATGATCTGCTCGGTCTGAGCTGAGGTCGGAGTTGTTCCATAGTCTTTGCATAGCTGAGCGTAATGGTTTCGACCGTCTTGTATGGAAACTCTGTCTGGTTTCGACATCTCTATCTCCGTTCGTCTTGGAACTGTCTGGTTGGTCGCAATGAGTGAGATATACTTAGAAGTGCAGCAATGAGTGCCCCAAGGTGCGAAGGCAGCAGCTGTTGGGCTGTGTGATTGTAGCCAGCAACAGGAAGTGTGCAGCTAAATGAGTCGATGTAGTTGAGGTAGTGGGGCGCTTTTCTTACGCGATGTGGTCGAAAACACGGTGGAGGCGACGTGTCTTACGCGTTTGTGTTGAGTTGTTCAGTGGGAGAGATGGTGTTGGAGGATGGTTGAGCAGCGCGACTTGCTCGTAGCGAATCCGTGAATAAAGCTTTACATAAACGCGACTGCTTGTTTACTTCGCGTTGCCCACGGAAGATTGTCTGTTATGAGTTCGGCCTTCGGGAGTTACAATCACACTCAGTCCCAGAATTCGTGCAAGGAGAGCCGATGGAATTATGGCCTTGAGAGGACACTGCTTGATACCTGAAAAGTTACTTGCATTCTACAGCTCCATTTCGTTTCATAGACTGAAGAAGGTGATTCAAATTACCCGTTGCTTATGAGTCTCTTTCAAGGGGACAGAGCGAAAAAAGAGGACACCACCGTCATGGCATTACCCAATGCCTTCCCCAGGCCGCTACTTCATGGTGACCCATTCTCTTCCAACCAGTTCAAGGCCAATGCCACCTGTTGAAAAACATGAATGATGTCATGAGTGATTACGATTCTCTCTCAAGCCATAGCAAATCTCTGAAGCACGGAACAGCCAGGAGGTACCGAACACACTCTGGAAGCAGGCAGCGAGACTACCTATTCAGACATGCTTGTTAGCGGTGATAGATCACCAAGGTTCCAGAAGCGCTTACCACCAATGTGACCCAGAGCGCCGAAACCCAGGAGCCAAGCAAAGAATTTGAGGATGGAGATGATAAGACCGATCATGTTGGGAAAGGCAGTGTGGACTTTTTGGGTGAAGATGTGTCGAGACCGCGGTTCTTGCTTTTTGAGGCGGAGCTTGGGATACTGCAAGTCGATGAGTTGTGGGTTGTTGGATGTGTACGAAAAGATGGTGAGGTGGTGAAAAGAGTTCATAATACAGCAATCTGGTGATTGTGATGTGTTTTGTAGTTCCAGAGCCTTCTGGTCCGATCTCCAACACGTTCATGTCCGGTAATTTCCTAGCGGCGTCAGGAATTGTTCAGGATACTTGATCATCGAGTCTGAGAGCATGTGGGTGTTGTTCAATCTCTGTACCTCACAGCTCCACAGCTTCTCTCAAGCTGCATATCAAGTTCGTCGTCACTGATTTCGTCATCTTCATCCTCGACCTCTTCACCGACATACGCAAGTCTTTCTTCCCAATCATAAGCTTGTCGCTTCTTCTCCGATCTACGAGCACAAAGGTTCGCAAAGAATCTTGTGCCGCGGATGAGAAAGTTGTAAGCGGTTGTCAGGATGCTCGAGCTTGGTTGTTGTGGCTCCTGCATGATGGGCGTCTCTTGACGTGACAAGAGTGATGGACGTGTTGAGATGCTTGAAATGAAGACTGATGAAGGTAAGTTGATCCGAGTTGCTAGTTGTATTGATGCAGTGGGCGATACTTTGCGACAGTCTTGTCAAACATGTCTGAAACCATTGTGTCTCGCCTGAATAAATGGGGTCAAAAAATAATGAGCTCGCATTACCAGTATTTGTCTTTGGCAATCGAGATTCAGTGGTTAACCCTGCTCTAAAATAGACTGACGCTTCAATGATTTTTGTCTCACCTCACAAGATGACAAAGGTAGGTAGACGGTCTCAACTGTTTCCCGATTGAGAAAGCTTCCATCAGGATAGCTTGAGATAAAGACTCTCCTTGGACATGGTTGTCATCGAGAAAGCACGGGGCCTCATCACAACCAGACTTTGAGAATCTCTAGCACCTGACGAAGGACGAAGATGTCCAAGATCGTAGCCAGACTCTCGCGCTCTTCGAGGAATATTTTAAACGATCGTTTGCAGTTGGGTTGATACCATGGGATAAGCTTTGGTCGATAGAACATGGTCATGTCAGAACTCATGCTGCTTGTCTTTTGCTTCTTCTCCGACCTTGGGACGGAGATCTTGGTGCCTGCCCAAAACATTAGTATCACCTTTCAGGTCCTGCGTAATCTTGAATTGGGGGTCTTACGCTGTCATTGCTCTTTCGAATGCTTTCTCCTGCATCTCCAACCATATTTGAAGCACGTTGCTTGACGTTTCTTTTGTCCACCTCATCCTGTACGTCGTCCACAACATCAGCGTCGCCAGGACAGCCAGTGCCAAAGATCCAGTCGAGTACACCCCAGTTTCCATAGTTTCCTTTTCCACCAGTAGCATAGTGGGAATCTGTTCTTCTGGCCATGCCAGCTAGCAAGATCTGTGATGGCAGTATAGAGTAGCCAGAGTAGATAAAAAATTGCTCGAGACTGATAATGGCAGTCAGAATATACCATGTCAGAACATGGAAGCGGAAAAACAGCGTCGATAGATACAAAGGTGCCCATTCGGTGAGTAGGTGGCATACGGGGTGATCGTAAGCAGAGGCGAGAGAAAAGGTGTGTCTCAGACTGTGCGCCCAGTCAGCGTGCCAGCGAGCCACGATTGAGTCTCTCGGAGAAGCATGCAGGACATCGCGGTGTATGAAGTAATGCAGGAATCCGCGACACGTCAGCCCGTACAGCACCTCCTTCACCATAGTCGGCCAAGGGGCAGGTGGAATCTTGCTGACGCGGATAGCTGAGCGAATGTTAAAGACTTCAGTCAGTACATAATCGCATGACCCTTGGACCAGAACCGAGAAACCGATGTTGAATACAGACACAAACATCACGTTTCTCAACCTGCGCGAGCTCAGTTGGGTTGGCAATTGTGCAGCACCTCGAGATTTTATGCTGGCTGAGAGGCTAGGTATGAGGGAGTCGAAGCCCAGCACAGCCAAGCTGGGAAGAAGGAAAAAGATGACTCTGATTGCAAGAGTGCCAACAAGCTCCAAGTATAGTGGATCATGAGTAGAGACCAAAGTCACCCATGTCAGGAGGAAAAAGGCAAGGCTGATGGTGGTAGATGAGGAGCCGAAGAATGGGACAGCAAGGAAGGAGAGCAATGGGAGCGGTAAGGTCATGAGAGAGGTCACTTGTGACAAGATTTTGGCGGAGGTTCTCGAGAAGAGGTCACTGATGGAGAAGCCGCGACCTTGAGAGTAGCCATAGTAATAGACCAATTCGTCGCGCAGTGCTTGGAGAGCCATGACTGCGAGAAATAGAGCTCGTGAGCTCCAGACGATGTGTCGACTATGCGACACGGAATGTCAAGGTGGATGGCAATGCTGCAATGCACAGTTGGATCGCGGTCGTCGAGAAACGGGTTCGGGATGCCGCGAACGCGTTTGCCGTGTAATTGGAGGTGGTGGGGTTGATCTCAATCGTGTGGTATCAAGCTCCCGAAACTGGCGGGAATCGAGTCGTCTAGCGAAAGTCAATCGCGGCGCCACGTGAGAAGCTGAGACAGGCCGAAATGTTTCTTCTCAACGATCTCAAACGAGTATATGAGCATATCATGGGAAAATGTGGCAGGCTTGCATGGATATACTTGTCGAGACGTCATAGAAGTCCAAGTAGTGTCAAAAGCAGGGCTCGGGTGCAATTAGAGTAGCTGCAGGATAAAGCAATTACTTGATTGATGGTGGGGTGCGCCGCAGAAGTGGATTCGCTTACTTTGCTTCGGCCCCTGAAAGCTGAATGTTAATTTGCAGTCCCCATGGTAGATGGCCATGAGGGCATGCGACCCGAGCTGGCCCAGTCAAGGTTGTATCCTTCGCCAGCCTCAGGACATGTCTGAAGCCTCTTCTGTTGTCATCCTTGCTTTCAGTGCACAAGAGCATTGTCGCGACAACAGGGACGGCATGCATGCAAGAGCTGCTTGTGCGACGTCAAAGCACCTGGCTACATTTGAAACAACACACACTTAATATCCCCTACACTCCCATGTCACAGCTACGAGGTAGCGCGTCGACCGCAGCCTGAGCATAGCAAGACAACCCCTTCAGCATGCCATCGGCCCATCCATATCATCGTCCCTACGATGCCCGTCGCGACAAGCGGCCCTCAACTGCCGACCATCTGAACAAGCATGCGCCGAACGAGCCTCAGGTCATCTCCTCTCTGATTGCCTCTCTCGACTCCAACAACTCTCCAATCACCCACGCTTCGTATGCCTACTTCTCGACATCCGACAACTACGACGCCGGTGGCGCTCTTTACACAAACCCCGACTTGCGCCCTCCCTTGAAACACAGCCAGAGTTTTGGCATGGACTACGGCGCCTACCGTCAGCCAATCCAAGCCCACGACTACGATAGCGACGGCGCCGACTTTCCCGTCATTCGCACCTCGAGACGCCCTTCAGGAAAATCTACACACACTGCACCACCCTCACCAAGCCTCAACGGCTTGCGAGAGATACTGCGTACCGCCTCCAGAACATCTCTGTCTCTGAACGGCCTTGACAGACTCAGTCGCAGCAACAGTAGAATGAGCGCTGGGAGCGGCTCCAGGAAACAGTCTCTGTCCTCTCCTACAAAGCTGTCCTTGGACGCACAGTCGCCAACCGAAAGACTGGGTCGCAGAACCTCACTTCGTCAGAACTCGCGCGAAACGCTCAACTCCCACAAGGATCCTCAGCATCTGGCCGACCAGGCTCTGTTGAGTCCAAACCTAGGCTCTGAAGCCAGGGATTCCGGAAGAAAGAGCTCAAAGGGCAGACTATACTTGGAGGATGTGCTTGAAGACATGGCTACACCGAGTCCAAACATACCCATGAGTCGACCACCATCCAATCATGCTCGTCCTTCGAGTAGCAGAGGCGGTTCGTTCAAGGCTTCGGCTGAAAGTCTGCCCGTCAGCAATTCAAGAAGTACCCTTCCAACCTCGTCTAGCAGCCCAATGGCTACAGTCATCCCTCCACGATCCTCTTCCCTCAATAGACTTGCCAGCCCCACGAAGCCTAAGGGCAAGAAACTCAGCAAAGGCAAACGCGCTTTAGCTGCTCTCAGGGAAGTCAAGGAGGAGCGCGGGCCTCGACGCAAAGCAAAGGCAGATGCACTCAAAGACATGTTCGACGGACTGGACGAACAAGACGAGACTGTGTTGCGCATCAAGCAACTGCGTCAACAGAAAGCACAGAGGGATCGTCTCCGCATGGAATCTGATGAGGCTCTGCGTACACAGAACGACAAAGGGCTCGTGCACGACTCGGGAAGCTCTTCGGCGTCCAATTTGCCGGATCCGCGAAAGCGAGCCGCCAATAGAGGCCCCGCCAGAGTGCCTGATTTGCGCAAGGCTCACCGTATGCTCGGCCTCGACGAACTATCCCAAAATGCTCCCGTGGTTCAATCTCAAGACACCACAACGGCTTCCCCTTTTGACAGTAACGTTTGCAAACCACCTAGCGTCGCCCGTGACTCTCCCAACGTCTCTGCAAACCTGTCTTCTTCCCCTCCCGACTCTCCTACCATCGGCAATGCCTTTTCCACCTCGACCGACTATTATCGTCCCTTTCATACCCAGATTGCCAATGTAGCAGAGGAGCAACCATATGATTCATCTTCAGTCGGTAGACGCGCTGTGGCTCGGAAGTCTACTCACTCTCACCTTCTGAACGGCCTTGACATTGAGGGTCTCGACATGTCACCACCCAGTACAGCCCATTCCAATTCCACAATTCAATCGCGCCCAAAATCAAGCCGACGACTGTCCTATGATCCCAGGTTCCGACGGAAGTCCATGAGCGATGCTCGTGAGAATCGCCTGCTGGAAGATGATATCTTGCAGGAGCGACACAGCAACGTCTCCATGTCGGTCAACGCCTTCTTGAATAATCCGCGGTTGAACCAAAAGATCGCTCATCCTCAGACTGGTCGTATCATCTCATTTTCAGAGGTCGGTGACCCGAATGGACATGCAGTCATCGTCTGCGTTGGCATGGGTCTTACGCGTTTCGTGAGCGTCTTCTATGATGACCTAGCATCTTCCTTGGGGCTTCGACTGATCACACCAGAGAGGCCGGGCGTTGGTGCCAGTCAAGCGTATCGAGACAGAGATCATATTGGACCTCTAGCCTGGCCAGATGATGTGATTACCATAACTCACCACCTTGGCATCTCTGAATTCAGCTTGATGGCACATTCTGCCGGTGCAATCTATGCATTGGCAACTGCTTTGATGCTGCCGCAAAGTGTACGTGGAAAGGTACAGCTTCTCGCACCGTGGATTCCGCCGTCTCAGTTTGAGAACATCAGCCAGAAAGACAGATCACCTGATGATGTGCCTATGGCTGGTTTGACAAGAGGTCAACGATTCCTCAGGGTGTTACCCGTGCCTTTCTTGAAGGCCGCCAATGGCAATTTGTTCTCTCCCGCATCTCTAAAACCAGCCAGTGCTAGCAAAGACGATGGATCACCTACATCCGGCCGAGAGAGTCCTCGCGGTGTTCCTCGCAGGAGGAACTCGAAAAAGCGTCCGGATCCATCAAGACGAGAGAGCATGATTCTTATGGATCAAGTAATACCCGAGAGGCCCAGAGATACTATGTTTCCGTTGCCCGAATTGTGCGAGGACGAAAAAGGTGACAAGACAGTGCGCAAGCCCTCAGAAGTTTCTCTCAACCTCTCTGCGACAGCTTCACCCATGGACCCTGGACTCATGTTCGCAGCCGAAGCTCTCAGCGCTGCTGAACACGCGGCGAAGGAACACCAAGTAGCATATTCTGCTCTGTTGACGGAAAGGACTTGGACTTTGGCGACACGCGACGCAAATCCCGCTACTGATTTGATCGTCTGTCTTGAGCGACACCGCAGTATTGGATTCAAATACGTGGATGTGCATAAGAAGGTGATGATCACACACGGCAGCGAGGACAAACGCGTGCCTGTGGAGAACATCCGATGGATCGGCGAACAGATGAACAAACATAACACGCTATACTGGAGTCTACAAGGCAAAGACGCGGAAGCAAACGATGGTGGCTGTGAAATCCGCGTCTTACAAGGCGAAGGTCATGGACTAATGGCGCATCCTGGTGTCATGTCTGATGTTTTGTCGGATATATCGAGCGAATGGAGTCCGACACGATGGTTGATGCTATGATGAGCGGGAAAAAAATGTTTGATTATCGTGTGATGCATGACAAGACTCTGAGCCGTGTCAGAAGCATGCCATTTTACTTTTCTTTATCTTGTTTCTTGTTTGATTGAACAGTTTAGATACCCTCTTTCCTATGTTTTCAACATGCATACCCATACAGACAGCTTTAACTTGTAGACATCCAATTCTTTTCGCAGTAAGCAGATGACGATGGTGGCGACATTGTACTCCAGAGAGTGGTGTTTGTCCTGCGCGTCAACCCAGCAACAAGTGTCTCATGTGAGGTTGGACACGGCGAACAGCAGGAGAAGTTGCGGCTGAGTGCGTCGGAAGCAATCTATGTTGCCATGGCAGAAGTAAACACAGCGCCAAGGAAGAATGGTCGAGCAGTCGCGATAAAATCGAGAAGACTCGACGGCATCATTCTTCTGCGGTCAGCACTGGTTTCAAGGTTATTTGGATTTTGCAAGAAACCAAGTTGTTGTAGGAAGATCATCGTGGCGCAGATCTCGTTGGCGATAGTCGGATTGAGGTGGTTGGGCATATTCGGAGGCTGGTCGACTAGCTTGCACTGCTGCAGGCGCACAGGATAAACCCAGCACACCACCCATCTGCACCTTCCCGCATCACTTTTTGCACTTTCCCATCTCACACCTCACAGTCGTTGTTCGCTCACCGTCGCACCGTTCAACTCCAACTGTCGTTGCTGATAACCTATCAACCGTCCAGCTAAACATATAATCGTCGGCCTTTTATCTACAAGCATACTGTGGGGTTGCCAACGGCTATACCACAACGCGCACATTCCACACCCCCACAGCGAGGCATTCCGCCGCCTCGAGTCAGCCATGCCCTCATCACCACGTTTCCGCCTGAATGTTTACACACGACCACTTTTCCAGCTGGCAGTCGTCGCTCTCACACTCAGTTCGACACTAGCAAATCCGCTCATCCCAAAAGAACTCGGCATTGGTGGTTTGACTTTCAACTCGCTGTTTGGCAGAGGCAATTGCGAAACCCCTTGTGGCTGGTCTGGTCAACTGTGCTGTACTGGAGGAGAGTCATGTTATACCGATTCGAGCAACCAAGCACAATGTGCATCCACAACGGCCGCTGCTGCAAGCAGTGAGACGACTGGCTACTGGAAATACTGGACAAGCACTTGGGTCGAGACACAAACAGAGACCGATATTATCACAAGATACAGCACTGGCAGTTCGTGGTGCGGCGAAGCATCGACTACTGCCGCTGTGGGTGGAGGCGGTGGTGGAGCCACTTCCGTTTGGGTAGCTCCCTCCACTGCCGCTGCATCGCCAACTGCCTCAATCAGCTGCAACTGGGACAAGGGCGAATCTTCCTGTGGCAGCATATGCTGTGCAAGCGACCAATACTGCCTGACATCTGGACAATGTGCAGCTGCCGCAGGAGCAAGCACAACATCCAAACTCAGCTCAGGAAGCTCAACTGGTATTTCTCCCGCAATCCTGCCAACAAGTAGCACTTTGGTAATCGTTACAGCAACCTCTTCCCCCACCACCACTGTCCCCTTTGTCGCTCCCGTCGCCACTGGCGCAAACATCACTCTCACCGGAGCAGAATCCAGCAACTCGCACGGTCTTTCTGGCGGTGCCATTGCTGGTATTGTGATTGGTGTCATCGCCGGTCTCGTCTTGCTCTCCCTTCTCTGCCTCTTCTGCTGTGCAAGAACAATCTGGGTCGCCATCTTTGGTGGCCGCAAGAGAAGACGTACCGAGCGTACCGAGGTCATCGAGTCCCACCACCACAGGTCCTACAGCGGTGCAGGAGGAGCATATGCTGCTAGCCGCCCTGACGACAGAAGATGGTATGGTTCAGAAGCACCTCGTAGAGAAAAGGAACGTAGCAAGTTTACCGAGTTGCTGGGCATTGGCGCTGGACTGGCCGCTCTGGCAGGCATTTTGGGCTTGAAGAGAAGGCATGACCGTCGCAGGGATGAGAAGAGTGAGTATAGCAGTGCTTATACGGATGCTACGTATAGCGATTACTACACCAGTGAGAGTAAGTGAATCCTCAAGAGCTGCATATTCGAAGTTGCTAACGGTTTGAAACTAGGCAGTGCTAGCTCTGATGATAGACGGACCAGACAAACGAGGCGCTCGTCACGTCACAGATGAGGAAGAACCACTACGACAGATTCGAAGACGTGAAGTACGAAGCAAGGAATCGGAATAACGAAGACGACACGAAGAGAAGGAGGATACGATACCCGGCAAAGGAAGACATAATGTATACTGTCGCGCCGCCATATGCTTTCCGCCGCAGTTCAGGGCTCACCAGGAGTTCAAGACATCGAGACGTACATGTGGTTCGTCTTGCGCTCACATTGCTTGATGCATTTCACGGTGTTTATTTTGCTTCGCCTTTTCTGCATTCAAAATGTTCAGAAGTCGATGGGCAAACTACGTTTTGTGGCTTCCCTCAGCTCTTCGCGGATAAGGGCTTTTTTTTTCTTCTCTATGATGCAAAATGTATATAGCAAGAATCCGACTATTGAGACAATCACGACAAGCAAACTTCGTGCCTGCCTCGAGCATCTCTATTCTCATCATTGTCTGAAATGTTCTTGAGTGTCTTTTCGTCGTATAGCTGACGTGGCTTGGAATGATGGCTGGACAAGAAACAGTCTCAGTTTCTTTGACGACGCTCAAAGAAGAAAGCAGACTTTTATGTCTCTAGTGTGTAGTTGGACTTTAAGACAAGCAGTACCCTTAGTGCAACAAGACGATGGTTGTTAGATGGCCTCCTGAAGAGGGTAAGTATATATCTCGGTGTATTGCGTCCTTGACTTTATGACATTCTTGTTTTCGATATCAATATCCACAAGGCCAACCCTACAATCTCTTGTTTGATCTGACGATAACTACTACTATCATTCCGTGCACTTTGCTCACTCTCAAAGTTGCGACGAAATCAAATCCCGATCATGTCACCACAATCAGCCCCAGAACAGCCAGAGAGTCCAGAGTTGTCTTCTACAGACTCTGCCTCGTCGACAAACTGCACGGATGAGACTGTTTCCAACGACATTCGTCGTTACTCTACTGTAGAGCGGTTTTTTCGTTGCATAGATGCTGTGAGTATTTTGTTTCTGTCTTGGACGGATCTCAGCTTTACTTTTTGCTTTTCCTTGGTTTTGTCTCTTGTCTTGTCTTGTCCTGCCCTTTTTTCCGCCGTCTCCTGTCACTGCATCCGACGACTAATCTTCTTTTTCCCTACTTGTAGTATACCACCGCTCTCAACACCATCGAATCTAACCTCCTCACCATCAACCGCGAAAAAACAGCTCTTGCCCTTACCTACACAATCACGAAGTTCGAAACAACAACTCTATCCGAAGCAGAAGTTACCCAAGCTCGGAAATTGCGCAGAAGGTATTGGAGGGAGAGACGGAGAGTACATGGTAGAGAAAAACATCTGCAGAATCAACTTGTCGTCTTGA
>Ga0181465_100720_pt1 | contig 13923 bp, 11 predicted proteins | sample InSIn3gowninarea_FD_119076 | JGI IMG/M metagenome (GOLD analysis project Ga0181465, IMG submission 119076) | Clean room microbial communities from NASA Spacecraft Assembly Facility at Jet Propulsion Laboratory, Pasadena, California, USA -... ... | reverse complement strand
TTTCAATCTTTGGGATCCAGATTTTAATATTGAAAGTTTGTATAAAGTATATCAATACGAACCCAAAAGTGAGCTTAACGGGGCGTTATTGGTTAGAGAAGTTAACAAACTGGAGCAGGCATTGATTGAGGCGAATGATATTGCAAAAATATCCTATAGCTATTATTTCTCTGAGAATAACCTGCGACAAAGGGATAGTGTTAAAAATCTGAACTTAAAACAGTTAAACCTGGTTAGAGATTTTGCAGTTAAATTAGCAACCGAAAAGAAATACCCGCAGCCAGAATTGGGTACTTTAACCGCTGCATATCTATCGTGGATGGAAAATAAAGATCTCCTGGCTTCGAACTATTTAGCCATCCTAAACGCAGAGAAACTTCCTGAAAAATTACGTGATCAATATCGGATCACAGACTTGTTGATCAAAGCGAAAAACATCAAAAGAGGCAATGCTTTTAACGAGAACGATTTGTTGCCAGCGTTAAAATGGCTCGATGAAAAGCGATTCGCTGAAAATGAAATTCAGGTTAATGATTGGGGAAATGAGGAAAAAAAATTTAGCAGAACAACAAGAAATTTTTACCAGCAAATATTAGCTCCGGCTTACATAAAATTAGGCGATACCGCAAAGGCTGCACTGGCAATGGTAAAAGGCGATCTGGAATCCAGAACATTAAAAGAAAATTCGCTTTTTCAGAATATAAGCTATCAGAGCAAATCTTTCTGGCAACAGTATTTAAGTCCTAAAAGCATGCAAGGACTTTTAAACTACAAGAAAAAAACTACAGGAACAGATGTGACAGCATTGTTGGCAAAAGCTTTAAATCAACTGAGTGACGATGATTTTTTTGAACTGTATGGAACCACTTATCTAAGAACACATCAGTACGATAAAGCGGTTCAAATGTTTGCAAAAGTATCACCAAACTACAACTATTTTAATCCTGAAGATTATTATGCCGATGATGCAAATTCTAAACTTTATGCAAACCCATTTATCCAAACGATAAATGATTTTCCTAAAAAATATGTAGTGGCAAAAGCTTCTGTTACGAAGAAAACTTTTGCTGCGGAAATGCTTCGGTTACAAAGACTGATTGTTAGTGACCAGAAGAATGCTGCACTTTATTATTACAAAATGGCAAATGCGGTATATCAAACTGGCTACTATGGAAATAGCTGGTTTTTAATTAGCTACGATTGGTCAACTTATGACAATGCAAGCCCGGCAAAGTACGGTTATGATGCAGACTATAAAAAAGCTCAAACTGCCAAAAGCTGGTATTTGAAAGCTAGAGCGCTGAGTACAAATGCAGATTTTAAGGCAAAATGTACATTCATGCTCGCCAAATGTGCTCAAAAGCAAATAATTTTGAACGCCAAATTAAATTCATTTAGTTATTGGGATAAAGATGATGTGAAATATCAAAATTTCATCAATGCAAATTACAACAATCCGTATTTCAAAGAATTGAAATTGAAATACAGCAAAACGCCGTTTTATCAGGTGGCAGCCGGTGAATGTAGTTACCTGAGGGATTTTATAGCGAGGAATTAAAGGTTAAAAAGCTATTAGACCAAGGACAAAAATTGAAATGGCACTGATAAAAGTATTTGGAGTTTCGTTGATCCTGCTCGGATTTTTTCTGGCTTATGGATTGATAAGTTCGTATCGCCCATTACTATTCGGAACAAAAACCGAAGCTACGATTGTTGCTGTTAAACGGGTAAATAATAAAAGGTTTACATATGTGTATTATCCCATATTTCAATTCAAACATAAGAACAAAATGGTTAAAGTGGTAGATAGAAGCCGTGATTTTGAGGAAAATAGTGTCGGAATAAAGGAATTTATATTTTATAACGAAAATTATGGTATTAGCAGGGGGCTTGCATCAACCACTATAGTTTTTTCCTGCATTAGTGCTTGCTTCATCTTATTTGGCTTCGTTGCGCTATTTTATAAAGGAAGGATTTAAACTTCAAATAGATAATAAAATTTACTATTCTAAACAAAATGACGTTGAGGATATTAGTCTTAAGCTTTCATACCCTCAACCTTTTACCTTAAGTTACCACCTGATTAGCGCACTTGCCCAGGTAAAACCTGATCCAAATGCGGCAAGGCAAACTAAATCACCATCTTTAATTTTTCCAGCTTCCCAGGCTTCGCACAAAGCTATAGGGACAGATGCTGCTGTGGTGTTTCCGTATTTTTGAATATTATTAAATACCTGATCATCGCTCAAGCCTAACAAGTTTTGAACGTATTGGCTGATCCGTAAATTTGCTTGATGTGGCACAAGCATGTCAATGTCCTTTTCCGTTAAGTTGTTTGCAGCCAAAGCTTCTTTAATAACCTCTGGAAATTTTACCACAGCTTTTTTGAAAACTGACGGCCCGTCCATGTAGGGCAGTGCTGCACCGCTTTCTAAAATTTCTGGAGTCATAAATAAGCCGCCTAATTCCTGATCAGGAAAAGCAGGTTTATCTTTCATCCATTTATTTGCATGAGAACCTGGATAATACATGGCTAAAATTTCTGCATCGGTACCATCACTGTGTAAATGGGTGCTTAAAATTCCTTTGCCTTTTTCATCTGTAGGTTGCAAAACTACAGCACCTGCACCATCGCCGAAAATTACCGAAACATTACGACTGCGGGTTTCGAAATCCATAGCAAACGAATGTTTTTCACTACCCACCACCAAAACATTTTTATACATCCCGGTTTTCACAAACTGATCGGCCACCGAAAGTGCGTAAACGAATCCTGAACACTGATTGCGAATATCCAGGGCACCAATTTCGCCCATCCCCATTTCACGTTGTAGCAAAACACCACATCCTGGAAAATAATAATCAGGGCTTAAGGTGGCAAAAACAATAAAGTCGACATCTTTTGCGGTGATACCTGCACGCTCGATAGCAATCTTTGCTGCTTCAATTCCCATTGTGGTGGTAGTTTCTTCATTTCGATCGGCAAAACGACGTTCCTTAATCCCGGTTCGTTCCTGAATCCACTCATCGTTGGTATCCATAAAACGACTTAAATCGGTATTGGTATAAACATTTTTTGGAACGTAGTAACCTATTCCTGCTATTTTGGATTGATGCATGCTCATATATTTGATTAGGTAAATGTAATTATTTTATAAAGATATGAGATGAGGGAGAGATAGGAAACGCATATCGTCTGACTTGTCAAATCTAATATCTCAAATCTTCTAATTATTGTTTATTTTTGCAACCATGTCTACAGAAACCAAAGAAGAGACCTTTACGCTCGAAGAAATTTTAACTTCCCTGAAAACTGTACATCGCCTTATTTTGTGGAATGATGATGTAAATACTTTTGATCATGTAATTTACTGTATGATGAAGTATTTGGATTATAACGAATCTCAGGCGGAAAAAATTGCGTGGAAAGTGCATAATGACGGAAAGTGCCCAGTTTTGGAAGGTTCTTTTACTGAAATGGAAGTTTACCGTAAAATTTTACAGCAAGAAGGATTAACGGTTTCAGTTGATTAGATTTTGGATAAAGTTTTCGTTCAAATAATGCATGAAAAGTATTGATAAAAAAAGTTTAGAGAATGCATTCCAATTATTCGAGAGTGGAGATATCTATGAAATAGAAATTGGCACTACGCAAGCCTTACAAGATATACACCTCTATCTTTTTAAAGACTTGTTTGATTTTGCAGGCAAAATACGAACACTAAATATCTCTAAAGGTGGTTTTCGATTTGCTACAGCTTTATACCTAAATGAGATTTTGGTAAAAGTAGAACAGATGCCAGAAAGCACTTTTGAAGAAATTGTAGCTAAATATGTAGAAATGAATATTGCACACCCTTTTATGGAAGGGAACGGTAGAACAATGCGAATTTGGCTTGATATGATCTTGAAAGAACGCCTCACGCGATTGGTTAACTGGCAGTTTATTGATAAGACATTGTATCTACAAGCGATGGAACGCAGTCCTATAAATGATCTAGAGCTAAAAACCCTACTTGCGGCTCACCTCACAGATGATGTAGATAATAGAGAAGTAATCTTCAAAGGAATTGAGCAATCATACTACTATGAAGGCTACGAAAAAGATAGTGAAGAAGATTAGTTATTTACTTCCAATCCCCTTAAAAGCACATTTAACTCTGCTTGTGTTGTTTGTGTTTTATCTTTAGCATACCAGCTGTGAAGCTTCTCTGCCAAAACAGGCATTTCAGTTGTTTCTTTTCTCCACTCTTTAAGCAATTCTTGCAAAACCTGTGGACGTGGTGCCCATGTTGCTAAAACTTGATCTGCATTTTCATTCAGGATAATTAAAACTGGTATTGCTCTCCCTCCGTTAGTCAAATGCGCATCTATCAAAGGAAGATTTTTATCGCGAAGTACAAATCTTAAATCAATTTTACCTAAAGACGCCGTGGCTATTTTATTAAAAACAGGAATAATTTGAGCCGCATCTCCGCACCAACCTTCTGTAATTACCAAAAATTTGTAGTTGGCTTTAAAATTATCGATGGTAGCAGTTAGTTCATCAGTCAAACTTGAGGTTTTATCAACTCGGTTCATACGTTGCACATTCATTTTTGTATAGTGCAGATCGTAAGTAACATCGCCGGTAGCCTTCCCTTCCAGCAAAAGCTGGTCTACCAGTGCACGGTACGTTCGATAATCCATTCCTTGCTCATTGAAAATTTCGCTATAGTTAACCATGATGTTTTTAATTGATTTGACAAAGAAAAGGAGAAAGTTGATAATTTAAATCATCGGTTTGCAATTTGATTGTTCTATAATTAATCAAATTATTGATCCTATTAAAACGCTGAAACTGCTGACACAACTTTAGCTTTATGATCGAAAATCCTGACAATTGGCTTGATAGTCTTTTTAGAAACATTTAAAATCTCCAGATGATTTCCAGCCGGAATAGACAGCGTAACTTTATCATTAACAATAACCTGATCCTGAGTATTCGGCTGTTTAATGATCAAGGTATCTTTAGTTGGATTTTGTATATCTACATTAAATGCACTTGTATCTGCCAAATTCACTGTTAATTTCTTTTTAGCTTCTAAAGGAATCAAAAGTGTCCACGACTTTGAATCCGTTTTTAGCGTTGCGCAAGAAGATACTAAAAGGATAAACAATAGATAAGTAACGAAAGCAAATTTGTTTTTCATAGTTTTTAGTTTGTTACTTATCAGACGAAAATTTGTAAATTTTAGTTGCATGGACAAGCAAGAAAATTTAGCTCTTAAATTCGCTCGTTTTATGAAAATCGATATCCGGGTAATCTTGCTTCGTTAAATTAATCATATAGTCACTGTCTGATAGATAAACGGGGTTTGCCTCTTTATCAAATCCAATATGTTGTTGCTTACGCTTCACAAATTCATCCAGTTTTTTTCTGTCGGTTGAGGTTACCCAGCTCGAGCGTGTGTAACTTAAGGTACGGAAACGACATTTAGCACCATATTCATGTTCTAAACGGAAGTTAATTACCTCAAACTGAAGTTCACCAACCGCACCAATCACCTTTCTATTTCCGGGCTGCATCACGAATAATTGCGCAACCCCTTCATCAGTTAGTTGTTCAATACCTTTCTCCAACTGTTTAGTACGCATCGGATCCATATTTTCTACCTCTTTAAAAATAGATGGTGAAAAACTTGGAATACCTTTAAATTGCAATTTTTCGCCCTCAGTTAAAGTATCGCCAATTTTGAAGTTGCCACTATCATATAAGCCAACCACATCACCTGGCCAGGCTTCTTCAACAATACTTTTCTCATTCGCCATAAAATCCATCGGGTTCGAAAACTTTAATTTCTTATCCTGGCGGGTATGGTAATAAAATTTGTTGCGTTCAAATTTCCCTGAACAAATCCGTAAAAATGCAATTCTATCGCGGTGTTTTGGATCTAAGTTGGCATGGATTTTAAATACGAAACCACTAAAATTTTTCTCCTCTACCAATACATCACGCTCTTCGGCTTCTCTATGGCGGGGACTTGGCGCAATATCAATAAACGTATCTAAAAGCTCCTTAATACCGAAATTGTTAATGGCACTTCCAAAAAATACTGGAGCAACCAAACCCTCGGTATATAGATCTTTATCAATCTTTCCATAAATACCATCAACCAATTCAACATCATCTTTCAGGTTGTTAATTTCATTTTCTTTTAGGTAGTTCAACAAAGAAGGATCGTTCAAATCGTTTGCCGCCACTACAGAATCGGTTACTTTGGTTTTATCAGAATTGAATAGGTTTAAATGTTTGTTATAAATGCTGTAAACACCTTTAAAGGTGTGGCCCTGACCAATTGGCCATGAAAGCGGGCACAAGCTGATGTTTAGTTTTTCTTCAATTTCATCCAGTAAATCGTAAGCTTCTTTTCCCTCACGATCCATTTTATTGATAAATATAATTACTGGGGTGTTACGCATCCGACAAACCGACATCAGTTTTTCGGTTTGTTCCTCCACTCCTTTTACACAGTCTACCACCAAAATAACGCTATCCACAGCAGAAAGCGTTCGGTAAGTATCCTCAGCAAAATCTTTGTGCCCAGGGGTATCCAAAATATTAATTCGCTTGCCGCTGTATTCGAAACCCATAACTGAAGTAGCTACCGAGATTCCACGCTGCTTCTCAATTTCCATAAAATCGGAAGTATTGCTTTGGTTCGCTTTATTCCGTTTTACCGCACCAGCTGTGTTAATGGCACCACCAAACAACAGAAATTTTTCTGTCAATGTGGTTTTGCCCGCATCGGGGTGACTAATAATGGCAAAGGTTTTACGTTTTTCTATTTCAGGGTTAAGCATAATAAATTTGGGGTAAAAATGGCGATGAAACCTGGTTAAAGAAATTTAACAGCGATAAGATTTGAATAATTTTGTTTCATCAGGCTGCAAAGATAAGAAAATTGGTTAACTGTTTGAACTGGTTAATGTTTTAATCTTTAATAGCGTTACCCGTTCAAATCTTAAATCACGTTTAGAAAAGCAACTGCAGTAGTTCATCGGTAAAAGCAGTCCCGCCATTTATTACAATCTTTTTGTTAAAGCTTCTGCGTTACCTAAACTAGTACAACAAAAAGTATTTCCATTGCTGTCGGGTTTAAATAACATCTCTATTATTTCTTGGGATAGTTTTAAAACCCACCGCTTTAAAATGTTGCATTTTCAGGTTTCAATTTTACCACATAGGACTACCATACCCGATGAAAAACTGAACATTCATTTCCAGATATTTAACTTTGATTACCTAAATTATTAAATGAAAACTAAAAATCATACCTATTTTTGTGCTAAAATTGTTAGCTTTAATCATCCCTCCAACTAAAGCAAACCAAAATCTTAATACCGATGCCACAACTGGAAGAAACTTCTATGCCAGCAGAAATTGCTGCAAAGTTTGTCAATTACACTTCAAAACATGTTTTCTTAACTGGAAAAGCAGGAACAGGTAAAACTACTTTCCTGCGGAAATTGATTTCGCTTACGCACAAGAAGGCGCTGATTTGTGCCCCAACTGGTATTGCTGCAATTAATGCTGCCGGTGTAACCATTCATTCTTTATTTCAATTGCCTTTCGGAGCATTTTTTCCTGATGCGGCGGGTAATCTAATCAATCAAAATATTACCTTCAATTTTAATACGCCGCGAACCATTGTGAAGCACCTCAATATGCAGGGCAACAAAAAGCGCATGATTCAGGAGCTTGAATTGCTGGTGATTGATGAAGTGAGTATGCTCCGTGCCGACATGCTAGACGCGATTGACTTCTCGCTAAGGTATATTCGGAGAAACAGAAACGTGCCTTTTGGCGGTGTGCAATTGCTATTTATTGGCGACTTACACCAGTTGCCGCCAGTAGTAAAAAACGACGAATGGCGGGTGATGGCTGGTTTCTACAAGAGCATTTATTTTTTTGATGCACTGGCCTTACAAAATAGTCCGCCAGTGTATATCGAGCTGGATAAAATTTACCGTCAGGATGATGCCGTATTTATTGATTTGTTAAATAACCTGCGCAACAACAAGATTACGCCCGAAGATACCGCTTTGCTGCGCCAGCATTTTAAACAAGATTTTAAGCCTGCGGCCGATGAAAACTATATCACTTTAACTACGCACAACAATAAAGCTGATACCATTAACCGTGAAAGGCTAACGCAGTTGAAAACAAAGTCGTATTTTTTTGATGCGAAAGTTACCGGCGAGTTTAATGAATACGCTTACCCTAATGAAAAAAGTTTAGAGCTGAAAGTTGGTGCTCAGGTCATGTTTATCAAAAATGATATGACTGCCGAAAAGCGCTATTATAATGGAAAAATCGGGGTTGTGCACCACATTGAAAAGGATATTATCGAAATAGAACTCCCTGATGAGCGAACGGTAATTGCCGTTTCGCCCTACACCTGGGAAAATGTAAAATACAAACTCAACGAAGCTACAAATGAAATTGCAGAAAATGTGGCGGGCTCTTTTGTCCAATATCCGCTAAAATTGGCATGGGCAATTACTGTTCATAAAAGCCAGGGTTTAACTTTTGATAAAGCAATAATTGATATCGGGGATGCCTTTGCGCCTGGCCAAGCATACGTAGCATTATCGCGTTTGCGCTCGCTGAAAGGATTGGTACTTACTTCGCATTTGCGAGAGAATGGTTTGCAGCAAGATCAGAACATTCACTATTTCTCCAGCACAAAACAACCTGCAGAGATATTAACCCAACAAATAAGCGTTGAGAGTTACGATTTTATCAGAAGTTATTTACTGGCTTCATTCGACTTAAACCTGGTTCGCTACTACATGAAAGAGCATGTGGAAACTTTCGATAAAAGCGAGGCAAAATCTACCAAACAGCGGTATGATAGCTGGACTATGGATTTGTACAAGGAATTTCAGAAAACCACTTCCACAGCTGATACATTTCTAAATCAACTGAAGGGCTTATTCGCCGAACAAACCGAGCATACCTTATTTAATGTTTCGAAAAGAGTTGAAGCTGCACTAAAATATTTCAATCCGCTTATTAAAACTGTATCAGATAAACTATTAGCACAAATTGAATCCATTAAGGAAGAGAAGGGAATCAAAACTTACTTAACCGAATTGCTTGAACTGGAAATTTTAGTTTATGAACAATTGAAAAAAATGCACAAAAGCAAAGCATTACTCAGTGCGATTATTAATGGAAAAGAATTTAGCAAAGCCGATACTGACAAACTGTTGAACCTGGCTGAACGAAATGAGCAGTTGCAGAAGGCCATTCAACTGAAAGGCCAGGTTTTAAAAGTGAAATCGGCTGTTGAGAAGAAAAAGAAAGAGCCAAAAGTTGATACAAAATTAATCAGTTTTGAGCTTTACGAACAAGGTAAAACATTGGAGGAAATTGCAAAAGAAAGAGGTTTTTCTGTTGGTACAATTGAGGGCCACCTGGCTTATTACGTGTCTACGCAGCAAATAGATGTATCGAAGTTGGTTAAGCCTAACAAAATTAGAAATATTGCTGACGCGGTTGAGAGCCAGAAAACAAAATCGATGGCTACGATCAGAGACTTTTTAGGAAAAGATTATTCATTTGGAGAGATTAAACTGGTGTTGGCTTCTTTGTTCCCATCAGAGGAGTAGGTCATTCCTTAACCGCAAAGAACACCAAGAAAAAAGGCGCAAAGAACAAAGTTAGATTCAATATTATGGATGAGAATGAATTATCGAGAGTTGTAATAGGTTTGGCTATTGAAGTACATAATGCGTTAGGGCCAGGTCTATTAGAAAGTGCCCATAAAGAATGTTTATTTTACAAAATAGCTAAAGCTGGATTTTTTGTTGAAAAGGAAAAGGTAATGCCTTTAATTTTCGAAGAAGTAAAGCTCGAGTGTGGCTATAGAATTGATATTTTGGTAGAAAAAAAATTAGTGCTCGAATTGAAAAGCGTTGAAACCTTGAATGATGTACATTTGGCGCAAACATTAACTTATATGAAGTTAGGAAATTATAAATTAGGGCTTTTGATGAATTTCAACGTAAGCCGTTTAAAAGACGGTTTAAAACGTGTTGCCAATGGCTTGTAAGTTTTCTTTGTTTCTTTGCGAAAAACTTTGCGAACTTTGTGGTTAAATGGAGAAAGTTGATTTGTTAGCGCAATATATGCCTGCTCAGGCGGCGCCGCTAATTGCAAAGTGGATAGATTATTTTCAATGCGAGTTTAAAATCGCTAAAACCCGTTCCACAAAACTTGGTGATTACCGCCATCCTTACCGCGACAAGGGACACCGCATTTCTGTAAATTTTAATTTAAATCATTACGCTTTCCTGGTTACCACAGTTCATGAATTTGCGCATTTACTCACCTGGAACGAATTCAAAAACAAAGTAAAACCTCATGGTTTGGAGTGGAAAAAAAACTTCCAACGGATGATGGTTCCATTTTTTGACATGAATATTTTCCCTGCTGATATTCATCAGGCTATTGACAATTACATGTCTAACCCTGCTGCGTCGAGCTGTTCAGATTTGCATTTATCAAGAGCTTTGAAAAAATACGACCCTAACACAGTTGAAACGCTGCATTTGGAACAACTTTCTCTCAATACGATATTTAAAATAAAAGACGGTCGTCGGTTTACTAAAGGCGAACGCATTCGAAAACGCTACCGCTGTGTATGTTTAGATGATAAAAGAATCTATCTTTTTAATCCACTAGCAGAAGTTTTTGTGGTTTAGTTGTTTAAACAAACTCGAACTTATCACCATCACGGTGTCCCATGTCGCTTAACTTTAAACGTGGAATAACCAGCAACGCCATAAACGAAAGCGTCATAAATGGAGCAAGCAAAGTAGATCCCAATTCTTTTGCAAACCTATCTATGCTAGTATAGCTTTCTGCAACTTTATATCCATCTTGATTGCTCATTAAACCCGCTACTGGCAAAGCCAAAACTTCTACCCTTCCATTTCCGAGCGCAACTACCCCACCAGTTTTTTCAATAACATGGTTTACGGCTTCACAAATGCTTTTATCATCAACGCCCACGGCAATAATGTTGTGGCTATCGTGAGCAACGCTTGATGCAATCGCACCATTTTTGAGTCCAAAATTTTTGACGAATGATATTGCAACAGGTGCATCGTGATAGCGATTAACCACCACCATCTTCAAAACATCGTTTTCTAAATCACTAACAACACTACCATTAGACACTTTTGGTTTGGCAGCAATCCGATTGGTAATTAATTGTCCATCCAGTGCTTCAATTACCGCAAGTTCTTCCTCTCCTTTGAAAGGATAAATGAAATCTTCCTCTATTTTCGGGCTACAAGCAAAATGATTGACAGATTTTGCATCTTCAATATGTGTTGCCCAATTACCCACTGTTCTGCCGTTTTCGGCAAGCAAAGCGCCATCAATATAAGTTTGCTTCACGTTAAAGCTTGTCAAATCTTCAATAACGATAAAATCTGCCGCATCGCCAATTTGCAAAGCGCCGACATCAAGTTTATAGTGAAGAATAGGATTGATACAAGCGGCCTGCAGTACTTTAAACACATCCACCCCTTTGGCAACCGCTCTGGCACAAAGTGCATTGATATGATTTTCTACCAAACTATCCGGATGCTTATCATCGCTGCAAAACATCATCATCTCAGGCCAATCGTTTAGCAAATCGATCAACGCTTCGAAATTTTTAGCAGCACTGCCCTCACGGATGAGGATTTTCATTCCGCGTTGCAATTTATCCAACGCTTCTTCTGCAGTAAAACATTCGTGATCGGTAGAAATCCCTGCATCTATATATTGCTGAACAGTATCGCCCCTCAAACCCGGCGCATGCCCATCAACAGGTTTCCCCAACTCATGCGCAGCAGCAATTTTCTTTAAAACCTCATCATCTTTGTAAAGCACACCCGGAAAATTCATCATTTCACTGAGGTATTTTATTTCTGGTCGCTCCAACAGCGACCGAACATCTTTGTGGTTCAATTCTGCCCCAGCGGTTTCAAAAATAGTTGCCGGAACACAGCTCGGAGCACCGAAGTTAAACTTGAAAGGAACAGTTTTGCCATTCTCAATCATAAATTCTACACCTTCCAAACCGCAGACATTCGCTATTTCGTGCGGATCGCTAATGGTAGATACCGTTCCATGAACGACAGCCAATCTTGCAAACTCGCTCGGAATTAGCATGCTACTTTCTATGTGGACGTGGCTATCAATAAATCCTGGGAGGATAAAATCAGCATCACTTTTGGCCTCGGAAAGTTTGGTAATATTTTTTATTTTGCCTTCTTCAACTTCAACTTCTCCAAAGAAAATACTTCGCTTTCTGATATCAATAATGTTTCCCTCTACTTTAAAATTGCCCATAATTTTATATAATTAACCACGGATAAAAAGGATGAGCACGGATGAAAATATCTGTGTTAATCTGCGGTTCTAATTTTAATATTTCAATAATTTATCAACTGTTTCTGCTAATCTCGCCTTGGCTAAAAAATCGTCTTCCAATATTTTGTTCATCGGTATTGCCGTATCCAAACTGGCACATCGCATTACTGGTGCATCGAGATAGGAAAAGCAATGTTCGCCAATCCATGCAGAAATTTCTGCACCGAAGCCACTGGTGAGAGTATCTTCATGTGAGATTAAAACTCTTCCTGTCGATTTTACTGCTTCGCTAACCGTTTCTTTATCCCAGGGTTGAAGTGTTCTTAAATCAATTAGTGTAGCACCGCAATCCTGATTATTTTTGATAAAATCTAATCCCCAGTGAACGCCCAATCCGTAGGTAATTATAGTAAACTTAGTACCAGAAGTTAACTTCACCGCCTTGCCAATTTCGGTGGTATAATAACCATCGGGAACTGCCGCGGTTAAACTTCTATATAAGTACTTATGCTCGAAATAAAGCACTGGATTGGGATCTTCAATAGCAGCAAGAAGCAATCCTTTAGCATCTTCTGGAAACGCAGGATAAACTACCTTTAATCCTGGAGTTTTGGTAAACCAGGCCTCGTTGCTTTGTGAGTGGAATGGACCGGCACCCGTTCCTGCACCCGTTGGCATCCGAACCACAACGTCGGCTTTTTCGCCCCAACGGTAATGTGTTTTGGCCAAATTATTTACAATCTGGTTAAAACCAACCGTTACAAAATCTGCAAACTGCATTTCTACAACTGCCTTGTAACCGTTAATAGACAAACCCAAACCAGCGCCGACAATAGCGGATTCGCAAATTGGTGTATTGCGAACTCGGCCCTTGCCATACTTGGCAGTAAACCCATCGGTTATTTTGAAAGCACCGCCATAATCAGCAATATCCTGCCCCATTAAAACGAGGTTTTGATATTTTTGCATGGCTAAATCTAATGCATCAGTGATGGCATCTAAATATCTTTTTTCTGTTGAAGATTGACTTGGCGCAACAATAGTTTGTTCGTATGGAAAGTACATATCAAGCTCTTCCTGTTCAGCATTCGCTTTAGGCTCCGGCTCATTAAAGGCTTCTTCTACTTCTAACTCTATACTTCTTTTAATTTGAATTTTAATGTCGATCGCCGCATCGGTACTTAACACACCTTGCTCAATCAGGTACGATTCATAATTATTCAACGGATCTTTCTTTTCCCATTCGTCGAATAATTCCTGAGGAACATATTTCGTGCCTGATGCCTCCTCGTGTCCACGCATTCTAAATGTTAAACACTCCACCAAAGCAGGACGAGGGTCTTTTCTAAGCTCATTAGCCAATTGATTAATGGTATCATAAACTTCCAGAATATTGTTTCCATCTATCTGAACGCCTTCAATTCCATAGCCAATCGCTTTATCAACCAGATTTTTACACTTAAACTGTTCAGATTTTGGTGTGGATAAACCATAGCCATTATTTTCTA
>Ga0181465_100719_pt1 | contig 13943 bp, 11 predicted proteins | sample InSIn3gowninarea_FD_119076 | JGI IMG/M metagenome (GOLD analysis project Ga0181465, IMG submission 119076) | Clean room microbial communities from NASA Spacecraft Assembly Facility at Jet Propulsion Laboratory, Pasadena, California, USA -... ... | reverse complement strand
CCTGTCCAAAATATTCTAAGACAGCTTCTTTCTCAAGATTCTTTGCTTCTTTTTGTGCTAATTCTTCCTTAGATCTTTCCTCCACTATGGTGCCCTCTTTCCACTCTAACTGATTTGCATATTTTTCAATGTGTGGAATTCTGAGATGGTCATTGCTGGCAAGTTTCTATCTGACTCTTCTAAGACTTATAAAATGATTGGGGTCATAGGGTGACCAAAGGAATCTTGTTTTTAGCTGGAAGCTCTTTATAATTTTATCTGCTTCCTTCCAGGCTTCTTCTCTTTTATTGAAAATGAATGGGCCTGATTGGTGCTTGATTTTCAACTATGGCTTCTTGTTTTTTCTATGAAAGTGGATCATGTATGCATTTCCAAACTGCCTGAAGTATTCTAAGGAAGAAAGCCTCATGGGGACATACTTGGGCAACCTGTATGGGGCTAGTTCACAGCCATATATTCTGATCACTGTATGGTCTTAGTAGAATTACCAATCTCCAATGCTATAGTTCTTTGAAAGCTGGAGGACCTTCTGCATCTCATCTGTGAGTCTGGGGGGAGGAGAACTCAGCAGAAAGGACATGGTTGGGTAGATGAATAAGTCAATGAATTCACAGTAACTGTATGGAGAATAGAAGGCATGATAAAAGAGTGATGACCAAAACACCACAAATCTTCTGTTTCCCTGTGCATCCAACTTCTTGAGGGAAAATGGAAAGCTGTTAGGTTGATTGAATATTAACAAGTGATAGATGTAGGAGGTGTACTTGAATACCCTCTCCCTTTCCAGATTCATGAATTTCTCATGAATCTTATTAGCAATAAGTGTAGCATAATCATATTGAACACTAGGATGCTTTCCTGGGGTGAACATAGACAGCATAACCAAAATGGTTTCATCCACATATTCATTAGTATTGTATCCTAGGATGTAGGTAATCATATCCATTAGGATCTTGCCTATGTCATTGAACCATACATGCAAGATAGGAGGAGGCCTCTGAGGAGAATCTGGCTTCATGAACGATTGGGCAATTCTTGTGATTTGGGCACTGGAGAGCTTGGCACCTTGGTCTATCAGGTGTTGCATAGAGAGAGGAGTCAATGAATTTGGTGACTGAAAGTGAAGCATTTGATTGATAGCTTCAGGGGTGACATAGAATAAAACAGAGCCTGAAGTATTGAGGATAGCCCTTTGATTAGGGCCATAATTTTCACAGCATTGATGGATCAAATCAGGGAAAACATTGACCTGAGGGAGATAAAATATAGGAAAGTGGGAGTCCCAAATTTTTAGGATGTCAGTCCCATTTATATGTTTGGCTTTCAACTCATTGATGACTGGAATATGGTATTTGCTAGAAACTTCAACTGCCTCTGCCATTTGGTAGTCTCTGTCAGCAAGGGACAACCATTCTAGTTCTTTATGTGGGGCTTTCAAAGGTGCAATATTCAAGGCTACAGGGACCTCCATGCTTCATTTGTGCTTTAAACTGACTTGTACTTGAATTATGAATCAATGCAACACTGAGCAGTGAATTTTGATAGAGAAAGAGATTTACAGGGAGAAACAGGGCAGCTTTGGTGTAAATGAGGTGAAATGCTGCCAAAGGGGGGAAAGAGGATGAATTTTCTTGCGATGGGGTGTTTTGTGAAGTGGAAAAAACTTTGTGACAGGTCTGAGTTGGACACAATGCAGCGAGCGAGGGAATTGGATGAATTTGGCCCTCAAATGTGCATTAATTCAGTTATACAGTCATGGGAGTTTAAAATGCTGGAGAATATCGTGATTTTGCACGGTTTTTACAGTGGAAGACTAAAAAATGAGTTTGGAGAAGAAACAAGTAAATACTTGGTTGCAGCGCAATGGAGGGAGAATTGTCCGTGCAGAATTCTGTGCAGTAGTAGCTCAAGTAAAAATTTTCTGAGGTTGGTGGAAAAAATGTTATAAAACGCATGCAGACGACACTATGCTTAACTTGCGCAAAATGAGAAAAACATGTTTTTTGGGCAAAATATGGAAAAATTTGTTTTTGGCGCCTTTTTGACGGATGATGTCAACATGACATCATTGGTGGGGTCAGGTACAGCAGGATGATGTGGCAACCGGTGAGTGGGTCGACATGGACAAGTGACGTGGCCGACAGGTCGGAGCAATGGTGTAATGGAAGCTGACGTAGCACTGATGCGGCAGTGACGCGGTAGTGATGTGGGAATGACGTATAGCGGAAAGGTGAAGGCGGTAAGTGATAATATTCGATCGCCCTTGGTACGGGTCTGGTTTGTGTTGGAGGCTGCACGACGCAATCAGGTTTAGACACGCGTCCAAGCACCGACGTCATCATTCTAACTTTTTCGGGTGCTAAAGGACGGCGATCAGGGGTGGTCCAAAATCGCGAGGATCTTCGGATGGGAGGGCCCAGATCCGATGCACAACAGGGGGTTGAGGTGTCAGAGCGATACAACGGGGCCTAGTTAATAAACATTTAATATTTTTGGAAAAGCGCACAGGGAAAAAACTTTAGGTAAAAGTGAATTTGTGGGTTTATGAGGTTTGCGAAGTGGGTGGGTTATTTATAAGGTGATAGGGTTATTAAATCAACCGGTTGTTGATTTAATTCCCAAAAATAGACTATGAACGCGCATTTGCATTAGCGCCCGACTTCACTATGCTTTCACCCTTTAGGGTAATAAGGCTATATTGCCTGGGGGGAAATACATATTGTTTGGGGATTTTTCACACAAAGTGTTATTATAATAGGGAGAAGGGGAAAATTAGGGAGCTAAATAGTAAAATTAGGGGTTAATATGTATTTGAGGTGTGAAAGGGGAATGAGAACTAAGTTTAAGGAGTAAACTTAGGTCTAAGGGCAGATGAAAGTGAAGAAAGGTTTTACACAAGAAATGTGGCTTTGTTATGTAAAAAAGGAAAGAACACCTTGGTTTGATGTTGCTATGATCAAAAGGTGATGCCGGGACTCAATGAGGAAATCCCATTGGACCATTTAGGGAATTTTAGAAAGAAGTTTTGTGGGAATGATTGGGGAGTTAGACATGCTTCGATGCGTTGTTACCAAATTTTTGAGTAGGTGGATTTGCTCTAGCCAATATGTGTTTTCTCTGTCAAGGCCAGCAATATGAAGGAAATCATGCTTCTGCAACCCCTATCTACCTACTCATCTTAGTGCCTAGCATTTTTTATTATTTCAAGGAGGGTGCACTTGGACTTGCAAACCCTCAATTACTCTTTTTTATTTTCTTTTTCTTTTTCTTTTGATTTTCTATGTAAGACTACCCTTATCACTTCCAAGGTCCCAGATTAAGCAGTTGGGAGCCTTTATTCTCTATCTAACTACTAATCTTCCAAGATTAAATAGTTTGGACAGATTCTCTTTCTCTATTTTAAAATATCAATTTAAACATGGCATGATCCAGATTAAACTATTGGATCACCCATACAGAAGTAGGACACCATCAAAGCTATGTACAGACATGTCATTTCACATAAATATGGGATCTTTGCAACATCAAAGTAGAACATATTTGGAATTTCCCCTACCAATCATGAGATATGAAACCTATTGGTATAGGAGGCTAAAACGGCTCACATGTAGCGAATAGTCATACACCATCCCTAAATGGTATTTTCACGCAAGGAATGTCTCAATGCCCAGTCAAGTCAGCTCGATGACGGCGAGTGCTTCAGGGGCGTGACTGAAACCCAGGGGGAATGCACCCTGGTCTGCTTCGGCAGGAAAAATTCAGGTATAGAGTAGGTTTCCGCGAGAGATATATGCCTACCGTATCACCATCCATGATTGGAAGAGGGGGTTGAACTATAACAGGATACTCTTGTGAAAGTTATGTGAGTGAGTGAGCGTCACCACCCACCTTTGCTTACTTCGGTAGACATTGCGGAAGAAGTGTTTCATTTACAACTTGAATAAAACAATCTTTGGTAACTTGTAAGAGGTAGGCCTCTCTCGGTAAAAAAAATGTTTTGACGGATGAAAGTAGGGGTAACCTTGAAACCATATTTTATTCCTGGGGGCATGCAAACCTCTCACAAGCAAGTGAAAAGAGACCAGTGTAACGCTAACCTCATTTCGTTCTCTAACTATAACTACTCGATTCGGGTGAATTGTCGAATCGACCATTTGTTTCGTGCAGAACCTTTTTTTCAAAAAGTCTCGGCGAATTAAAGGAGAAATTTCTTACCTTGCTTTAGTGGCTAGCTAACTCCATAAATAGTAGTTGGTCACTCCTAGCTTGTGTGTGAGGGGCTCAAGTGCAAACAATTGAAAATTTTCCATATCAAATGAGACATCCTTTTCATATGACTGGATTAATCGAGCAGTTTTGATGTGGACTTCATGCTCGTTAAAAAATAAATATAATCAATTAGCACATGTTCCCCCAGAGTTCAAGCTCATCGATAAAAAATGAACTAATTTCCGGTAAATAACCATAGTGAATGTAAGATTTAAGCCTTTTAAAGCCTTGGGCGTGTTTGCACCACCACCTCCACTTTTCAAATTGGTCGATCATTCACCTGCATTTGATTGTTTACCCATTTTGAGGAACAGCTGCAAAGAGTGATCATTTTAGCCATCCTTGTAACACTACCATGATTGGAAAATTCAAAGCCTTACCTGGAATCAGCGGCTATCCATTTCATCACTTATTCCTCAAAAGACGAGTCTTCTTTAAGCTCTTTTCAACTGACTCGGAAAATATGAAAATATTTCCGAGCTATTGGCCTCTCCATCTCGTTAAAGTGACCGGAAGTGATATCCCTCCTTTAGATTTTAATCTTTTTGGACTTGAGGGATTATTACACAAAATGATCAAGCGCTTGTTATGTTCGGCTCGTTAAAAGGATCGAAAATCCATCCCTTCTATATTGTTTTATAATTTTTTGGACTTAAGGGATTAGATGATGAAAAAGGAATATTGGAGTTTCCTTTACATGCCTTTTCAGACTCTCTAAAATTGAAAAGAACCGAGTTATCTTTGTCGTTAAACTTGTTAAAAAAAATAATAGCGACAAACTTGTCTGTGGCAGACAAGAACGAGTTTCACTATCGCTAACCTCGGTAAAACAAAGCAATGGGTTTTCCCGAAGGGAAAATTATAGAACAAGCATATGTTATCCTCCTCAAGCTTGATAAAAATAAAGAGGTACTGGTTAGCAATGACCGGGAAAAATTGGGAAGAAAACTTGAAGAGACTTTGTTGGTAGCGAGTCGCTCTTGAACATGACACTTTCACTCCGCATCCATGTCGGGTTGGGTTGTTCCATTCACCGGTCACATCATCATGGTCATACCACACCATCCACATTTGGGATTAATACTACCAATCCATCATGTCAAGTGTCGCCGATATGTTCAAGAGAAGTCATTCAGAGAATTCACCGAGGTCCACCCACCACAATACATCTATACTCCATTCTTTCATGACCGCCATCCTGAACCTTATATCATCAGACAGTTTTCACCTCCATGAAAATCATTTTCTCCTTTCCATGTCATTGATGTGGGATTCATTAAGGCCCTCCTATGATGGATCACTTCTTGTCGACATCAGCTCATTATCCAAGAAGTCGATCTAGGAATACCCCCTTCAGTACTTTGAAACCTGCATACCTTAATAGCAAGTTTCTCACTTCCGGTGAAAGGTTTACATCAATGGCCTTCAACCAAAAGATTTTGTGTGGTGTTTGAAGCCAAGTCCTTTATTCACGCCACATAGATTGTACTGCGGTACCTTGAGGGTCATCATCATTATCGGTGATTCCTCTCGCGCCTGCTAATAGCTTACATTATTGGCTGGTAATCAGGCGATGTCTTTCCATGTTCGAAACCAAAACATTTTTCACATGGATCGACTTGTAATTTGAGTGAAGATCAGAAGAAATTGAAGACCCCGGATCTAGTTTCATCCATACGGGCTACGATATATATTCAGGAAAATAAAAACATCAAATGTACAACATTACAGCACAGATAATCATCCAATAAAAAGGATGATGGCTCTACCAGAATCATCAGTCTATTTTCAGACAGTTATCTGCCCTATGTACATGAGAATGAATTTATACATCTGAGCATGGGAATGCCCACCTCAGCTAGATCATGAAAATGTTATGAAGATAATGTATTGTGTTGTATCTTATTATAGGTCTCCTCTTGGCTCAAAAGAACTCTAGATCCTCATTATAAAGCATTTCACCCGACATTTTTAGAAAAATTAACGACCTCATGCTTTAGGGGGCAACTGTTATAGATATTTTTGGGCCCTACAACCCCAAGCAGTAAATATCCATAAACTGAGGGCTCCTAAGTCCGTAAAAGTGTTGTTTCAACCCCTAAAGGAACAAGGTCAAATGATTACAGCTTCTCCCAGAAGTTCTCCATGAAAAAGTGCTCAGAATGGGTCAATTTAAGATCAGTGCACTTGCTCCATGGTCAAGGTGCACTTAAGCCCACCTAAATACACTGTGGGGGTGCGCTTAAGTGCAGAAAACCCTTCTGTGGGGTGAACTTAGGAGGAAAGAGACAAATGGTAGTGTCATCTTGCAAGGTGGAAAGGCATGGAATCTTCCATAACTCTCTCCTGTGACACTTGCCTCTCTGAATTCGACCAAGGATGAGTAAGAGATGCTCAATCTCCAAGTGGAAGCAAGGACTATCAGTGGAAGGACACTAATCAAAAACACAGAGCTGACTCATACCCCTAACAAGATGGTTATATATGGATCCCTCATCCAAGAGATCTGGAGGTTGGAATTGGGCATATTGTAAGGAATTGTTGTTGGTTTCTTGAGGTGATATTAGTATATGTTGGGTGATCTAAGCTTTTGTATGAGGTGAAAAGAGAAATTTTCTTGTCAAGAGGATGATGCTGTGTCGAAACAGCTAGTTGTAACTCTCTTGACTTTACTTTGATTATCAATAAAGCTATTCTTGTTTCCTTCCATATCTTTGTGTAATCCATGTTTATGCATTTGTATGGTTAATCTATACTGACCCTATATTATTTATAGTAATAGATCCATGTTCTTGCATAGTCTTGTATTGTTGTGATCCCGCAGTTATTCCTTGAAGTTGGGCATGCGAGAGGAAAAGCATCAAAAGGTTGTGAGAAGGAGGAAGAATCAAACAAGGAGTCCAGCAAAAGACAAAGGTTGGCCTCCTTATTTTTCTTCTACCTATCTATTATAAAAGGAATCAAAGTAGACTTCCTTCTGTTGTTTCTAAGGCAGCTACCATACATTAGTGGGATAGAGCAGTTCTATATATACACTAATCCCTGTAACAATGTACATATTGGATATGCATCGTTGTGTACATATTGTACTGTGCGCATGATGGATATGCATTTTTGTGTGCATATGGTGCTGTGTACATATTGTATATGTAGTGTTATGTGCATATGGTGTTTTGTGCATGTTGTAAATGTGGTGCTATGTACATATGGTGTTGTGTGAATGTAGTGTTGTTTACATGTTGTACATGTGGTGCTATGTGCAAGTGATGTTCTGTACTTGTCATGCATGTGGCATCGCATATATGTGGTGTCACGTAAATGTTGTGCATGCAGTGATGTGTACATGTGGTATTGTGTACACATTGTACAAGTGGTGTGGTGTACATGTGGCATTGTGTACACATTGTGTAGGTGGTTACATGTACATGTGATATTGTCTACATGTTGTGCAGGTGGTGCTATGTATAGGTGGTACTGTGTATATGTTGGACATGTGGTACTAGTGTACATGTGGTATTATGAACACATCGAACATGTTGTGTTGTGTACATGTGGTACTACATATCTGTATTTTGTAGCTGTGGCATTGTGACATATGTATTAATTGTATTGTATAATGTGTAGATATATGTATTGTGTTGTACATCCAGTGTAGGTGTATGTATTGTGTTGTGTTGAACACCAGATGTAAGCGTATGTATTGTGTTGTGTTGTACACTAGGTATAGTTCTATGTGTCATATGTCAGGTGTATGTGCATGTACTGCATGGTGTTCTATGTCATGTGTGGTTGTATGTATGTAATACACACTATGTGTATGTCCACATGGCTGAGGAGAAGGAATTGGGTGTTTTTTGGGTGTGACAACCGATGTAATGTGCATACAAAATAAGGGCAAAGGTAGAAGCTAAGGATCTATTAAAGCATAAGTACAAGTATTTTGTTTCCATTTTACTGTGCATGTGATCTATGATTATGGTTTATGATGGTTACATGTGATTTATGATTTTCATCTATGATGGTTGTGTTTTGAGCTAACCCAATGTGATATGTTTATACAGGATGACTTGGTCAAAGTTGCTACATTGACTTATTGTGACAAGAAGTGAGAAGAATTGCAAGTAAACCTTATTGGGGCCACCAATGGGGTATGATTTGAAGTTATTTCAATTTATTTTAAATCTAATGGAAATTATTTTCTTGGTATAAGTAACATGAAATGCCCAGTTGGGTGGTTGAAACCGATGAAAATCATTAACAACAACAACAAAAAATGAAGTAGAACATGCAACAATATGTTGTTCAAGCACTTCAGGAGCATGGCCATTGAGGGACACTGGTACCCAATAATGTCCATTGATTACCATGAGAATTTTATGATATGTATGATGGTTTTAAGGTAGGTATATGCCTTAGTTTTTATATCTTCTGATGCGGAAGCCTTGCCAAGGGATGGAATGCCTCAGATGGGGGTGCCAATAGAACTTGGAAGGTGTGTGACTGCATGGAAGGGGGTGACTAGATTTCCTAGGGTACTATGTAGTAGAGAAGGGAAGGTTGGGGATGGATTTTTTTTAGTCATTAGAATTTCCAAAAGGAATTAGATGCACATTGGGAGTGTGCCTTGGAACAATGAGTGAGTAACTATTCACTGAGAGGACAAGTGGCACTGGATTGTAGTGTTGTACATTGGATGCAGATTTGACCTTGCAGTGGATTTTGGACTTCCTGGGAAGGAGGTGAATCATGGTATTTCTTTGAGGGTGGAGGTGTGAGCCTTTAGATTCCCTTGTTGAGGATGCAGACACCATATCCTTTACTTATTGGTTGAGAAAATGTGCATATGTGCATATGTGTGTATTACTGTAAATACTATATCGAGCTGGATTTATAAATTTCCATAGATAGTATCATTATTGTCTGGGGGAAGAAAAGGTGTATATGTGGTTATGTGGTTATTATTGTAAATACCTTAATGAGATATGTTGTGAATCTCTATTAAATGGTATGTTTGTCATGTTTTACCAGATGGTCATTGTAAATGGTGCAACAAGCTATGTTATAAAGCTCCATGCATAGTATGTTTTGTTTTTAGTAGTCTTGTTCATTATAGGTGTCATTGAACACCGAGGATGGTGTTCCCCCAAGGGGGAGGGTTCTCTAACAGGCTTGGTTAAAAATTCATGTAAAAATATATCAGACCACAATCATGGGGCACGTATTCCAAGTTAAATGTTGGGAAAAAACATAGTGACGGGGATCACTTGTGGTTAATTAATGGCTAAGGAAATTGGAAAAGGCAATCACAAAGGCTTTGGAAAGGAAAAATGGAATTTCTGGTACTTTTATTTATGAAAGTAATAAAAATTAGGAGAAAATTAAGGTGAAAGGTCACATCTTGCATGCGAGGAGGAAAATGAAGAAAATAGAGGCATTATTAATAAAAGGCTTTGAAGATCAGTTGGAAAAAAATTTAATGGGTTTTGGTGGAGCTCTCTCTCTCTCTCTCTCTCTCGTATTCTTGGACACTTAGAGTTTCTTGGAGAACTCTTGGAGGAGTGTGGCATACTTGGATTTTTGAAGCAAGAAGGAAAATGAAGAGAAGGAAAGTACAATAAGGACATCGGGATCAACAACTACAACAGGTTTTGCTAGTAGTTACCGAGTTTCATGTGCATTTTCCTCACTATTTTTGGCATGCATGGCATATGCATGTGGTTTATTGGTCATGATCTCTCACTAGCACAGAGGATTGTCTAGATTGACAATGGAATTGCCTAGCCTTGCCATTTCCTGGATAGATATCGTATTGTGGGTTTATTTCTTTTCTTTTCTTATTGGTTCTCATGTTTCCTTTAGCTTGGGATGAGTTACTAGTTCTTGGAAGCCCTTGTTGGACAAATGCTTTGGAATCATTAGTTGGAAAAACACTTTGGAAGTCCTTGGTGGGCTGAGTTACTACTCCTAGAAGCCTTGGATGGAAAAAAATCTTTGGAACCTCAACGACAACTATGGGTTGAGTTACTAGTCTTAGAAGCCTTGGTTGGAACAAATTCTCTAGAGCTCTAGAAGGATTGGGTAGAGAACAATCAGGTGATGGTTTTTTGATGTCCGTCTATGAGGTGGAATCATTGTTTAACGAGTTATGGTGGTTGGACTTTGGAAGTGTTGGATGGTTTTGATTGATGTGCTTTATGAGATCTCAAATTCATGCTTGGAACATGGCACGGGGGTGACTGAATAAAGAGATATTTGGTTTAGCCATGTCTATGGTAGGGTGGTACATGGAAGTCTCAGACCTGGTTGCATTTTTCATATGTTAATAAGAGCTCTTTCCTCTAGTAAATTATGGGTAAGTGTACTTTCTATTATGTGATCTTGGTGGTTGTATTGTCATTGTTATGTTGATGGTTATATTCTAGTTATGTTCATCTTTTATGATAGTAATGATGTATGGCTCTCATCATGTTTTAATTTGTAAATGAATGAAAAATGTATCTATGGCCTAATACGTGAAATTGCATAGGTAACAATGCTTCTTAGTGATTCTGAGATAAGTATGAGACCCCTATGTTCATATTTGTTGTTTAAACCTCTAGATTACATGTTTGACGAAATGTTTGTCTTGGCTAGTAGGGGTCTATTCTAATCCTTGTTGATGTTTTTTAAAATCCATCATTGTTATGTTGTGTAAATTCATTTATGAAAGTGTCATTGAGTTCTAGATAGTGACACAGGCTCTGGGCTGAAAAAAGTGGCTCAAATCCTAGAGATATGGTCACAACACCAGGAAGAAAATTCCCTGGATGCATGCATGCCCATTACCTGAGTGGTTAGGATAGTTACTGAGTGGTTTGGATGGTTACTGAGATTATTGTTGCTAATGTGTAAGGCTTTTATGGTATGTTTTTATTGGTTCCACTTCCTTTAGGTGACTTAGGAGGTCAAATCATTTCATAGTAACTTTTTGTCACATGTTTACCCTGGTTGGTCAGTTACTTGTGTACATGTGGAAGGATGGAATTACATTAGAGTTTAGTTAAGCATGCGTGATTGATAAATATTAGTAATCCAAATCAGTTATATCCAATTGAGTTCAATTAAACTAGTTTGGATAGTTGGAGGAACTAGTGGAAGGTTAGAGAAGACGGACATCATCCTAACTCAGTGATCATCCAATTAATTGATAAATAAACCTAAAATAACTATTTCATGTAGAGAATTCAAGTTCCTAGCTATGGTGGAGATTCCAAGGAAATGTAACAAACAGTTGTAAACTAGTTTTGAGTGCACATGTGTTGCATGCAAGAAGATGATCAAACCTGGTGAATTACATAATCAAGTGGAGGAAAATTTGTTATAGATATTTTTGGGCCCTACAACCCCAAGAAACAAATATCCATAAACCAAGGGATCCTAAGTCCCTAAAAGTGTTGTTTCAACCCCTAAAGGAGCAAGGTCAAAAGATTACAGCTCCTCTCAGAAAGTTCTCCATGAAAAACAACTCAGAATTGGTTAATTCAAGATAAGAGCACTTGCTCCATGGTCCAGGTGCATTTAATCCCACCTAAATACACTGTGGGGGTGCACTTAAGAGCAGGTATCCCTTCTATGGGGTGCGCTTAGCGTGAAAGTGACAAATGGCAGTGTCAGTTTGCAAGGTGGAAAGGCATGGAATCTTCCATAACTCTCTCCTATGATACTTGCCTCTCAGAATTCGGCCAAGGATGAGTAATAGATGCTCAATCTCCAAGTGGAAGAAAGGACTATCAGTGGGAGGACACTAATAAAAAACACAGAAGCTGACTCATCCCCTTGTCAAGGGGCTATATATGGATCCCTCACCAAGAGATCCAGAGGTTGGAATTTGGCTTATTGTAAGGAATTGCTGATAGTTTCTTGAGGTGATTTTTGGGTGATCTAGGCTTTTGTATGAGGTGAAAAGAGAAATTTTCTTATCAAGAGGATGATGTTGGGTCGGAACAGCTGGTTGTAACTCTCTTGACTTCATTTTTATTATCAATAAAGCTATTTTTGTTCCCTTCCATTTCTTTGTGTAATCCATGTTTATGCATTTGAATGGTTAATCTATACTGACCCTAGATTATTTATATTAGTAGATATTTGTTCTTGCATAGTCTTCTATTGTTGGGATCTTGCAGGTATTCCTTGAAGCTAGGCATACAAGTTGGCAAGCACCAAAAGGCTGTGAGAAAGAGGAAGAATCAAACGAGGAGTTCAAGCGAAAGACAAAGGTTGGCCTCCTCATTCTTCTTCTATCTACTTGTTATAAAAGGAATCAAGATAGACTTTCTTCTGTTGTTTCTAAGGCAGCTACCATACCTTAGTGGGATAGAGTAGTTCTAAATAGACACTAATCCCTGTAACAAAATGGCGACTCCGCTAGGGAGCGAATATTTTGTTTGTTCATTTGTAATTGTTTACTTTATAAACACACAGACGGAGTCTGAAGATCAGCCAGCTAGCCTTCGAACTGCATTCGTTTTACAAATTCAAAGTAGATCAAAGCTACTTCAGTAGATCTCTGGGTTGTTTATAATTCGAAAATTCAATCTAAAAACTCTCTACTTGTTCTTTGTGGTAGCCTTAGTAGCCTCATACAGATCTACCCCTGATTATCAAGCTTACTGATCCTTTCCACGGCCAAAAATCCTGAACTAAACTGAAAATAGTGACCTGGAGCCTGTTCAAAGTCTCGTCTCTGAACCAGCGCACCCTCTGAACTGTACACTTGCTCTCAAGCGCACTTCCTGATAGGTGAACCTGCTCTTAAGCACAGATTCCCTGTGTTACAGGTGCACTGACCAGATTGAGCCTTTGCCACTGAATTTTGGTCTCTAGATTCACTTTTTTCAGTTCTATTCTTGAATTTTGCAGCCTGAGATCAGTAACCCTCTGTTTAGAAACCTTTTTCCTTGCTGATATTCCAACCCCTAATGTGCAAATAATTGTTAAATTTTTAAGTGTATTTTTATCATTTTCAGTCTCTCTTTCGCAAAATGTAACATAATCGAGCTGTCGTTTTTTGTTTGAAAAGTGTTGTAACTGCCATTTTCAGCCATAGGCAGCAAAAAACCCCCCTGTTGGATAATCGATTATATGACTTACTGTTTCTTTTGATTCGAATTGGTGTAATTTAAAAAAAAAAGTGTCGAAAATCTATTTCTCCTGTCGAAAATCATTGAGTGTCTTTCTACCCTCACTTGTCTTTGAAAATGAAATTATTAAATTGCTATCGCCTTTAAAAATAATTCGAATTTGCACATTAAGCTTTCTTTTTATCATTCATATACTAAGAAAGTCAAAAAACAAATACACCATTGTGCATTTGCATTTAGACAGTCTGATTGGCTTGATTTAGGAAAAGTGCATTTAATGTGTGCTCTATGCTCTTTGATAAAGAAATTTGATTCTCTTTCCCTAAGTAGCTAGGATTTTCATGACATAAAAGAAGATAAAAGTTTTTTTATCATCTTTAGACTGCATTTTAGGAATTACATCTATACATCACGCGGTGAACCTCAAAAGGAAAGAGCTCTTATTAACATATGAAAAATGCAACCAGGTCTGAGACTTCCATGTACCACCCTACCATAGACATGGCTAAACCAAATATCTCTTTATTCAGTCACCCCCGTGCCATGTTCCAAGCA
>Ga0181465_100718_pt1 | contig 13948 bp, 18 predicted proteins | sample InSIn3gowninarea_FD_119076 | JGI IMG/M metagenome (GOLD analysis project Ga0181465, IMG submission 119076) | Clean room microbial communities from NASA Spacecraft Assembly Facility at Jet Propulsion Laboratory, Pasadena, California, USA -... ... | reverse complement strand
ATGCGCAGAATGTGCTTACTTGCGGTGAGGACGGATGTGTGAAGCTGTGGGGTTTTGGCGAGCAAAGCAGCGGCGAGGTTGGAGATGGTAATGGGAGCGCGAAGGACAGGAAGGCAAGGAGAAAGGCGAAGAAGGAGAGTGAGCGATTTGCGCCATACTGATGACCGTGGGCGCTTCAACACTTGCAATACTCCATTGGCTATGTGGCAAGCGAGTAGGCAAGCTCGCGCACTGGCAGCTACGACCGACCGCACACCAACATCTCATTTGACACGCATTGGGGACGACGCCCGGACTCGAGATGTTCGAGCTTGATTTGAGCTTCACTGCTACCATCACTCAGCCACTGAGTCTTACTGAGAGCGCATCTCCAGGCTTTTGACATGTGATTGCTCTGCGTGGGATGCCAAGTAAGAGAGGTAATAGTGTCGGTGTGGCTCTCGGCGTAGATTCGTATGGGAGTCGCAGGCGAGCGGAGATCATAGACCAGTACGCTCACGTCGCCCAGGCCCTCTTTCGTGCTTTCCGTGCCTGCTGCGACGAAATTGCCTGCGCATTTCAGAGCTGAGAAGCCGGCGCCTTTCGGTTCGGTGATTTCGATGCTGGCGGTTGGTGATGCAGAACGATGGTCCCAGATTCGGATGCGTGCATCGCGGCCGCCGGTTAGGAAGATTTCAGAGGAAGAGCCTGAGGCTAGACATGAGAGGCCAGTGTGTGCTGCGCTGATTGTACGGGAGACTTTCAGGTCTGGCAGGTTGAACAGGCGGAGCGAATCGTCCGAGCCGATGGTGACGTATGTTGATCCTGCGCAAGCGATGTTGTAGAGGTATGTTTCTGGAGGTGTGGCCAAATTCGAGGAAGCAAGCTGTTTGGCAGCCATGATGGATGTGGTCGAGCTGGAGGTAGGGAGGGCTCTTTTTACAGATAGCTAGGTACGTGCAGGATTGTTGTTAAGAAGAAGTGTGCATACGGTACTCGGCGCTGGTGTTCTCTCCGCAGAGCTTGCCTGAGATTACTACGAGGCATTCACCAGAAGTCGGAGGCTCGAGATGATACCAGGTAGTTGTGCTTCAGTCCAAACAGCTCATCGATCACGAACTGGAAAACTCAATCTACGTTGCTGGTAACTTATTTTATCGATCTCGAAAACGTGAAGTCAAAATCAGTGACGATGATTTTTGTCGCTTAGCGAGCCAATCATAACGCGCCTGATGTTGTAGGCACCTTCAGATCCATCATCAAACGCAACAGCACCGATTCGGCTGATTGCATGTGTACAAACGCCACAACGGGCAGCAGCCAGGCCGCAAGCCGGCCGAGTCGTCCTGACATGACAGTGGATACTAGCCATCCGTCGTGCATGTGCATGAAGCGAAGCATCGTGTAGTCGCCAGTTGCGGGACAGCGTTTGCTTCTTCTCCTCCGTCCTGAAGCACACCGGTTCTGTATAAACAACAGGAGAGCTTCGGCTATATGCTCTCGTTTCATCCGATCCTATCACCAATGTCACCATACAGCACTGGGCAGTCGGCCAGAAGTACCTCCTACAGCCTGTGAATCGTGGCTCGACTATGGTACAGTTGAGAAGTACTCGTGAAGTTTGAGCTGGAAGCAGTGGGCGTCTCGCCGCTTGGCCGCCCTTCTGTCGCACTACCTCCTGCTGGTCCTGCCTTGATCCGCGCGGACAAGGCTTGTCGAGCGGATGACAAGAGGTCTCGATCGTGCCAACACATCCACTACCGTACCTCCTACCAAACACGAGAAGCCCGGGAGGCTTTGGTCAGGTCGGTGCGAAGGAGTCGCAGCGCTTGGGCGAGTCAAGCCGAGCATGAATGCAGACTGCGGTCGCCTGGCCAAGGAAGATACAAGTTACTTGATTCATTGATGCGGTGGATGCCTTGGAATGAGAGACAAATTTGATTAATTCAACGCATCCCTGTCCAGCCTCGCCAGCCCAAGTAATTCCAGGCCGGCGTGTGCTACCTGCCAGAAACAGAAGGCTGTATAAATCGTGAGGCAAATCGGGAGAGTACCAAACAAGGGCTGCCACCGCTGCGCGTGCATATGCACGTCTTGGTCGTCCGCCAGGCAAGCGGTAAACCGGGCGTGCTGGGGTCTGCGTCGTAGATGCTTCTGGCTTTTTCCTCTTGGGAACATCGGCACCTGTTGTTTGACTTGAGCCAGGCAGTCTTTCCTTCCAAGTTAATTTGCTTATTATTCCTGCTGCTCCTTCGCCCTCTCCTCCTCCGCTGTGGACTAGACTTCATTTACGAGCCGGTACGAGGCAATAATAGGACGAGGTTTACAGGTCTCGGAACCCCTTGCTCGAACGCCGCTCCTTGCTCACACGCCGCTACTGCTCACGCAATTCATATTACTCCCTTCTTGATATTACCTCTTCTGGCTCACTCCTGCTGCCTGCGCACAACAACACACAACATCAAGATGCGGCGCACGACACCAATCGCCCATATCCTCTACGCTCACCTGTTCCCATCCCCCACGCCCAAAGACCCAACCACCTTCTCGCACCACCTGGCTCGCGACCTCGTCCCCGAAGTCCGCATCGAAGTCGCCACCTTCTATGGCGACCTCAACACCACCGAAGCCCGTTATCCAGGTCTCGACTACTGCTATCCTCCCCACCGCATGCGCTTAAGCCGCTTCAAGCACCACGCACGCTTATTCGCGGCTTTCGACGCCCTGCGCCTTACAAACCAGGAGTTGCAGGATTTCTGCTGCTGGGAGGGCACCAAGTGGGCCAGGGAGCGATACGAGCGCGATGAAGGCGTCACAGTGCCGGATACGACGGGGGACAATATCCCGCAGTTTGTTGACCGCCGGTTGAGGAGGAAGGCGCGATGCGAGGCGGGAGCTGAGATGGAAGGCACGATCACGAGGAAGACGGATATCGAAGTCATGCTCGAGACAGGTGCAGACGCGGATGCAGACCAAGAAATGCCTGACGACGACGTGTCTGAGAAGGACGAATTGGAAGAGGACCTTCAAACCTCCCCCTCACCCTCTGCCCGCATCCTCGCGCTGTGGGAAGCTGGTGGCCAACTCCCACCGGATCTGGAACAGTACTTGAAAGAGCAGTGCGAGCACGACGGCTGGACCGGCCGGAGCTTCGATCTGCGCGCCATGATGGCTGCCGACAACGCTGCTGTCGGGGGAGCGAGAGCGGCTGCTACTTAGGAGGAAGCGGCATTCAGGAGGCCGACTCATTGCTTCATTGCTGCCATTTGGTAGTGGCGTTTTGTTTGTTTTTCCGATTCCCTTTTAGCATGGAGTTTATGGCTCTGGGGCATATTTCGAGCGTGGTTTTTGGGGGAAATCCTTGCTGCGTAGTCATGTGCGATTTGAAGCACCGTCTTTGAGCAGCTCTGTGGCTTGTGGTCTGTGGTGCTAGCAGAGGAACAGAGCCGAGGTTTCTGCTAGGTCTGCGACTTGAGGTGCTTATGAATTGAGCCGAAACATGAATGGTGGACCGTTTCTGCAACCCAGCGTTCTTGAATCGGCCGGGCGAAACTCCCAGTTGTACGCTTTGCGCGATTCACTTTGAGCTAACATGTTTAGAGGACCTACGTCCATCACTTCCGTGTCCTTCTCCGCCAAATACTCCTGTAGATTCATCCTCCCACGCCTCCCTTCGCAAGCCCATCTCTACTCTGCACCAATCTCACTCCAGCACACCTCCTCCCTCCTCTCCCGTCGCCCTACCCAAAACATCAACCCCAACCTCCGCCCTCCTCCTCCCATCCCCCAAAAACCTCTCCATCTCAAACCCAAACCCCAACAACGCCTCTTCGCTCCCCCACTCCCCCATTGCCATCACCCCGACGGGCACGCTCCCTTCCCTTTCCCCGCCATCCTCCTTCGTTGCCGCATACCCCATCGGCCCCGTAAGCGCCGGACACCCGCTGAAATTCGCCAGCCACACGTACTCCATCGCGCGCACGCTCATGTTCGCATTACTTGCGCCGTGGGCTTGCTCGCCGGGGTGGATGGGCCAGCCGACGTTGGGCGTTACCGGCGTGAGGATGATGAGGCCTTCCGGGTGCGCGGCGAACAGCGCCGAAAGATGCTGCATCAGCGCGTGCCGGATCTTCTGCGCTTGCAGAAATACTGGGGCGGGGGTTTGGGAGCCGGTGGCGAGGAGGAGTTTGTTGGGGGCTGTGAGGGAGGAGAGGGCGGGATTGGGGTTGGCGATTTCGGCGAGGATGGTGAGGGCGTGGGACAGTTGGCCGGGGAAGAGGTGAGGGAGTTCTATGTTGGTTGTGGGGTAAGAGAGGGTGGTGGTGAGGTGGTGGAGGGTTGAGGCGAAGAGGTTTTGGACCGAGGGGTCGGCGCGGTCGAGCCAGGGTGTGCAGAGGGCGAGAGTGGGCTTTTGTTTACTTGCTGGCGTGGAGGTGGAGGTGGGGTGGGCGACTGGCGATGGTGATGGGAAGAGGGATTGCGTGGGGTTCGTGACGTCGCGAGCGGCCATGATGCGATATGCTAGCTCGAGGTCGAGCATGTTTGCTGCCATTGGGCCGAGCACGCCTGTGCTTGTGGCGAGACTGGGTGTTGGCGTGCCTGAGATGCGGTTGTGGGAGGGTTTGAGGCCGTAGACGCCGCAGTAGCTGCTGGGGATGCGGATGGAGCCTCCGCCGTCAGCTCCTAAGGCGATAGGGACCATGCCGCTGGCGATGGCGGACGCGGAGCCGCCTGAGGAGCCACCTGGGTAGTAGTTCCTGTTGTACGGATTCAAAGGGGTGCCGTGGACGGGATTGAGGTTTGTGGTGTCGAGGCCGAATTCGTGCATATTGGTCTTGCCTGCAAACCATCAGATCAGTCTAGGGTTAGGTGGTAGCAGGGTAGAGATGTGAGCCTACCAACAATCACAGCCCCAGCATCGATCCATTTCTGCACGCAAAAACTCGTCGCATCGTCCTTGTTGGTTAGATTTATACGACTGCCCAGCGACTTTCCATACCCCGTCAAATCCACTTCATCCTTAACAGCTACCGGCACACCGTCGAGAGGGGAAAGCGGCCTACCCTCGCGATACCGCTGGGTGCTCTCCTCCGCAGCTTTCAGCACAAGCTCGACCTTGGTCTCAATGAAGGCGGTAGAAAGTTCATGACGCTTAGCGACATCACGACGTATGAATGGCAGTATAGTCTCGGCCACTGCCGTTGGAGTGACTTGGCCAGACTTGTAGGCTGAGTGGTAGTCGAGCGCTGAGGGAAAGACTTTGGAGTCTGGGAGTTTGGAGGGCCAGTCTTCTGCCAGCAGAGATGGCAAGTCTAGTTCTTTTGATATTGTACCGGATGATCTGTTCGTCTTAATGACCGTAGGGTCGTATCGCGGCTCAATGCCATCCAATCCTTGCACATCCTTTAGCGTACCGAATCCAGCATTAGACCAAAGGACTCCGGCAACGACAGGCAGGTTCGCGACACTTTGGAGAGAGCGTCAGAGATGCTGGCACAGCTTATGATGATCTCTTGTATTGACGAGAAGAGGGCCACTCACGCTGAAGCCAGATAGTGCAGTGGTAAGCCGCGGACGACAGGATTCTTCGGTCGTGGGTGAGGTATATGTGGTACGTTGTGTTCTCTGGCCAAAGGCCGGTTAAGGAAGACCGGAGGCGCAGACATTGCAGATTAGTTGACGAGATCTAGTGCAGGATTATTGTCAACTGCTAATCGACATGTTAATGTTGATGTTGCACTGCAGGGGTAGTTCTACGTATATGATACGGTACGGTCCACAAATAGAACTATGAGATTGAGGTGAAACAACATCCTCGGCATTGGCTACACCTGTTTCCTTTCTTGACTGTATTGGTTATAGGAGAGCCGTCTACAGCAGAAACGACTGACGAGACAAGATCGAATGCGTGGACAGCGGCATGCTATGCACGACAACGGCACACCTGTCATCTCACACGTTGTGCTCTTCGGCTGATGGTCGATTGGGGAAGACGTGAGGGTCGGAAATTGTGAAGCCTTCATTCACCCTGCACGCTGGCCCTCCAAAGCTGCATGGTTCGATAATGATATGACTGATGGTTGTGGACACAGTACACTAGCTACGGTACGATATTGTACCCTTGGCATCGGCCTCTACCAGAACATAGAACATCATCAAGCAGTCTCAGAACTTAGAGGCTGCAACAGTACATGTTCCTGGCCCCTCTACTGGTATCGGCAGGCTAGGAGCCGGGAGTAGTCCTCAACCCAGTACTCCAAACACACTTTGAACCTCTCCTAGCACAGGACACCGCGATTGCACTGTCGCCAGGCAAGCGCGCACTATTAGATCAGACTGTGCAATTACGATACCCTGAAAACCCCTCCATGGGTCACTGACCCAAGCATGCGTTCTGATTGGCAAGAAATGTGACGCCACATTCCGCACGGCGTTAAGTGGCTTATATTCTGACAGTTCTGCAGTCATGAGGAAAGAGGCATCATAGCGCAACATGCTCATCATTCAGCCTCCCGTTCAGCAATTCGACCAGTGGCACGAGTGAGAGTCCTCCACCCGACGACAAAAAGCGGCCCACTGTCCCTCCCCCAGGCAAAAGGAAGCGGCCACCAACACGACTGCTCCTCGAGCATCACCCAAGGCACCCTCTGGAACTTGCTCGAATCCCGGCTCGCACGAGGCTGCAGCATCTAAAACGCTTTCTTCCCAGCTGGCGGCTCAGCAAGTGACAATCCTCTTGCTTTGTGGGACAGTGGGACGAGCGCAGATGGGAGACCATCTCCAGAGCCACGAGACGCGGTCTCTCGCTCGCGCTACCGCATCTCAGCATCCGATCTATGCAGGTATGGTCCAGCGTGGGGCTCTCGAGATACCAGCAATCCAACGTGCACAATCAAGCCTGGCAAATCCGAGACGAGCTTCCATTCATACCGGAGACGGTCATGGCCACGCGAAAATGGAATGTCTATCAGGGTAATGGCTCTGTCTGGCTTGGACTTGACTGTGAGCGTGCCGACGATGAGGTTGCCAATTACAGGTGGTCGGGGAGCGAGAGGTTTCGGCGACTGGTGCTGCGTGTTGACTCTTCTGGGACGTCGTACGGCGAGTAATGGTCTGCGCTCGCGGCTCACATTACGCGACTCGGAGCAGCTCGAAATGCTCATCAACGTGATAACATACGCAAGATACTGCAGCTAGTAATCGGACGAGCATGACCCTGAACTCTCATAATCCATCGCCGATCCGGTACCTGGGAGGCAGCCTGAGTCTCCCTGAGAGGAACCCGCAAGCTTTCACACCTTTTAATCGCTCATCTCCACAAACCCAGTCCTCCCACCACCACCGCCACCGCTCCCATCCTCATCAACCTTCATAACATCCATAGCATCCATAGCATCCATAGCCTCATACACAACCCCAGCCACCTCATCACTCTCATCATCATTCTCCATCCCCTCCTCAACCTCATCCGCCGCCGGCTCCACTAAAGCAGCGCCCACCATCCCATACCCCTCCACCGCCGCCGCAACCTTGCTCTGCTCCGCCCGCTCCTTCCTCGCCTGATGATAAGCTTCCAACCCTCCTCTCCTCCCATCGAGAGCGCGCAGCGCTTTGCGCCACGCATCCAACTGCTTTCTATTCCTCGTCTCGTCTCGAACGCCTACGAAATGGCCGTTGACTCCGTGGAGGTCGAGGGCTTCGAGGCGCGTGTCGGCCCAGAACCAGGATCTGCCTGCTGCGCGGTCGATGCGTGGGTCATGGGCTGAGGCGTGGGTTCTGGAAGCGAGGGTGCCGGGGAGGGAGAGGGAGAGGAAGGTGGGTTTGGTGGTGGGGTGGGTGGAGGCGTTGACGGGTTTGAAGGAGGATGGTGGTGGGGTGGGAGGAGCGCGGAACCAGGACTCCGTAGCGGTGGATTCGGGGATGCGGTGCAGGATGCGTGTGAAGGGAACCTCTAGACGGGAGGTAGGCTTGCTAGGATCGTTGATATGGTACCATTGTCCATAGCCTTGCAGACCGGAAGGTAGGTCATCTGAGTGGATTGGTTTTCTGCCGACACCGTCGAAGCTGCGGGATGGGTCAAGGGTGAAGGCTTTCCCGCTGATATGTAGGCAAGTATTGTAGGGGCGGCCTTCATCCCAGTCGTCGTCGTTGGCTTCCTTGATGTTAACCAGGCGGATCTTGATGGCTGTGACAACGATGGTGTCTGTTACGGCATCTTGCTTTTGCTCTTGTGGCGAAGGCAGTAATGCGACCGTGTCTCCCACGAGGATCAGCTCGGGTCCGATGTATGCACCTGAGCAGAAGATTGTAGCGTTCGGGCCTGACGAGTCCGATGATCCCTTGAATCTGTTCTTGGAGATAGCACAGACTGTGCTGGCAGTCATAAGGGCGTGACGTATGGTCGGTCGCCAATCAGCGTCTTTGAGGCTAGCAAGACACTGCTGCCAGTACGCGAATGGTCTGATCGCGTGAAGCGGAACGTATTTATGCTGTCTCGAGTGATGCTTGTCAGTGTTGCCAGGTTCTGACAGAGGCTCGACGCGAAAGCCAGAGTTGATGACGTTGCTCTCTTGGTCAGCGTTGCTGGTCAAGTCTGCTTCTCCAAGAGGTTCGATGGGCATTTGCGTGACCACGCCTGCCTCCCACTGCAGATCAGGGCCGCCGTTCGAGTGGCGCCAGGTGTTGATGGCGGCATCCCACTCTAGAGACTCGCTGTCTTTCAGGTTCCGAACGAACATAACAACCTCTCCGGCACGCGGGACATATCGTGGCAGGCCTTTCCACTCGCTTAGCAGATCCTTCAACATTGCGTTCCCTGCTCGCCAGTCCGGAGACATAGACTCGATGATCTTCTCGTCCAGGACAACCTCACTACCAGCTTGCAGCTTGTCAAGCAGACTGCGGTAGATGTCCGGCGTGCCGTCCTCGTCGACTTGCTTGCGACGCGTTCGTGGCGGTGACTCGGAGAGACGACCCTGAGGCAACATCCCAACTCCACTCGGTCTCCCCTGCGGCATACCTGACAAGGAAGTCTTTTGCGGACCCAATTTCGAGCGGGCGGCCGTTGACGTCTTCGAGACTCCAGTGATTAAAGAGCGAGAAGAGGGCTGAGCGAAGTACCCAGAAGAGTACGCGGGACTAGCGCGATTGCTACCACCAGTACTACCAACCTGGCTCGCCCTCTTCTTCCTACTAGTATTGCCCGTGCAAAGCTTACAGGGACACCCAATCGAACCACCCACATCCATCAAGTGTTTGAAATGAGGGTAAAACTCGGCAATCGAGCGGAACTGGCCGTTCGGGTGGCCATATACGTATCGATCAATATGATTGCCCTCGCCAGGCCGCTTTTTCTCAAAACCAGCGTAGCCGTCCGGCAGTTTGTCGAGACGCCAGGTGTAGCGAGCGAGCGGCGCGCCGAGTTGAGCTGGGTCGACGTCTTTAGCCCATCGCTCATTGGCGACTTTCTCTAAGAAAAAGGCATCGTTGCGGGTTAGGCCTCTGTCTGGGCCTGGCCATTTGTTGCGATCACCATCCGACTGGCAGGGGGAAAGGGGTAGGACTTTGACCTGAGCCATTTGGAGGAGTTGTGGACGGATGCTCGATGTTGATGATTCACCTCATCACTCCTCAGTGGTGGGAGTTTCCGTTAATGTGAGTGAGCATTGCATGACTGCAGGTGCGCTATTGATTGATATCGCCAAATTGCTGGAAGGTCCGAAAGCTTTCTGATCAACACAATGTTTCGAACGCCAGATCGATCGAGTGAAGGATTACAGCTGTGATCTGTCGTTGACTTGATGTTGGTATCACGTTGTATCATTATTGATGTTGTTGTTGGATGGAAGTGAGAGAAGCTCGGCTATTCTGGTACGTAGCTCACGCTAGCGCCAAGATAGGTCTAAGGCGTGAACGCATTCCGACAATTTCTGAGGGTTGCATGTTGCATGTGAAAGTTGAGCATTACATGTACCAGCGCAGTACACAGGAAAATATGGCCACTTCATCGCTGGAGGAAATACTGTCCAGCTTCACGACTGCTACAAAGGCGGCAACAAGCGGATTACCGCAAGTCGAAAGCCTGCTGGCACCCGAGCACGGCATTACGTTGCTGGATGCAAAGAACGAAATCTTCCTCTCTTATCTGCAGGCGCTCGCCTTGCGCAACCTGACCGTCCTGCGCGGCATCAAGCATGGCGACAGTGCCAAGAACGCACAGGCGCTGAGCGAGAAGCTCACCAGGAAGCTCGTCGAGCACAGGGTCTATCTAGAGCGTGGTGTCCGTCCGCTGGAGCAGAAGATCAAGTATCAGGTGGACAAAGTGGTCAAGACGGCCGAGGATGAAGAAAGGGCTGCACAGCAAAAGGCTAGTATGCCCGCTGCAGTAAAGAAAGGAAAGTCCAAGGCTAGCACTGCAGGTAGTGACGACGAGGACGACTCGGAAGATGACGAAAGCGACGATGATGCCGCTACCGGCGTAGACATGGACGAGTTGGCTTACCGCCCCAACCCAGCTGCTTTCAACCAAGCCAAGGTTGAAACGGACAACGCAGCACGAAACGCCAAGAGCAGCGCCGACGGCATCTACCGCCCACCCCGCGTCTCCGCCACCGCCATGCCGACTACGGAGAGCCGCGAGAAGCGTGAGCGACCGGGCCGATCGCACACGGTGGACGAGTACATCACGAGCGAGCTCTCGACTGCTCCTGCCGCACAACCCAGCGTCGGAAGCACTATCACCGACCGCGGCCGTGGCAGCAAGAATGCTAAGGACCTGCAGAAGGAAGCAGAGCGCCGCGAATATGAAGAGACGAATCTTGTGCGTCTGCCCAAGGAGAGTAAGAAGGAGCTTGCGAAGCGCCAGAACAGGTCGCGTGCGGGCTACGGTGGCGAGGAATGGAAGGGCCTGGGTGAGAGCCTTGATAGGATCGGAGACCTCACCAAGAAGAAGGGTGGACGGGACAGCGCGCTTGACAAGAGCAGGAAGAGGAGGGCCACCGAAGATGGGCCGAGAGGGGATGGCATTGGTGGTGCTTTTGATGTCAAGAAACAGCGTATGGACAAGAAGGCGCGGAGGTAGACATTTATCTCGTCCATGCCTATACCGCAATCTACAAGGCAGCACATATTGGCCGGCTGTGTCTGTAATAAGACTTAGCCTGGTTGCGAAGACGTCTGCATTCACAACATCGACATGCCCCGAAGGCCCGGCAGATGTTCGACCAAGCGAGCTTTCAAGGACGATCGCGACACGGCTCGGCGTATCTATTGTCTGGTTTAGCAGCAGCGGGCAGCCACGACTATATATGCATCGCATCCACCATCCTGCGTTTCTGCTCGGAATGTGGTCTTCCTTGGCCGATGCGGTTCAGCTGCAAGGAGGGGTGCGTCGTCGATCAGAATGAGATTCCTCCGTCTTGGCCTTCCTCTTGGGAGGTAGGCACAGCTTCGAGTAAAGATGACCCGAGTATCACCGAAATAGCATCATTTTCGTCGCTGTGCCGTGAATGTATAACAAGTATATATATCAACTCAGGTAGGATGGATCGAAGACTGTCGTCGCGCGACACGCGAGCAGTTCAACAGGTACTGCTCAGCTTTCAGCCATGCTTTCGATTCGTTCTCTATTGTTGGCCATCCTCCCCTTCACATCAATTCTTGGAGTCAACGCCGCGCCAGGCCAGCCATTCCTAATCAACGTCAACAACTCCACAGCAATCATAGGCAATGACCTCTGGAACGTCACCCTTGGGCCCCAATACGGCAAAAAGTTATTCTACAAAGGCGCCGACCGCGTCGGCCGCGCGGTAGGCCACTACGTGAGCTACAGTGAGTCCCGCAACCACCGATTGATCTGCCTTCACACCTGACACACTCACTACCCCAGACGGGGCAGCAAGCGACCTCAACTTCACAAACGCCCGCATCTTCCGCAGACACGCCGAGTACACCGACATCGTCTTTTCCGCCACTGAGGGAGATTTCCACTGGGTTCTCACGCCCACTCTGGCGGGTGCTTATCAGTACTTTGTCAACCGCGCGCTGCCTCGGTTGGGGGAGTTTAGGACCTTGTGGCGGCTGGACAATACCAGTTTCCCCAATGGCTTCACGTCCGAGCGGGATGAGGCGTTGCCGACCTTGAGTGATATCCTCGCGGCGAACAAAACACAAGACGAAACGTGGCAGCGCGCCGATGGGACTTATATCACGAAATACGATTTCTCCACTTTTTTGCCGTCGATCCAGGGGAACTTGAGTGTCTGGGGGGTTTACGGGGAGGAGGTCGGGAGCTGGTATATCCATGGCGGGAAGGATTACTTCAATGGTGATCACTTGAAGCAGGAGTTGATGGTGCATCGGGAGAGCGCGACGGGGGATGCCGTGCAGCTGAATATGGTTCATGGAACGCATTTTATGGCTGTCAGTAATGATTCTTTTGCGGCGGGCAAGACGTGGGGGCCGTGGTTGTGGTATTTGGTGAGCTTTTCCCTTCCCTTTCCTTTTCTTTGACGATTTCTCTCTGCCGAGCCTCTGCCATGGGAGCGACGTGACGGCGATGTTGACGAGGAAATGATAGAATGATGGTTCATCCGATGACGCTCTAGCTCGCGCAAAGACGGAGAACAAAGCCTGGCCCTACGCCTGGCTCAACGACACCAATGGCTTTCACTCCCGCGGCAGCCTATCCGGCCGCCTATCCCTCTCCGACGGCCGTGCTGCCTCCGGCGCCGCGGTCTTCTTAGGTGACAATGGCTCAGCTCAACCCACCCTCGAGCAAGGCGCAAACTACTACTACCGCACCTACGCCGACAGTCTCGGCCACTTCAGCTTCTCCGCCGTGCGAGCCGGCATCTTCGGCCTCCGCGCCTGGGCTAACGGCGGCGCGATTGGTGACGTGACGGGGCAATTCGGCGTCGATGACGTTGATGTTGCGGGGGGGAAGAACACTACCTTAGCTCCCCTGACATGGAACATATCAGGTAGGAAGCAGATCTGGCAGATCGGCAGTGTAAACCGCAAAGCAACTGGTTTCGAGGCTTCTGGTCCGCCGCACGAGCACGCCAGAGCGGCTAAGTGTCCCGCTAACCTTACTTTCACGATCGGCGAGAGCGGGACGGAGGACTGGTGTTTTGCGCAAACCAAACTCGGAGCATGGAATGTATCTTTCTCCCTACCTTCCCTACCTATCAATAACAGCACGGCAGCCGTGCTGACCACGTCGCTCGCGGGCTGGAGTTCGGGCTCCTCGATCGTGGTGCTGGTGAACGATGTCAGGGTGGGGAATTTGAGTGCGATTGCGAGTGATCCGAGTGTGTATCGCTCTGGCACGTTGGCCGGGGAGTGGCATTTGTTCGAGTTTGCTGTGCCGGGTGGGGTGTTAAGGAAGGGGGAAAATGAGGTGAGGTTTAATGTTACGAAGAGTACAGCGTTGAGGGGGGTGATGTGGGATAGTGTTGTGCTTGAGTGGGCGTGAGAGAGAACTAAGAAGTATGGGTTGCAAATGTGGGCACAAAAGAGAGGCAGAGCGAGACAGAAAAGACCGCCAAAAAGGCAATGGGACCTGGTAACAGAGCAGGTGCGATCTGTATGTTGAAACGGACCAACCCTCATTTTCACCGAAACGCAGAGTAGGGTCACTAGGTTGCAGAATTTTAGACTTTATGTCGGATTCTACTAACTAGAGGATCCTGAAGCGTCGACCGCCTACATAAACCATTTCGCTAATCAGCTTTTAAGAAGCTGTGTAACTCAAAGGGAACGCTTGCGCCATACACGCTATTGGTCTATTCATGCTAGCGACCCGCCAAAACTGCTTACAAGCAAATAATCAGTGGCGATCGACCGGGTGACTTTACTCCGTCGTGTGGCTGCGTGCCGAACGACGACCACCCTCGCATGAAAGCGTCTTCAACATCGCCTGACGCCGTCCCACTAGTCACGGAACGGATCCTCGACCTCTTGCCGACCC
>Ga0181465_100717_pt1 | contig 13952 bp, 14 predicted proteins | sample InSIn3gowninarea_FD_119076 | JGI IMG/M metagenome (GOLD analysis project Ga0181465, IMG submission 119076) | Clean room microbial communities from NASA Spacecraft Assembly Facility at Jet Propulsion Laboratory, Pasadena, California, USA -... ... | reverse complement strand
GTTTACTTCTAGGGAAAATAACCCTAAATTAACATAACTCCTACCATTAGATCATCCACCTAATGAACAACCCAGATTGATTACGAAACTATAATATTTTACAAGGCAATTTTTCATCTAGTTTTCGCTCATGACAACAATTGTGTATTTGTGAGTTCTTCTTGTAGTTTCATAGTCCTTTTCTACATATATTTGAGAATATTATATGACATTGGGAAGGGCTAGATTGAGTATCAATCTCCCTGATATCCCTCTACAAAGTTATGTTCAAAACTAAGTTAGAAATTGAACAATCTGTTTAATTTACTGCCCATAAATATTTAGATTGTTGCTTCTATGTTGTACTTGGATATATTTGTGTTGACTATAGATGTTCATCTGTATGCCTCTGCTATTATTAGATGATTAAATGTTTAGGGAGAATGTTTATCCTTCTAAATCCCTCTTTCAAAAAACCAATAAAACTGTATGTTTTTATAATGAAACACTAGCACTTTGTTTAGTCTTAAGGGAAAAAACATTATAGGCATAAAGAAATTATTGTATCTTCGGGGTCCTCCACTCCATACAAATCCCTGTCATTGATCCTTTGGCATAGTTCTTTAGTTGAGGATTGACTATAAAGATACAATGTAGGGTATCAAGAAAAGAAATTGAGAAACACAAACATAGGTAACACCAAATTGAGAAGTCGATGTTGTACCAGCGGATGTTGTAACAACAGATGCCATAACAACATGTCAATGTTAAATCTGTTGAAAATGATGTATCAATTGATGTAACACTCATTACTTTTGAAAATGACGAAATTGTTGTAAAAGTTGATGTTATAACAACTGTTACTATTGAAACTACTAAAAAAGTGACCATTACAGTGGATTTTGTAACAACAAATGATGTAACAATGGATGTTGTAACAACAGATGTTGTAACAATAGATTTTGTAACAATGGATGTTGTAACAATAGATATTGTAACGATTTGTTGGATGCGGAGCTTGATTATCTTCTTGATTCAGAGGTCTTGTTTCAGCCACGTTTGGATCCCAATCCTCGACACGGGGGTGTGCAGGGCTTCCCCCCCAATATTGCTTCCTGGGGGGTACAAGGGGGTGGCTACATGTTTGGATTCCCCCCTAGCGGGGGTTCGGGGGTAGTGCCCCCGAAGCTAAAAATAGATGAAAAATTGCCTTGTAAAATATTATAGTTTCGTAATCAATCTGGGTTGTTCATTAGGTGGATGATCTAATGGTAGGAGTTATGTTAATTTAGGGTTATTTTCCCTAGAAGTAAACCCTCGTTTTATATGAGGGGATTTTATTGCGGTTGCGTATTATTATTCTGAGCGAGAAAGAGAGAAGAGATTATGTGAGAGCGAAGAGGAAATTACAAGTTGTATCTCTTCATTTTGTTGGATAATATAAAAGGAAGGACTTATTGTTTCTCCGTGGACGTAGCCCAAATTGGGTGAACCATGTATATCTATGTATCTCTTCTTCTATACATTTCTATATTTGTGTTTTCGCAATATTTTGTGTATTTCATTGCTTCGTAAATTAAGTTCTAACACAATTGAGGGCTAGAAAACCATTTCATTTTGTTTATCAAAGCTTGAAAGTGGGCAACCATAGAGGCGTTTTTGCCATTCAACACTACACTACTAATTGGGGGATCAAGAAAACAAATTGAGAAGAACAAACACAGGCAATAGCGGATTAAGAAGCATATGTTGTAACAACTGATGTTGTAACAATAGATGCCATAACAACATGTTAATGTTAAATCTGTTGAAAATGTTGTAGCGGATGATGTTGTAACACCCATTACTATTGAAAATGTTGAAACTGTTATAAAATTTGATGATATAACAACTGCTACTATTGAAACCACTAAAACAATGACCATTATAGCGGATGTTGTAATAGCATATGTTGTAACGATTGAGGGGATAGAAAGTCATTTCATATTTCTTGTCAAAGCTTGAAAATAGGAAGCCAAGGAGGTGTTTTTGTTACCCAACACTACACAAACACTTGGGGGATCAAGAAAACAAATTGAGAAGCACAAACATAGGTGACAGAGGATTAAGAAGCAAATATTGTAACAACGAATGTTGTAACTGCAGATGTTGTAACAACGTATGCCATAATAGATGTTGTAAAGGTGGTTGTTGTAACGGGGAGGTTGGAGCGGGAGGGGTGCTAGTAAACCTGGAAGAAAATACTGAATTAAAGCTCACATGGTGACTTGATAATGCCACAAACAATCAAGCAGAAGCTCTCTCTCTCTGGCAAGGCTTGAAAATCAACGTCTCCAATGGCATCAGGAACCTGATCATTGTTGGTGATTCTATGGTGATTATCCAAAAATGTTTGAGCCTCACCAAGCACAAGAACCTCATTGAGTCAAAAACCTCTCCAATTCTTATAAGGATAATGTATCTCTTAAATAAAATTGAAAATTTCAAAAATTTCCATGTATAATGAGCCAATAACCAAGCAACCAACGCACAATCCAGTATTGGCGTGGAGTTAGAGCAAGGTTTTATACAAATTAACAATATATGTCATATATGTCATATCCCATAATGTGGTTTATCAATACAACATTTGTGCAATACAACTGGAGTACGAGACTGCATAAGAATAAACAGATAGTTACGATGGATAACATTTCAAGGTTTCATTGCAATGCATCAGAAGAGGGGGCAGTTGATAGGAAGTTATTGCACATGTGTGAACACATGAGCAAGGACGCCATGAACAGCGACATGTGGGCTTTTAGTCCTTGGTTATTTTCCTGGTTATTTAATATGGATTCAATCAAGGGCAGGGTTGGTACCATCACATTTCGAACCAAGCATGTTTCGACGGTGATGGAGATGAATGGGAGGAGCTTCACCATGGTGCAGAGACGATATTCATTTATGGTTGATAAGATAGGAAGGAATGTTGAGCATGAACAGGCACTTATTTATAGTTGTTGGTTGAGGCAAGTAATCCATAGGATATTACAGGTGCAGGGGAGAATAGCCAGGAAAATGTGCTCAACAAGTAACAGAAGTGGCAGTGACACGGTGGAGTTTGGGCACAGTGGGAATATAGGGGATATAGTTGACAACTCTTTGTTGGGCCATGAATACGACCACCTTTTGAACACTTATTCCACCCATTTATACTATTCTTCATCATGTCATTTATTATAATTTATTATATAAATCCATTTTATGATGATTTATGCTTCTATGAATGAATATTATTTATTCTCCTTTATTTCTAATAAATTGATGATTATGCATGATTTTATCAATGATAGTTTTAATAAATTGGTTGTAACATTATTCACCATTTTTAGCCTCCAAGATAATTTCCAGGTTGAAGATTTGATCATTAATAGTGCCAACTCAGAAATTCGCTAGAATAAGAAGTGATAATTTTGTGGTTGATATTTTAAGCAAATGAAGAAGAATCTGGAAAATCTGGAACATGGGTTTTGTCCAGAACGGACCCAAATAACTTAATGAAAAATGGTTTGCCCAAATTCGGCTTGTACTGAGAGAAACGCAAGGTTCTTTGAGCACGATTTTCTCAGATTTGTTGTTGTGGCTGTACTCCAAATCTCAGCTGTAAAGCCAAATTTGTCTTGCTCTTGTTGAAAGCTAGATGGAAATATATCTTCTTGTTTATCAATTGGTTGGAAACAATCCAATTTTGTAATGTAAATCATGGTGTACTTATCTTTATTGTAACTTCTCTATGATCTCTCTATTTAAATGAAAACAGAGATGAGAGAGGGGGATGGCTAAGAGAATGGAGAATTGAGGATTTAGAATTAGAGATTTAGAATTAAGAATTCATGATAGGATAGGAGGAAGAAAGGATTGTTTCATGTTATAAGTCTCAAAGCTTCAGTTGTTGTAATGACTTCACCATTTAATGATTAATACCTGATTTGGGAGTTGTTGTTCATTCTTTTCATCTGAAGTAGCCCAGCAGCATCCGCTGGCGGCTAAGGGCCCAGCCTCTGGTGGAGTATGCTGTTGCTGCTACTGTATATTATATTCTTTTGTTTTATGCGTGGTTTGCTTATTAGTTTTATTTGGTAATCTGGTATGTTCTATTATTTTACATCACAGCTCTGTCACATAATCTCATTTTCTGAGGCAGAAATATCATATCGATTTTGTAACGCATTGTTATTTCTTTAAGTGTTGATATAAATGGTTTTTATAGGATATCGTTGCTATTCAATTATGGAATGTCTGTGCTGTAACATTTGACCATTGGTATTATTGAATTCATCTTAGAAATTATATTTCCTTGCGGTTGTTGAATCTATGAACGTTGTTGCTCCATTCTAAAAGACAGTCGTATTACTTATAACTAAGACTGACAAGTGGATTACAAAGATCATATTGCTATTGAGGTGTGCCGTGTGTTAAGTTATTATGCATTTGTATTTGACTTTCCATCGTTGTTTCATATTCATTATTAGTTAATGGTGTTCTATTTCTGCGTGTTGTTTGATTCTTAGAGACATGGGATTGCCATTTGATTTCCGTAGGATATGATTGACTGCATTTGATTTTGTAGACTAAGATGTTGATGTTTCTTAAACTTAATTGCCATTACAGTTCTCGATTTGCTGTTCCATTTCTTAGTTGTTGTTCCATTTCTTAGTTGTTGTTCCATTTCATATTTGCTGTTCCATTTTCTGTTATTTGCATTATCTTTGCTTTGGTGTGCAGAACGATCTGAAACTGTAGTGGGCATTGGCATTTGCTGTCTAGTCCCCAGATTGATGATCTGTTCCTTGATTACTTTTGGTTACATCAGTTTCCAAAGGGATGAGTTATTGTTACTGGACCCTTGACTGATACATTGCTTATTTTTCCGAATGAATGATTTAGGCTTCAAGGTCTTTCGCTGTAAGTAGATCTCATTTTGAGCATTCGTTTACTCTTGTATTTTGAGCATTGTACTACATCTTTCATAACATTACTCTTGAGAAAATAGCCGCCTCAGACTGAGTACACTCTTGAAATAAAAAGTCGTCCCTGGGTTGACAATTAATGTGAAGGTAATTAGGAGTTAAAAAGACACCTTTTTATCGCTCCACATTTTGGCGCCGTTGCCGGGGAGAGTGTAGCCATTTCTAAAGAGTAGTGTGAATCTGATGAGTGCCTGCTAGGAGAGAATTGGGTATTAAAAACAGAAGGTAAGAACCTGCGTACGGAGCATGTAACAACCCTGCTCCCTCGCCTGCTTTCCAACAGATTTGTTAAAGAACTTAGAGTAGAAATAGACGTTTGAATTTTTGTGTGAATGATTAAAAAAAAAAAATAGAAACTTTGAAAAACAAATCTCATGATTTCACTTAAGTGGTGATGTAAGCACCACCCATTTCACTAACCAATTGACAGGAACATTTGAAGAAGGAGCCTCAAATAAATACATGAAGAACATCTTCTATTATGGTAAGAAATGGCTCACATTTCTTCTTTTGAATTTCCTATCAAAGATCTAGGAGGAGTGACACAAATGCACATAATTCCCCAATCTTCTCTACCAAATTTTCATGGCTTGACAAATGAAGATCCAGATACATTCTTATTTGAGTTTGAAATACTTTGTAGAGGATATGATTATTGCACTAACGATGAAAGGTTGAAAGTGTTTCCTCTTACTCTAAAAGGAACAGCTCTCCGATGGTTCATGAGCCTAGGTGGGAACCGCATCCAAACATGGGAGGACATGAAGAACATATTCTTGAAGAAGTACCAAGACTATTGCAAAGCCAATGAAAATATTTTCAATATGATACAAGGGGAAGATGAAAGCTTGGAGGACTATGTAGATCGATTTCAATACAACCTTCAAAAATCAAAGCATAAGCATTTGGAAAAAGAGATCTTGAAAACACTTCTTCTTAAAGGAATCAAAGATGAATTTTTAGAACTCTTAAATTTGATAGGAAAAGGTGATGTTTTTCAGTTATCATATGATGATGTTTGTAAGTTGTACATAAGGTATTCAAGAGGAATCTCCAAGGCTGGTAAGAATCCTAGAGATGTTTTTTCTTTGTTTTCCAAATCTGCTACAAGAACAGGAGACATAAGAGCTGAAATCAATGATTTACTTGAACATTTTAAAGTTTCTTTGTTTTCCAAATCTGCTACAAGAACAGGAGACATAAGAGCTGAAATCAATGATTTACTTGAACATTTTAAAGTTGATTTTATTAGCTCTCTAAATTCACAATTGGATGCTTTGCAGGTTCATAAAAATCAAGAATTTGATGAAGTGTTTTGCCCTCATGACCGAAGGGAGCATACCATAGATGGTTGTTCTTCCTTATCTAGGATGGAAGTAGCATATCAAAGAGATGAGGAAGCTGCAACAAGGTCAAAACCATGGAAATCATGGCCTACAGGTATGGTTCAAAACACTTCCCCTTCACTTTCTTACTTGCATAATCCATTAGGGCAGCCATTTCAATATAACCATCAATCTTGTCTACAAGCTTGGCATGGTTCACTTTATGATTGTATGACTACTTTCCCTCATCTTGTAGCACAAGCACATTCTCCGTATTCTTCACCAGCTCTTCCACAACATCCTGCTTGCATATCAAATTCATCCACTCAACCCAATCAACCACATCATCACAATGCTCCATTCCTTACACATTTTCTGCTCAACTCACTCCACACCCTCACCACAATAAGCCAGTACAACATGCTTACAATGTTGAACTGCAAAATCTACACACCCTTCCCACCCATTCTATCTCACATGCACCAATGGAGAAAACTTACAATGAGATTCAGAATGTTTCAAATTCAAAAATTGTCGAAGCTATGGAAGAAAATGAGGCTTCTTTTAGTATGTATCAACAAGCTATCTTAAAAGCTCAAGAACTTCATGATATGATGGCTATGAGAAATCAAGAAAGTAAAGGATATATTGAATATTGGTTTCACTCCATCACTTGCTTGCAACCTTGCTCCATACTTCAACAATTTTTGATACCATTTTTTCAAGGGAAATTGGCTTTTCATACCCTAATTTTCATTAATATGCATTTTTTAAATTTGGGTATGTGCATACATGAAGCCCTATTTCGAAAATGGCTCCACTAGAAGTACTCATATACATAGTCATATTCATTTTTCAAATCAAAATAGGTTAGTATAGAAAATAAAATAAATAAGGGAATAAATAAATGCATTTTGTTTTTATGTAAAACTAGTTGTTTTTTGTTGCAACACGCTATCGAAATCAACATCGGTGATAAATGTTTCAATTCATTTGTGTATGTAGATGATTTATAATAGAAATAACAATTCTACAAACACTTATATTCATTTTTATCATCAATATATAAAAAATGCTTGAATATCATATTTTTTTGGCTTGCGGGCTTGATGAAATTTCTAGAAAAATAGTCGGGACAGTCATGTTTTGAGGGACCAAAAGAGAATATTTTTAAAATCTGTTTCTATCCTAGGTATCCCTTGATGTCTACTTTCTAACCCAATTTGAATCACTCAATTTGGATTTGAAACGAAAAAGTTAGAACCAAAACATTGACAGGGTGTCTAGCAGGCAGCTCAGGAACAAAGTTGGGACAGTCAGTTTTTGGAGACCTAAATGTTTGAATTTTTAAAACCTGTTATTATGGTAGATTCCCCTATAATCTAGTTTACAATTCAATTGGAATCACTCATTTTAAATATCATATGGGGAAGTTATGATCAAAATATTGACTGTCTATCGTAAATCAGAACTCTTAAAGCTCTGTTTTTCCGGTTGTTCCTTACAGTATTTCACCTATCAATTCTTATTTTCTTCAAAACCTATTTCTATTGAAGATAAATAAATGAATCTACTTTCCTCTCCAATTTGAATCATTTGAATCCGACATTAAACGAAAAACCTATGCTTAAAACATTAACTGTTGGTCTGAGCTGGGTAATCGAAAATGACTCTGTTATGCAGGTTGTTCTAACTAAAATTGACATATCATGTCATTGAATTCCTAAAACCTATTGCTATTGGAGATACACCTTTGAATTATTTCTCATCTGGATTTGGAATCACTCAATTTGGACAAAAAACAAAGAAGTTGTGATTAAAACACTGCTAGTTAGTATGGTCGACCACTGCTCTCCGACAGGTGACAAATAAATTTTACTTTGTTATTCTCTCAATGGATTTGTTATACAGAGTAACTACTTGTTGTTTTTTTGCATAATTCTTGGATTAGGGGAGCCTGATCACCTCTCTTTATCCATGATTTAATGTTTTATTGCAGGTAGACACTCGTTTTTTGTAGGTCCTAGGAGAAAAAGAAGGTCAATTTATGGACAAGTGATTCTTGAAAGAAATTTTAATGAAACAAAGGAATTTCATCGAAGTCATTACCCAACGGATTCATAATAGAAGAAATGAAGAATTGATTTTGATTTGAAGATTCATGTCTTGTCACTGCTGCCAAAACATTTTTCAAAAAGATCATTTTTTTTACATAATATCATACATGTTGTAACTTAATTTACATATTGTTTTTAAATAAAATGTTGTTTCTTTTCTGATTTCTCTTATTTTTTTGTGTTTCAGGTGTTGCTTCATCCTCAGCGTCAATGCAGTGAACAGCTAATTCATTCTTTGCGTGCTTGCATTTTATGATTGTGCATTTTGCTGTTCCTTTTCTGAAGGGACAACATTTGTGTGCACTTTTGTCGTTTCTGTTGTTCCTTTTTCAAAGGGATAGAATTTTCGTTTTGTTGTTCCTTTTCTAAAGGAATAGCACATTTTGGGTCAGTTGTTCATTTTGTTGTTCCTTTTTTACGATTCATTTTGCTGTTCCTTTTCCAAAGGAACGACATTTTTTATTTTTGTTGTTCCTTTTCCAAAAGAACGGCACTTGCGTTTTTGTTGTTCCTTTTCCAAAGGAATGACACTTTTTTATTTTTGTTGTTCCTTTCCAAAGGAACGGCACTTGCATTTTTGTTGTTCCTTTTCCAAAGGAACGACACGTGCATTTTTGCTGTTCATTTTCCAAAGGAACGACACTTTTGATTTTTGCTATTCCTTTTCCAAAGGAACGGTATTTCGTTTTTTTTGCTGTTCTTTTTCCAAAGGAATGGCACTTGCGTTTTTGTTGTTCCTTTTCCAAAGGAACTGTTTGGTCAATTTAGTGTTGTCTAAATTGCTATAATTAATTGTCAACCCGGGGCTCGTAAGCTGATGAAGTGAAGTGTACAATATATACTTAAGCAACCTTTCCTAGTTTTTTTTGTCGTTTTTATCTTTTTAGTTTGTGTTTGATTTGTCTCTCTAATATGATGTGATGGATATATAAACAAGTGAGTGAATGTGTGTGCATATGGTGATTTCTAAATGCTTCTTGAACTTGAAAGAGAAAACTTGAACAGTAACTTGAAATGAAATTAAAGCTTCAAATGAAAGTAAAGCATCAAACAAAATAACCAATGGCACTAGTCCACTACCTATACTGCTGATAAAAATAAAAGTGACATCTATATTAACTCTATTGAAAGTGAGAACACTACTTTAACTCCTCTACTGAAATGCAACACTTAAGTGACAAATCATACTACTTCATTCTCCCTTAACATTCTGCCTTTAGCTTAAATTGTTCATGTGAGAAAGAGTTAAGAATGAATCAGCAATATGAGTCTAAAAACTAATTAAACCAAGCTGAAATCCAATGATATTCTGGTCTCATAAAAGTTAGTGATTGTGATAAGAAGACCATCAAGAAAGTAAACTAAGCAATGAAACTAATGCAAGTCAAGGTAAAAATCAGCAGTTTAGATAAGACAACTTCAAATGCCACTAGTGATAAAAAGAAGGAAAAGCACACTATCCCGGGCTCCTAACACACCTGCAAGAAGAAACTGATCAGTTCTGAAAAGTACTGGAAATGTAAAGGCATAATTCAAACTGTACATTATTATACATGTCAAAAGAAATCAAAATTGCAGAAATCAAACTGTACATTAATATACATGGAAAATTAAAAAAAAAGAAATGCAGGAAAATAAAGTTAAAAGCTACTATACAAAGGTTGTGGCAGACGGGGGCCCTCCATCTACTCAACCAGTTAAAAGATCAGCTACATGGATAGGAGCAAAACAGTCTTCTTGATATTAAATCAGCATGTCACAAAATACAAAAGTGTAAACGTTGTATAAACAGTCTTTAAAACAGAGTTTTATAAACAAAACGATTACAGCCAAAACTAAACTTGAAGACTAACTACTAAGCGTATGCAAACGCTTTATTTATAGCAGCAGAGACAAACTGTCTTCTGCGTAAACTAAGCTAACAGCCAGCTAACTAATTAACTGTGCAAAAAGACACGCAGCAGCACCGTCCACTGTTTGAGGAAACGGTCATCGTGGTTGATAAATCCACGGTTAGATTCTTGTCCCCTGCCGTCTTCGTGGCTTGAAGAAGGTGTCAGCTGTGGTTCCGTGCTTCACCTGCTCACGCAGAGCCGTGCCACCGCTTGAAACCTTGCTGTTTGACCGTGGTTGTATCTGCGTTGACCGGGGGTAGACATGACCGAGTTGGCTTAGCTGATAGCACACGAACCATGTACACAGTCATACCAACTTGCCCATGTGGCCCTTTCCTTTGGAGGACACGTGGAACATAGCAAACAAGAAAATGGCTGCGGAATCTCTGATCAGCTGCGGAATTGGAGATCGGCTGCGGAAACGCTGTATTAGCTGCGGAATTGCAGCACTTGTACCAAAAATCTAAACCAACAGTCAATCATTAGCACAGTCAACAAATCATGTTAAAAAGACATATAATGCAATGAATTGGACAAGTTAATGGAGGAAATGATGACAAAAGAGAGAAGTGAATAGGAAAAGGTTGTTGGGAGGATAGGTAAATGAGTGCAGGTTTGAGGCTCAACAGGAACGACACTTTTGATTTTTGCTGTTCCTTTTTCAAAGGAACGGCAATTGCGTTTTTGCTGTTCATTTTCCAAAGAAATGGCACTTTCATTTAACTTGTGTTTTTGTTGTTCCTTTTCCAAAGGAACGAAACTTTTCATTTTTGTTGTTCCTTTTCTAAAGGAACGACACTTTTAGTTTTTGTTGTTCCTTTTTCCAAATGAATGGCATTTGCATTTTCGCACTTTTTTATGTGTATTTTTGCTTTTTGGTGTGCATTTCCTTTGCTATTCCCTACACGGAACACCACTTTTTGAGTGTTTTTGTTATTCCTTCAAAGAAACAACACTTTGGGAGTATTTTTGAGAGCAACCATTTTCTTTCTCTTGTGGGATTATTCCTAATTCATCTCAACCACATTTTACTCATTCCCTTTCATGGCATGAAGTACACTATTTTTATGAGGACGAGAATTATGGATTCTATTGAAGTGAGTTAATATCATTCATGTTATGATCTTTAACATGATAGATCCTTGATGATAGCTTATTTTCAAAAGGGACACAATCATTTATATACTACTTTACTGCATTGTTTTCTGCTGTACATGATACTGATTGATCATCTTAATACCATGCTGGTTCTACCCTTCTTGGTTATAATCTTCTCTGTCCATAATAAATGAGATTATGGGTATATTTTTTCTATTGACATGTTCAACTTCTTCCACCATCCCTGCTCTTAAGGAGTACTAAGCCTCCCTCTTTTTATCATAAAAATGTGTAATACCAACAAAATTTTGTTCGCAGATGGAGGATAGGGGGTCTCATCACGAGCCAGCCTACCATGTTCATAAGGCTATAACAGAGTGACATTCCCATTATGGCCACCACACCAGGGTTATGATCCATTGGATAGCCAAATTATCCTTGGAACAGGAGGTCTCATCACGAGCCGGCCTGAGCACTTTTGCTACATCCCAGTGAATGGCAGTGTGGTTATCTGGTTACCACGCTAGCACACTGATCTCTTCTGTAGAACAACACTGTAACTCTTCATTTATAAATTGAGGATCCTGGCTCATATGGGTTAAAAAGAAACCCTGTCGAGGCTATGGACGCCTGCTGGCAGCAGAGGCTCTGCTTATGGTATTGAAGTTATATCTTATCGTAAATTATTACTATAATACCCTTTTCTTATTCTTTCTTTTTATCAGAGAAGTTATTTCCTTAATTTTTTCCCTGTTTTGAACCTTTACCCATGAGAAATTATTTTCTGATCAATCATATCATTTTTCAGCTAGAATACCGTCAGCAAAGCATCTTTTTGGCATATTGTTGTCCTTTTTCTCTTTTTCATAACTTATCATCAATCCAAAACGTCCTATATTTTATTCATAACTATCTTTACGCACTCTGCTCTCATTATAACCATAACTCTCATTGTCCTATCATTGATATGTGTACTCTGCTTCATTTACTGATGTATTGTTCATTCCCTTGCATTGCCGTCAGCATAACACCTTTCATAGGCTTTATGGTCATGGAATCCCTTTTCCAATTGGAGGGGGGAATGTATGCATTATGGGATTGCATGTGATATGATTACTGCACTCGACCATGTATAGCAAAGTTTTTCTGATTGAAATTTTTGCATGCATCTTAATCTTTTGCTATTCCAAACTAACACTATGGATTCAAGAACATTGTATGCAACATAGTGCTTTGTTTACAGGAAAACAACAAGTATGGGGAACTCTATTCACCACATGACCACACTATTGCAACCAACAGAAGAGTCTCGAGCAACTCGCAAACGTGAACAATTCTTCCGACATTATGTGCTTACCTGGATTCCACCTTTTGCATCACTTTCAGCACCAACTCTGCCTACCTCAGCTTCAACAAATGCCAGTACATATATGTCATTCCACATTTTTCTTTTTGGAGGTAAAACTTGAGGTAAAATAGCATAATTTTCTGATTTATTACGAATTTAGGAGAATTTAATGAAATCCATTTTGAGCATTGTTTATCATCCTTCATTCCACATCTTTACCACTTCCCTTTTTTTTCAGCGGCATATCATCTTTCAGTTTGGGGGAGTGTTGCTTTCATTCATTTCTTTCTTATGACCATGTCATTCATATTCTTTATCATCCATTGCTATTCTTATTCCTTCTCAACACCTCCCTTATTCCATGTTGTTTTACACCAAACATAGACTTCAACAGATAGTAGCAACCACCTCTATTTGTTTTCTAGCATCGCATGAGGGCATGTTAATTTTTCAGAGAGGGGGAGGAATTGCTATGCATGATAGATGTTTTCTACTTTCTTTCTCATTTAAGGCATACAATTACAGTGCGGAAATTGATTTCCATAATATTTTTAAACCTATGAACTCAATTCTTGTGACTTTTGACGTATCATTAAAATATACAAACCCAGACAATTTCAAGTTATATTGGTTCATAAAATTTCAGAAATCATGCACTCTCACCTACAGCCATTTTTTTTCTATCTCATGATCCATGCCTCAAAATGATCTAATTTTTGGATCATAAAGGCATTCATATATTACAAATCTACTTGCAACATTTCAATAAAAGCTGGTTTGTAGTTTTTGGGAAATGGCTAATGAAGGTCGCTGTCACTTATATCATATTTTGTTGCAACTTCATTGTTATGCCTTCATCAAGATTGCTAAAATTGAATGTTCATTAATTAAAGAAGGATTCATTTGTTCTATGAGCTGAGAAGAACAAATTTTTTTGCTTGGTTAACACATGGGTTTTGTCTTTGGGTTGCATGAGGCCATGCAACATATTCAGTTTTTGTTGCATGAGGACATGCAATATATTCGGTGTGGGGGTGTGTTGGGCCATGAATACGACCACCTTTTGAACACTTATTCCACCCATTTCTACTATTCTTCATCATGTCATTTATTATAATTTATTATATAAATCCATTTTATGATGATTTATGCTTCTATGAATGAATATTATTTATTCT